>Ga0181526_10000776_pt1 | contig 32476 bp, 20 predicted proteins | sample PEATcosm2014_Bin_35_FD_119750 | JGI IMG/M metagenome (GOLD analysis project Ga0181526, IMG submission 119750) | Peatland microbial communities from MTU Mesocosm Facility, Houghton, MI, USA - PEATcosm2014_Bin06_30_metaG | ecosystem: Environmental > Terrestrial > Soil > Wetlands > Peat | place...
ACTGATCCTGAGCTTTTACGGGAAAGCCACCATCACGGTATTGGCTGTGATATGGGCGGCCTCGTTTGCGCCGTCCTCGGACCGCACGCGGTTTGCGATCCTGGAGATAGGGTTCTTCGTCGCCTCGTCGGTCGCGGTCCTAATCTATGGCGTTGACCCCGGCATACCGGTGCTGCTGGGCCTCTCCATCCTGTTCGCGGCCGTCTACTACGATTGGCGTGGCGGCCTGTTGGCGGGCGCCGCGAGCCTCCTGCTGCTCGCCGCCGGGGCGTGGGGCTGGACCCACGGCCTCCTGCCGGTTGGACCCCGCGTGGCCCGCCTCTTGCCGGAGAACTACAGTTTCTGGATGCGCGCGATGCTTGGGCAGCTCCTGGCCGTTTGCACGATAACCGGTATCATCGCCTACGTCCTGCGCAACATGCGGACCATTTTTAGCCGGCTCCAACTTGCGGAGGAGAAGTTCTCGAAGGCCTTTCGCTCCTGCCCGGACACGATGGTCATAACGGAACTGGCGTCGGGCCGCTACATCGACGCCAACGACAGCCACGAGCAACTCACCGGTTACAGGCGGGAAGAGCTGATTGGCCGAACGTCTATCGAGCTCGGGATATTCAAGGACCAGCAGGACAGGGATAGTTTCGTGCAGGCGCTGCGCGCCACGGGAAGTGTACGTCGAATGGAGCGGCAGATTCTCGACCGCGCGGGGCGCCCCATCGACGTCCTGTTCAGCGCCGAATGCTTCGACCTGGCCGGGCGGACATGCGTGCTGACGATCGTCCAGGACATAACCGAGCGCAAGCGGACGGATGCGGCCCTGCTGGCCAACGAGCAGCGCTTCAGAAGCTTCATCGAGAACGCGAATGTCGGCATCTACCGGTCAACTCCCGACGGGAGGATCGTCATGGCGAATCCCGCCCTGTTGAGGATCCTGGGCTACGGTTCGTTTCAGGAGCTGGCGTCCCATAACCTCGAGTCTGGCAGGTTCGAGGTGAGTTACCCCCGGGGAGAGTTCAAGGAAAAGATTGAAAGCGCGGGTATGCTGAGCGGCTGGGAGACGTCGTGCACGCGCCGGGACGGGAGGGCGATCTTTGTAAGGGAGAGCGCCACCGTGGTTCGCGGGGCCGACGGGGACGTCCTCTACTACGACGGCGTCATCGAGGACATATCGGAGCGAAAGAAGGCCGAGCAGGCCCTGCATGAGAGTGAGGAGCGCTTCCGCAACCTCACGGCGGCGGCGTTCGAGGGGATCGTGATCACCGACGGCGGCCGGATCGTGGACATAAACGACCAGGGCCTGAAGCTGTTCGGCTGCGAGCGGGCCGAGATGGTCGGAAGGGATGCCCTTGATTTTGTGAGCCCGGAATCGCGTGGGCTCGTGGCCGACAACATCCGCGCCCAGCGGGAGCTGACATACGAGCACCAGCTGATGCGCAAGGACGGCAGCAGCTTCACCGCGGAGGCCCGGACAAAGATGATGCGCATGGGCAGCCGGCTGCTTAGGATGACGGCGATTCAGGACATCACCGAGCGGCGGCAGGCCGAACAGAGGCAGAGGAACCTGGAGGGCCAGCTTCACCAGATGCAGAAGATGGAGGCCCTCGGCACGCTTGCGGCCGGCATCGCGCATGACTTCAACAACGCCCTCGCGCCCATCCTCATGGCCGGCCCGCTGCTCCGGTCACACGTGAGCGACCCCGACGCGCTGCACATTCTTGACATGGTGGACAAGTCCTCCACGCGCGGCGCCGCCCTCGTCCGCCAGATGCTTTCGTTTGCCCGCGGCACGGCCGGTCAGAAGCAGGTGGTGCAGGTCCGGCACGTCCTTCAGGAGGTGGTGGACCTCGCAAGGACGACCTTCCCCAAGTCCATCCAGGTCGTCTCGCGTCTGCCCAACAATCTGTGGACTGTGCTGAGCGACCCGACGCAAATCCACCAGGTGTTCCTGAACCTGTGCATCAACGCGCGTGACGCGATGCCGGAGGGCGGCAATCTCACGCTGACCGCGGCGAATCGGACACTGGATGCCGCCGAGGCGGCGATAATCCCCGGCGCGCGTCCCGGCACGTTCCTCTCGGTCGAGGTGCGCGACACCGGCACGGGAATCCCTCCTGAAGCGCTGGACAGGATATGGGAGCCGTTCTTCACCACAAAGGGCGAAGGAAAGGGAACCGGCCTCGGCCTGTCGACCGTGCGTGGCATCGTGCGCCAGCACGACGGATTCGTGACCGTGCTGACCTCGCCCATCGGAAAGAGCGGCCACGGAACGGTTTTCGCGGTCTATTTGCCGGCGGTCGCCGAGGGTGCGGCAGGGGGCGAGGCCGACAAGCAGAGCGACCATGTGCACCGGGGCAGGGGCGAACTCATCCTGCTGGTTGATGACGAGAAATCCGTGTGCGAGATCGGAGCAAAGATCCTCTCACGCTACGGCTATCGGATAGTCACGGCGCACGACGGCGCGGACGCCATCAAGGAGTTCGTGCCCCGCTCGTCGGAGGTTCGACTGCTTCTCACCGACCTGGACATGCCCAAAGTGGGCGGCCTGACGCTGGCCATCGCCCTGCGTGGGCTGAACCCCGCGCTGCCGGTGATAACCATGGGAGGAGGAACCGGTCAGGTCGTCGATGGCCGCAAGAAAATCGCCGCGACGTTCCTGCCAAAACCGTTTGACGCCGAGACGCTGCTTTCGGTCGTGCGCCGGACGCTCGACGAGGCCGCGGCTGCCGCCCCAAGCCCGCGAGCGAGCTGATCCCACTTCGGCCTCCGCCCTGCCATTCGACGGCGACAATGTTTCCGCGTCAATTTACGATTGTGCACGGCATTCATTGAGCGGCGTGTCGGGCCGGGGTCTGCGGTTGCCAGTGTTACGCCCTGCCGGGGGCTGTCCGGCATTCAAGCGACGCACGCGGTTTTCCCAGAAGCGTAACGCCGCCTCCATGCTTTTGTAACGATTGCCATGGATAATTGGTCATCGAATGAATCTTTGGGGCGAAGCGCTTTCTGGCGGGTCGGCTGTTTTTCTGCTTCTTGCACTGGGGCTTGCGCTAGGCTTTGAGTTTGTAAACGGCTTCCACGACACGGCAAACGCCGTCGCTACGGTCATCTACACGCATACCCTGAGGCCCTACGTCGCGGTCGTGTGGTCGGGGATGTGGAATCTGATAGGGGTCCTGACGTCGACCGGGGCGGTTGCATATGGGATTGTCAGCCTCCTCCCGGTCGAGCTGGTGATAAACATCGGGTCGGGCGCCGGGTTTGCGATGGTCTTCGCACTTCTGCTGTCCGCCATCATCTGGAACCTCGGCACGTGGTACCTGGGGCTGCCGGCCTCCAGCTCCCATTCACTCATAGGGTCGATAATGGGAGTGGGCCTGGCGAATTCGCTGTTGGCCCCCAATCACGTGTTTGGCGAGGGTGTCAATTGGGGTCAGGCGAAGAACATCGGGCTTTCGCTCATTGTCTCCCCCGTGGTGGGATTCACCTGCTCCGCCCTCCTGCTTCTCCTTGCCAAGGCCTTGATCAAGCGGCCCGATCTTTACAGCGCCCCTGCCCCGGACAAGCCTCCGCCTCTTTGGATTCGCGGCATCCTGTGCCTCACCTGCACAGGCGTCAGCTTCGCCCACGGGTCCAATGACGGCCAGAAGGGTATGGGGTTGATCATGTTGATCATGATTGGGGTGGTGCCGGGAGCCTTTGCCCTGAAGATGGATTCGGAAGCCAGCATGATTCATCAGATCGCCGGCGAGTCCAGACAGGTCTCAATGGTGCTCGCGAATCGGTCCGAGGGAGCCGGAACCGGGCTTTCCCCGAGGGAGGCCTCCTCTGAGATGTCCGCGTTCTTGAAGGGCAACGGCACGCTCTCCACGAGGACATTTCCCGCGCTCGCGTCCCTCACCGGTGAGATCGCCTCAAGGCTCGAGAAACTCTCGGCCATGTCGGAACTCCCCGAGGCGGAGCGCAGGAATCTTCGCACCAACCTCTACCTGGCGGGGGAGGGCATCGGAAAGCTCTCCAAGACACACGGCTTCGCCAATCCGGATGACCAGAAGATCTGCTCCCATTACAAATCTGATGCCGACAGGCTCACAAAATACATCCCGGTCTGGGTGAAGGTCTCCGTGGCACTCGCGCTGGGTCTTGGGACGATGATCGGCTGGAAGCGCATAGTGATCACCGTGGGCGAGAAGATAGGGAAGTCCCACCTGACATATGCACAGGGGGCATCGGCGGAACTCGTCGCAATGGCGACCATAGGGGCAGCCGACTATTTCGGGCTTCCCGTCAGCACGACCCACGTGCTCTCCTCGGGAGTGGCAGGGACCATGGCCGCGAATCGCTCTGGGTTGCAGATGCAGACGCTTCGCAATCTGCTGTTGGCCTGGGTTCTTACGCTCCCGGTCTGCATTTTTCTTGGCGCCGTCTTGTTCGCTTCGGGCTTCTATATTGTCTTCAACGTGCTTGGCCTGAGATAGGCCTCGGCGAGGGAGCTATCGTCCAATCGGCGGAGGACATGAGCCTGACGCGCCCCCCTTCGAGACAACCCAGGGACACCATTGTCAGACAACCGATGCAGGACGAAGGCCTAAGAGAGAAAGCCGATGAAGAGCAGACAGACGGCCAGCGTAAAGGCGCAGAATGGCCACAGGCTCCGCTCTAGAGGCCGCCTCAGCCGCCCTAGGTGGGGGCATCCTGAATCGATCATCACGAAGCCCAGCGTGAAGAAGACCAGGAGGGCCGGCAGGATAAGCCGCGGGAGCCAATAACCCGAAACGTAAGGGTTAGTCAGCTCATGCAGGCTGAGCAGGATCGGCAGAAAAAACCCGGTCGCCAACGCGGTGATCACCACGGTCGCGCCCGCGAGCAGCGGTCTTCCGAGCAGCAGCGTCACGACGCTCAGCACAACGCAGTACAGGGTCCCCGCAATGGCCAGTGCTGAAAAGACAATGCACCATCGGACAGCCACCGTCTGGAGGGCCTGCGAAAGCGGGCTTCGGTCCCGAGGTATCGGATCCACAGTGGTCTGGTTCCAATCCGTCGACGGCGCCTTTGCCGGCGGCTGGAAGCATTCCAGCACGTCGGTAAACGAGGAAACGTGGAGCAGCCCCATGTAGCTGTAGGACCTGAAGCCGTACAGCGCGCCCCGGTAGTAGTCCGGGGCCGCGAGGAGCCTGAGGTCGCTTTTCTGAAGCGTCAGGATGTCGCTCCAGCGCATTGCCGGCGGCAAGTCCTTGGGCAGCCACGGTTTCCTTGTGAAGTGATACGAGTTCTCGTTTGTACCCGCAATGAGCTGGAAGGCGGCAAACCCGGTCGGCAGCGCCAGCGCAAGGATCCCAATCCCGACCCAGCGAGGCCTCCCCCCTTCGGGAAGGCGCCGCCAGATGGCGACCGCAGCCAGCAGGGCGACGGGAGGCAGCAGGCCCACGAAGGTGTATTTGAAGAGCAGGCCGACGGACAAGCTGAGCGACATCCCGGCCCATGAGAGTAGGCTCCGGGGATTGTCAAACAATCGAAGCGTGAAATAGGCGACGAGTGCGAAACCGGGAAGCGTGAACTCATCTGAGGCCAGCACGACCGAGTGAATGACCCGGAAGGGGACAAACGTCGCGAGGGCCGCGGCCGCGTATCGAAGCGGCGGTCTTGATATGCCCTTCCATAGAAACCCGTAGATGACCCAGAGAGCTGCGGAATTGAGTGTGAGGCACGCCAGAGCGATGGCTTCCAGGTAGTGGGCGGGACCAACGCGATTGCGCATGACGGTCCCAAACCAGTATAGCCCGGGGGGATCGGCCTTGGTAAAGGCAGGCGATTGGGCAAACGAGAGTATCCCGGTGCGGTGGAAAACGAAGTCCTGCCCGATGTAACCGTAATGGGTAATCCCCCTCAGCCCGACGGCGAAGCCGATGGCCGACACCAAGCCGAGAAACAGCAGGTCCCGGCGCGAGAATGATTCATCCCGCTTAGCTCCCGGGGGCTGGAGGGATGGCCGGAGGGAATTCAACGAGCAAAAGTTTACGACGCGGCGAAAACCCGCCGCAAGGGAGATGCGCTCGAATCCCCCTGTCGGGCCCGGGTCTGAATTGCGACGCCCGGCCACCGGATGGATGTCTCCAGCGGGAACGCAATCGATTATCGCCATTAATCTTACAGGAATGGATGCCCCGGGGATCGGGGCCGGCCTGACGGAGCTATTTCCATCGGTTCGCCAGGCACCGTGCGCATCCGCGGGGCCGGCCGGCGCGATAGGCGTGGCCCCGCGGGATGGCGCGCCCGCGCAGGGGCTGCCGGAGCCCATTGCGCCACACGTCCGCGTCGACCCAGCAATTGATTGCGTGGTGCTGGAAATACGCTCAGACGGACACAGGCCCTGAAAATGGAATTCCGGCTAGCCTCCGCAGTCTTTATCGTCGTTTTCGCAACCTACCTATTCCTGGGCGGAATGGGAGTGACGGACCGCGGCAACCCCAATCCCCGGGACGCCGCGTACAACCTGTTGGCCCGCGGCCTGCTTTCCGGGCATCTCTACCTCGACAAGGAGGCGCCCGCGGTCCTTGCGGGCCTCTCCGACCCCTACGATCCCGCCATCAACAGGACGGCCAGGCTGAATCCAGCGTACCACCTGCACGACTTCAGCTATTTCCGAGGAAGGCTGTACCTCTATTTCGGGGTCGCGCCCGCGCTGTTCGTCTTCATCCCGTGGCACCTCGTGACGGGCGGCTGGCTCCCCCACTGGGCAGCCGTCGTGTTCCTTTGCGCCGCTGGCGTCCTGGTCAATCTCTCGCTGGTACATTCGATAAGGCGAAGGATGTTCCCCGGCCTGCCTCCTTGGATCATGGCCGCCATGGTTCCGGTCCTGGGGCTGGCATCCTACGCGCCCCTGCTTGTCGCCCGCGGCGACATGTGGGAGATCCCGATTGCATTCAGCTATCTCTCGGTGTCGATCGCGCTCAGGTGCCTATGGGCGGCGTATGCAGATACCGGCCACCCGGCGGGGTGGATCGCTCTCGCCAGCGCGGCCTTCGGCGCGGCGTTTGCGGCGCGCCCGATCATCCTGCCGGGCGCGGCGATCCTCCTGCTGCCGCTCCTTTCAAGGGAAACCCGCAGGAGCGCATTGGCGTGGGCAGCGGCTGTGATCCCGCTGGCCCTGTGCGGCGCGGGCGTCGCCCTGTACAACGCCGAGCGCTTCGGCGATCCCTTCGATTTCGGGATGCGCTACCAGATCTCGGGCCACTACGTTGCCAAGATCCATGCCTTCAGCCCTAGCTATGTCTGGACGAACGTTAACTTCTATCTCTTCCAGCCGGTCAGGTGGTCGTCTGTGTTTCCCTTCACCCATGTGCCGGCGACCGGGGCCCTTCCTCCGAATCACGCCGGCATGGAGCACATCTCGGGCGCTCTCCTGAACGATCCAATCCTCTGGTTGGCGCTCGCGGTGCCCGTGCTGGCCCGCCTCGCGCGCCCCGACCGATGCCTTGCGCTTATAGCATTTTCCGCGGCGTGGGTCGCGTTGAGCTCCTTCTCCGTGCTGTCGTTTTTCATCGGCGCGTGCTCGAGGTACCAATTCGAGTTTGTCCCCGAGCTGGCCCTGCTGGCCTCGGTGGGCATCATGGCTGTCGAGAGCGCCGTGGCCGGAAGGCTCCGCTTGGTCGCCCGCTGCGTGTGGATCGCCGCGCTAGTCCTGTCCGCTGCGTTTCCTGTCCTCTATGGAATCGAGCGCTGCTCGTCGGACCGGGCCTATTCCGGCCTCACCAGCCTTATGTACGGCGATCTCCCCGAGGCGGAGCGGGATTTCGAGACCGCGCGCATTCTTTCGCCCCGCAGCCCGCTTTCGCGGTTCGGTTCCGGCCTCGTGCTGCTCAACGAGGGGAGGGCGTCGGAGGCGCAGGCCGTCCTGGAGGCTTTGGTCGGCGACTTTCCCGATTATGCCATGGCCCATTTCGCCCTTGGCAACGTGTTTGCCGGCGAGGGCCGTCTGGGGGAGGCTATCGCGCAGTTCCAGGCCGCGCATCGGCTGGATCCCGACGACCCGGCGATCAAGGCCCGCCTGGACTCGGCGCTCGCGGGAACGAAGTAACCAGGGACCCTCGGCGTTGCAGCCGCGGTTACAAGCGCGCTCGGGGATTTTTCGTCCGCATGGCCCTTGAAGCCGACCGCGTTAGATTCCCGCAGATGAACCTCGTACTGGGCGCGTCCCGGGTTGTCATCGACCGGTCACCCACCGGGGGCCTTGGTGATCTCAGCCCACTCAGCCTCTGATAGCCTAAGCAAGGCCGCGCCCAGGTTCTCTTCCAGGTGAGCGACGCTCGAGGTGCCCGGAATGGGCAGCACCATCGGCGATCGATGCAGGAGCCAGGCAAGGGCCAGCTGGGAAACCGTGGCACCGTGCTTCCGGGCGGCCTGGTCCAGCGCGCCGCCTGGGCGGGCCATTTCGCCGGCCGCCAGCGGGAACCAAGGGATGAAACCCATGCCGTGCTTGGCGCAGTAGTCGAGTACCGCCTCGCTCTGGCGGTTGCCGAGATTGTAGAGGTTCTGGACACTCGCGATCGCGACGACCTTTCCCGCCCGCTCGATCTCAGCGGCCGACACTTCCGACAAGCCTATATGGCGGATCTTGCCCGCCTCTTGGAGTTCCTTTAGCGCCCCAAGGGTCTCGGCCGCCGGGACCTTTGGATCGATGCGGTGAAGCTGATAGAGATCGACACGGTCAATTCTCAGCCGCCTCAGGCTCATCTCGACGCACTGCTGGAGATACTCCGGCCGGCCGACCGGCGCCCATTTCCCGGGCCCGGAGCGGGTCAGGCCGCCCTTCGTGGCGATGACCAAGCCGCTTGGATAGGGGTGCAGGGCCTCAGCGATCAGGCGCTCGCTCACTTCCGGCCCGTATGAGTCGGCGGTGTCGATGAGGTCCACGCCCAGCTCCACGGCTCGCCGCAGGACTCGGCGCGCCTCGGCCGGATCCTTCGGCTCCCCCCAGACTCCCGGCCCGGTGATGCGCATGGCGCCAAAGCCCAGGCGGTGCACCGGAAGGTCACCGCCGATCTTGAAGACCCCGCTTTCCGCAGCATCCGGTCTGTCGGCCGACACTCTCTCGTTCATGGTTCGAATAAGATGACTGGGGTTCTCCTCTTCGCAAGGGAGGCTCGGCCGCATCGGGTGGCGAAGGCAGGTCCCCCTAGCTATGCGAACCCAAGGGGCCAAACAGGTGCAGGGGCCGGACTTTAACCGGCGCTCCCTGCATCATGAGCCGGGTGGTTGCGTCGTGACCGACGATACCCGCACCGGCCCGAGCAGGCCCGAGGGCAGCAACGGCGAGTTCGCCTTGTAGGGCTCGATGTCTGCGAATGTGTATTTGACTGCGGCATTCGGCTGCTGGTCGCCGATGAGCCGGTTGACCCACGCATTGGTGACCTTGATCAACACCTCGTTTGCGCCGGCCTTCAGCGCGCTGGTCGCATCCACGCGATACGGGGCATGCCAGACGATGCCCAGCGACTCTCCGTTCACCGTCACCTCGGCAAGGTTCTTCACGTCGCCCAGATCGATCCAAAGGCGGGCACCCTTCATGAACCAGTCGGGCGGGGCATCGATGGTCTTCGCGTAGGTGGCGGTTCCGGAGAAATACTTCACGCCCGCATCCGGGTTGTCGCTCCAGGACGACAGCGGATCCAATTCGATGCTGGGGGGCGCACCGCGGCCCGGCTGGAAGCTCACGGTCCATGGGCCGCCCGCAGTGGCCAGCAGTGTCTCCCTCGCTTCGGGAAGGGTGCGCGAGGTTTCCGAGGTCGCCTTGCGGAACACGACAAAGACTGCGCCCCACGGCTCAAGGTGCAGCGGAACGGTCGTCCGACCGTCCGCGGTTCTGTAGGATACCGGCTCTGACGTGCCTGTCTCGGCGTGCCATAGCTCGGGCGCCTTGCCCGACACGCGGAAGGTTGCGTCCACCGTCTCGCCGCGGTCGTTCCGGTTGTCCACGAAGAAGAGATCGCCGTCCGAGAGCCTGCGATGCACGAAGAGTATGCGCGTGTCGCTTTCGGGCCTGGTGTAATCGAAGTCCGGTTTCACCCCCAACCCGTCGAAGACATCCGCCAGGGTGCAGGCCGCGTACACCGCGCCCTTGCCAACCCTGTGCACGCCCGTGCCGCCGCCAAAAAGCTCGTCGGCCAGCCTGCGGAACTCGGACTGGTCGTCGGCGAGGCTGGGATCGTCAGTCGGCTTCCCGCCGGCCACCACGCCGCCGTCCTCCACCAGCTTGTGTATGGCCCGCAGCACGGGCAGGGACATGTGCTGGCTGTACGGGTCGAGCCCCAGCACCCGGTAACTCATGCCGCTCTTGGTCGCGATTCGGCCGTCTCTTGCGAACAGCTCGTGGATCAGGCCGTCGGCGTTGATATAGTCGAATCCGTAGCCGGCCGGCACCGGCGGCGCCTTGGCGGTGAAGATTGACGTTAGGTTCGAATCCTCACCGTAAAAGTAGACCAGGTCCGCGCCGAAAAGTCCCTGCTGCAGCAGGTAGCTGCTGCGGGCGATGTACCTCACCCACGGGCCGGCCTCTTCCGCCCAGGTCTCATTCCGGTTGAACCACTGGCCGAAGGGCCCGAGCGTCAGCCCGGGGGCCTTGCCGACGAGAGGCTGGTGCGTTGATTCATGTATCACAAAGCGGTTGATCCCGTTTAGGAACTCCGAGTCGGCCGTCGGCTTGAGCGTGGCGGGCGACCAAGCCCACGGCGCCGCGGCGGCGGTCATCGACTCGGCCGCGGCGAGGTTCTGGCCGTAGATGTGCGCCACCGACGCCGATTCCCGGTCGTCCGCGTTGTAATTGTAGCTTTCCTTGTTCTCTCCGAAAAGCTGGGTCCACATCGCGCTCATCGGGATGTCGTCCAGCTTCTTCACCTCCATGCCGTCGGCGATGAGCGCGCGGCCTCCCTCGTGCGACTCGCCGTAGTGGCCCATGCCGCGCTCTTTGAGCGACGCCTGCACCTGGCCGTAGTGCTCGTCGGCGATCAGGTCGGCGATGGTCTTTCGAAAGTCCCACAGGAACCGGTCGCTGGCCGCGGCGCTCTCGACCAGGCGCCCGGCGAGCACCGGCATCCAGGGAACGGGATCGTACCCGCGCCGGGCCTTGAACTTGGCGATCATGTCGTCTGTCCAGTTCTGCGAGCCCGCCTCCCAGCTGTCCGTCACAACGTAGCGGATGCCGCGCTTGCCCATCCAGTCCGCGCCCACGGTCTCCTTGTAGCTGTCCAGGTAGCCGTCCATGTAGCTCTTCACATAGCCGGCATTAAGCTTGTCGACCTCGAGCCCGGTGGCCTCCGCAGTGGCCGGATGGTTGGTCGTCCCCAGCAACGAGTACCCAAACCAGAGCACGACCCAATCGCCGGGCGGAGGCGTCCAGTCGAGCGTGCCGTCCGCCCTCAGCTTCGAGGTCAGGTCGACCACATCGGACTTCGAGACCGCAAGGGCCGCGTCGAAGTCAGGCGTCGCGAGTGGATAGAGGTCTGGATAGGGCGAGAAGGCGGCCTTCTCCTCAAACCTGTTCACGCGCGGCCCTGGATGCAGCGCAAGCCTGACGATCTGGTAGTCGGTCGGGCGCGTCTTGATCCCGAAGGAGGAAGGATCGATGCCAAGCATCCATGAGGGCGTGGCCGGAGCGGGTCCGCGCTTGAAAACAACCCGGAAGAACTTTGCCCTCGCGACGGGGAACGAGACCGTGTGCTCGGGGGCGCCACCATCCGGGAGCCTTGCGATCGAGTGGAAGGTCTGCCCGTCATCACTGGCCTCCAGGGATTTCTCAGGATTGGATGTCCCCGTGACGACGGCGGCGATCTCGTCGAGGTCGTTCATCGCGATCGTGACTGCGCGCAACGACACGGGCTCCGCGAATTCATATTGAATCCATGCGCTTTCCCCCACTGCGGGAATCGGAAGCTTCGTCGGCATTCCCGGGTTGCGTTCGCTCAGCCTCGACCCGTCGAGAGCTCCCGCGCTCGCCGTTACCTTCGGGTGCAGCGACTCGATCGGCACGTCAATTGACGGCCTAAGATACGCGACGACCGCGGCGTTGCCGTAGAACTGCGGAGCCGCCCGTCCGCCCGCCGGGGGCGGGTTGTCACGGTCGGGGAGGTTCTGGAATGGCCCCGTGTTTGACGGAGGATGTGGCAGTGTTCCCGTGAACGGCCTGCCGCCCTCGACGAACGTCTCGCTCCAGACGTATTTCTTCATTCCCTGCGACGCGGGCACCCAGGGGCCGCCCGTTTCGCTCCAGCCGGGGGAGCTCGCAATCGCCTCCTCCATGCCGAGCTGGTCTCCGAGCGTTATCGCGTATTTGAAGGCGTCCTTCCATTCGGGGGTCATGTAGGCCAGCCGCCTCTCGACTACCTGCGGCGTCGACAGGCTCGCGTCAAAATTGTGGAAGCCTCCCACGCCCACCCGGTGCATCCACTCGAGGTCCAGCTTGATGCCTTCCTTGGTGATGTTTCCATTCATCCAATGCCACCACACACGGGGCCATGCGCTTTCTGGCGGATTTGAGAACCCGCGCATCAACGGGTCCGCTTCTTGCTGGGCGCGCACTTCGCCAAGCAGGCACGAAGAGCAAAGGATAGAAACGATTGCGGTGAGCCGGAGGTTTCGTGGAATCATTGGGGAAACATTGAGCCTTCCGCTCTTCCGAATGCGGCTTAATCGCGCATGTCCAAGAGCCGGATTTCGAATTTGCCTGCCGCATCTATGGGCGCCCATGGCGGAAAACGCAATGCGGCGACAGCCGGGTTCAAGGTCGAGTAGGCTGCGTTGGCCCACGTTTTCGCGGCCAATAAGAACAATCGACGGAGTGGCGGCACGTAGGTTGCCCTGGAGACTCGATTGCATCAGGTGATGGGAGACGGCGCGCTGGCGGCCCCTGTTGGGGGCGAAGAAGAGGGTGGACAGGTCCCGCGAGCCCGCTCAGAACGCCATGTCTGTCTCGAGCGCTTTTCGGCTCGACGCTCGGGCCCAGCTTTGAGCGGGCCGCAAGCCCACTTAGCAAAGAGGGGCCCAACTCCGACTTCCCTGGCATGGCGTTCGTTCGATGCGGATGCTTAGGGTAGATTGGCCGAGGCCAAGCCTAGGCGCGCGATGCCATTGCTAGCTCAGCTGTTGTGCCCAGGGGGGAACGACCCTCCGCAAGCAAAGGCCAATGATTCATCTTAGGTGAACCACAGCATAGCTGAGGGTGCTATGCGCCATTTCTTACGACACAAATGGACTGAGCCCAGCAGGACCGGACTAAACACCACCGGTCCTGGCTTCGGCGTCTGGGTCCCAAGGTGCCGTCCTTTGGCAGCCGGGGCCCTCGGGGGGATATTTCGCGCCGAACAATCGAGTGCTCAAGCCGGAAGCGCACTTACAAGCTGTGTTGACCCCTGCGCACGGAAAACTTGTGTGAGTTCTTCCACACCTGTTCGCGAATGCGCGCCGGTGTTCGCCGTTGCTGCATAGTTCGGTCAATCAGTTAGACGCTGGCGCAACCCGCTCAAGAAGAAGGCCCTTGGGGGGTACCAAGGGCCCTGAAATTGGGTGCAGGGGTTGGATTTGAACCAGAGGCGACGGTTTTGATTCCATTTGTTATTACTTATTCCTTAGGTATTTCCAAAAGTAAAATTTCGAGAGGATACAACGCAGAAGGTGTTTCGAGCGGTGAATTATGCACCAATTATGCTCCGCAAGTCTCGAAGGTGTTTGCCGGGGCGAAGCCCATTCCGTGTTTACTGGGGACCTGCTCCCAGTGAGGATTCATTAGGTCCGCTGAAGTGTGGTCGTCAGGTTATGAGCCTGACGCTGTTTCCCTATGAAACGGCCCAAAAAAGACGTTGTTTTAGGGGGGCTTTTTGGGGGGTAGCCGATGCGCACCGCTATGCACTGTTAGCGCAGGAAGTTGCGTCCAGGCTCAATCGTGTGATTACTGGGGCGGTAGTGTGGTCACCCGCGGGGTTGTGACGGTTGGTCGCAATCTTTCGCGATGGTGGCGGTGGCATCCTGCTCGGGCATCTCGAGATCAGTAGGGGAGGAAAACAGCTTTACGCCTGTCTCGTCGTCGGAGGCTTGGGTGACGGCATAACCGCGCCCGCCGATAGCGATCGCGAGGACTCTGCTGAAGAGTTCGTCGTCATCGACGAACCGCCTTCAAGACCCGGCAGTTTAGGTTCTTTGGATGGATGAAGTAGGCGGTGAACGGCGCCGAGAAGACGTTTTTCGTCAAAAGGCTTAAGGAGAAAGGCATGAGTCAGCTTTATGGCTGCCGAGACGGCAGAGCCGCCGGTTTCGTCGGGAGACAATCCGCTTATGGCGAGAAGCTGGATGTCTGGGCGAATCTGCGACAGAGTCCTGGCCAGCTCTATGCCGCCAAGACGGGGCATATCGACATCCGTAATGACGAGAGAGATTTCCCGGGCACGAGTAATAAACAAGACGACAGCCTCCACGCCATCGACGCAGCTCACGACGCGATAGCCATGTTTCTCAAGAATAGCTGTGGCTATGCTGCGGATGCCGGCATCGTCGTCCACAAGGAGGATCAATTCGCCGCGACCGTCAGGTATGTCAAAAGGTGAGGCGCTTCTTCTTGTTTGGGGTAGCTCGCTTTCGTCGGCGGGTAGAAAGACGCGAAAAGTGGTTCCGCGACCAACCTGCGTGCGCAATTCGACAAAGCCGTGGTGGTTGGCTACTATGCCGCGAACCGTGGACAGCCCCAGCCCTGTGCCCTTGCCTATGTCCTTGGTCGTGAAGAAGGGTGTCCAAATTTTTCCCATCGCCTCAGGAGGAATGCCTGTACCCGTGTCGGTGACTTCGAGCATGAGCCAGGCGCCTGGCCGGCCGTCTGGAATCGCGTCGGCCTCCTTCGCATTGAGCCGGCGATTGGCCACAATGATGCGCAGCGTCCCGCCCTTTGGCATGGCGTCGCGGGCGTTCACGCAAAGATTGAGGAGCACCTGGTGAATCTGGGTGGCATTGCCCAGCGCCTGCCAGAGGTCGGCGGGAATTGAGTGTTGAAGCTCAATAGACTTGGGAAACGTTTCTTCAATGACACTGATGATGTCACGGGCGATGTGCTTCACCTGGATGGGGTGGACTTCGCCGGCGGTGCTATGCACAAACCCAAGGATTTGTCTCACCAGCCCGGCGCCGCGTTCCGCACATTTCTTGAACGTGTCAAGGATCTTGAGGTCGCGCGGGGCCGACAGGCTCTCGCGTAGTAACGGCTCTGCAAACATGATCGGGGCGAGCACGTTGTTGAGGTCATGAGCGATGCCCGCAGCGAGCATGCCGATCGACTCGAGCCGCTGCGCGTGGAGGAATTTCTCCTCAAGCAGCTTCTTCTCCGTGATGTCGGCGAGGAAATTGAGACGGGCGCGGGGCCGGCCCGCCTCATCCCGGACAAGTGTGATGCGGCCATCAATTATTAGGTTGTGGTTCTTGCAATCTTTCATCCGGATTTCGCCGTTCCAGAATCCATTGCGTTCAGCAGCCGCTCGCATTGCGACCACGGATTCGCGATCTTCGATGCCCAGCAGATCCTCGGGCCGTTGGCCCAGCGCCTTAACAGCGCTCCAACCGAAGATTTCCTCGGCCCCGCGATTCCAGAGCGTGATTTCGTTGCTGAGATTCACGATCATCAGGCCTTCGTGCGAATTGGATAGAATCTCATATTGCTCGCGGAGCTGGGCATCGGCGAGCTTGCGCTCGGTGATGTCTTCGACGACTCCTTCGTAATACGCGGTCTTCCCCGCCGCATCGCGGACAACTCGCGCACTTTCACGGACATAGACCACCGAGCCATCGGCACGTGTCCAGGTGGCCTCCAACCCGATGATCTTACCATCCCGCTCTATGCGTTCGCGGAACTGGGCGCGCAGATACCCAGGCTCGAATCCGTCCCTCTCCAGGTTGCGCCGCTGCAACTCGGCCAGCGAAGCGTAGTTCAACATCCGGAGTAGCGCCGGGTTGGCCACGTCAATTTGTCCGCCGGGTGTCGTGCGGTAGATGCCGACGGCGGCGTTATCAAACAGGTTGCGATACCGTTCCTCGCTCGCGTGCATCGCCGCTTCGGCCTGCTTGCGCTCGGTGATGTCGCGGGAAATGCCGACCATCCCGATGATGCGACCCTGCGCATCACGTAGGGGCATCTTTGTGGTTGAAACCCAAGTGACGTGGCCGTCGGGCCACGTTTCCTTCTCCTCGACGCCAATCATCGGCTCGCCGTTCTCCATGATCCGCTGCTCGTCGGCGTAAGCTTTGCTGGCGTGCTCGTTGCTAAAGATGTCGAAGTCGGTCTTGCCGACCGCCTCAGCGGCATCGCGCAGCTCGAAGCTTCGCGCCATGGAGGCGTTAATGCGGATGAAGCGACTCTGCCGGTCCTTGAAATAGATGTGGTCGGGTATCGTGTTGGCCAAGCTTGCGAAAAGGGCCTCCTCCTGGCGCAGCGCCGCCTCCGCCCCCTTGCGTTCGCGCCGTTCCGCAGCCTCGCACAACTCGCGTTCCATGGCAGGAACCAGGCGCGCCAACTTTTCTTTCATGATGTAATCGTGAGCGCCCGCCTTCATAGCCGCTACGGCGACCTCCTCGCCGATCGTGCCGGACACGATGATGAAAGGAAGGTCCTTGCCGCTCGCTTGGAGCAGTTTCAGCGCGGCGATCCCGCTGAAGTGAGGCATCTTGTAATCTGCGATGACAACGTCCCACGGTTGGCGGCCGAGCGCGGCGAGCATTGCCTCGGCGGTTTCGACGCGCTCCCACGTCACGTCGTAGCCGCTCCCGCGCAAATGGCGTACCAAAAGCGACGCGTCGTCCTCTGAATCTTCGACAATTAGGCAATGCAGCGCTTTGTTCATGGTGTTCCTGTGATCACGGGAGGCGGTTCGTTGAGCAACAGCCAGTAGAGGCCCAACTGGCGGACGGACTCGGCAAACTGGTTGAAGTCGACGGGCTTTCGAATGTAACTGTTGGCACCAAGGGCGTAACCATTCACTCGGTCGCTCTCCTCATTCGACGATGTGAGGATGACCACAGGCAGGAGTCTGGTCCGCGGATCGTTCCGCACGCTGCGCAGCACATCTAGGCCGTTCAACTTCGGCAGTTTCAGGTCCAATAGGATGAGCTGGGGTTGTTGGCGTATGTCGCGGCCGGCGTGCGCGCCGGTGCCAAACAGGTAATCGAGCGCCTCGACGCCGTCATGGGCCTCCACGATCTCGTTGGCGACATTGTGTTTTTTGAATACGCGCTGCGTCAACGCCACGTCGTCCGGGTTGTCCTCTACCAGCAGAATTATCTTTTTGTCGTTCATGAGTCAGTCCCTTTCTTTTCCCAACGTGAAATAGATGGTGGCGCCTTGTCCGACGGCGCCCTCGGCCCACACGCGGCCGCCATGCCGATGAATTATCCGCTGCACGAGCGCCAGCCCGATGCCGGTGCCCTCGAACTCATGGGTGCTGTGCAGGCGTTGGAAGGCGCCGAAGAGCCTGCTGGCGTAGGCCATGTCAAATCCCGCCCCATTGTCGCGCACAAAGAAGACACGTTGGCCGTCCTGGTCCCACGCGCCCACGTCTATAAGTGCCTGCTCCTGCCTGGAGGTGAACTTCCAAGCATTGCCCAATAGGTTGTTCACCACCACCCGCAACATTCGTTCGTCGGCGTGGACTACCAAGGCCGGGGCCACGACAAACTTTACGTGACGTTCCGGCTGCAACCTCTGAAATTCCGCGCCGATCTCTTCTGCCATGACCGTCAGATTCACGCTTTCGCACCGCATCTCCGCCCGTCCCATCTGGGACAAGTTCAGCAGGTCGTCGATCAGCTCCGCCATCCGCTGGCTACCGGCGCGAATGCGGCGCAGGTGGTCCTGGGCGGTCTCGTCCAGCTTGCCGGCACAATCCTCCAGCAGGGCCATGCTGAAGCCGTCCATGGCCCGCAGCGGCGTGCGCAGATCGTGCGATACCGAGTAGCTGAATGCCTCCAACTCCTTGTTGGCAGCCTCCAGTTCAGCGGTGCGTTCGCGCACCCTCTGCTCCAGTTCTGTGTTGAGCGTGCGAAGAGTGTCTTGTGCCTGCTTGCGCTCCGTGATGTCCAGCGCCGAACCTAGCAAGCAGCTCTCACCACCGATGACCATCGTCACACCCGACCATGAAACCTGCACTATCCGGCCGGACTTCGTGCGCAGCTCCATTTCAAAATCACTCACCGCGCCGCGCTCCTGGAGCTTTGCAAAAAGAGCTGCCCGACGCTCCAGATCCACCCAGATGTTCAACTCAAAGACCGTGCGTCCCAACACATCGTCGCGGGCCCTCTCATACATTTTTGCCCATGCATCGTTCACATCAAGATAGCGGCCTTCCCTGACGGTGGAAAGGGACGTGGCCACCGGGCTGAAGTTGAATATTTGGGAGAACCTCCTTTCGCTCTCCCGCAGCGCCTCCTCCGCCCGCCTGCGCTCGGTTATGTCGCGGGCAATCTTGGCCGCTCCGATAATCGTGCCAGCCGAATCGCGGATCGGTGAAACGGTTAAGGACACTGCAATGGGCCGGCCATCCTTGGCGATGCGAACGCCTTCGTAACTCACTATGGACTCGCCGCGTTGAAGCCGCTTCAGAATCTCTGGCTCATAGGCTAGGTCGTCGTGTGGAATGATGCGTGTAACGGGCTGTCCGATCATCTCCGCAGCTTGGTAGCCAAAAAGGCGTTCCGCAGCCGGGTTCCAGCTCGTGATCGTGCCATCGAGGCTCTTGCCAATAATGGCATCTTCGGCGAATTCAACGATGGCGGCGAGTTTGGCACGATCCTCTTGAGCCTTGTACCTTGCCTGGAGAAAACGCACGCGCTGCTGCCGCCAGACCACACCCACGCTGGCTCCCGCGCCGAGCAGAAGCACGATGATGAGCGCCTCCACCAATCTCAACTGCTCGCGCAGCGGTGCATATACTTCCGAGATGTCCATGCGGACCACCATGAACCACGGCGAGTTGGGAATGGCGCGCAAGGCTGCCACCACTTGCTCACCCCGGTAATCGATTCCGTTGATGACGCCTTCCTGCCCCAAGGCGGCCTGAGCCGCCGGCAGTGCTTTTTGGGCGAGAGAACGGCGTAGGGTTAGCGCGGTGTCCTTTTGAAACCGGAGTTCGTTGAGAAAAATGACTTTGTCGCCTTCCCTGCGAACTAGGAGGGTCTCGGCGGTCGAACTGGGCGTTGGCCAGCGTTGGAGGTAAGGGTAGAGATAGGCTGCGGGATCGATCCTCAATATGAGCACGCCGAGAGGAGGCCCGGTGTCTGGTTCGCCCAGTATGGGGACTAGGACTCCCAGATGGACCGGTCGGCCAGGCGCATCACGGTAAAAGTCCAAGAACGCCGACTGGCCCGAACTTAACGCCTCGACGGCTGCCTGCGCCAGATGAGGTTCGACCGGCTCTGGCGTTTCGGGGAACGAGACCCTCTCGACTCCTTGGGTGTCGATCAGAAGGATCCTGTCGTATTGAGAATCGGTTAGCTGGTGGCTCAGCCAATCTTGCAGCTCGGCCCGCCTTAACGGTTCGTGCGACTTCTCCAGAAACCGGTGTACCGAGGACGAGAAGCTGCGGTTCTTGAAAAAGAACGCTCCGTCACTCAGGCGTGCTTTGCGCCACCGCGCCAACTCGGCCACCTTCAACTCCGCTACAGTAGACAATTGGCGCTCGACTTGGGAGAGGTATCTTTTTTCGAAATTCCGGTAATAGAGCGAACCGGCAGCCACGATACCCGCGGCCAGGCCAACAAAGGTCAGGCCGAGCACCCATCCCAATCTGCCCGCGTCCCAACTAGAATGATTGGAAGATTCTCCGGGCATTTCTCACGCGCCTCCTGCTTCGCGCTTTTCACCCTCATTTCTTCCAGACCCTGACTCGCCCTCGGAGCCCGATTCCGCGGGCGTCCTTCCCTCCCATGGAAGAGTAACTTGCTGAGGCGCAGGCACGGCCGGTGTAGCCGAAAAAACACCGCCCTTAATCGAGACCAAACCCAGCGTCAGCGCGATGATCATTCTTACGTCGATCTATCGTGGGTGACTTGGGCCCATTTGAATGGGCGTTTATTGCCCTTGCCGATATCGAGCCATTCCCAGCGAACAAGAGGCGGGAGTCGTGTTCGCGAATTTTGCTCCTTTTTATGGCTGTGTAGGCGTTAGTGCGTCTTTCCAATGCTGCCTAGGCTCGAATGGTCTTGAACCCTTTTTTTGCCCAAGCAGATAAATCGTCGATACATAAGAACCAGTAAATGATACAGGGCTGGCGAGTATTCGGTCTGTTAATCGTACTTATCAAATCTCCTAATGGTCCCTTCCGAGGAGGATCGAGCAGCAAGAGCTAGAGTGACAATCGGGCGCTGTAATTATCTGGCACGAAGCCTCGGGGCGGTCGTCACTGCACGCGATTACGGATCACGGAGGCATCGCGAGCACCGAGGAGTCGGAACGGGCGGGGACTGGCCCGAAAGGCAACGCAGTCCGAGAGGTTGCCATAGCGCGCAAGACGAAGGCTCCTGTGGCTTTTGAGCCTGGCACTGGTTGTCCCGGTGGCAAACGGAAGGGTGGGGTGGGACCTAGAAACGCGCGGGTGCGACTTCATCACGAGCACGGCTTTGCGGCCATGGTCTAGCGGCGGGTACACTGGCCGAGGGCAAATCGAGGACCATGGGCCTCCGTCATTCCCACTTCCCTTCGACCCTTTTTTCGAATCTAGACTGCCGGAGCTTCTGTTAGATTCGACGACAGGAGGCTAGGGGAGAGGCAGTTGTGGGAAGTGGAGGTGGGTTATCCTGAAAATCGACCATCGAGTCAGAAGGGTCCATTCCCCAACACGCGATCGCGTGTACATCACTCGCACCGTAGTGAAACCATCGGATCGACCCTGGTGGCGCGTCTTGCCGGGATGAGGCACGCCAGCAGCGCCATGACTATCAAAATGCCGGCAACTGCGACTATCGTAGTCGGGTCATATTTGCCGATGTTGAAGAGCATGGACGACAGAATTTGCGAAAGGGCGAGCGCTCCGCCGATACCGATGAGAAGACCGATTCCCGTGAGCGTCATGCCGCTTCGCACGATCAGTATGAGGATATTCTTGGAGTCAGCGCCGAGTGCCGTGCGGATCCCGATCTCACGGGTGCGCTGAACCACCGAACACGAGATTACGCCGTAAAGGCCAATGGCTGATAGCAACAGGGCCACGCTTGCGAAGATCGAAACCAAGGAAGAGCGCAGACGGTCGTAGCCAAGTGAATTGGACTTGATCTGTTCGAGCGTCGTCATCTGCTCCAGCACTTGGTCCTTATCAATTTCGTGGACGGCATTAGCAATCGAACGTTGCAACACGGATGGAGCTATGGTCCCGCGAACAACGAGCGCCTGAATCATCTGCGGGCATTGGTCATTTGTGACATAGATGCCGGCCTTGTCATTGGTGCCTGAGTTGTTGTCGTTCCTGTCACCGAGCCCTTGGACTTGTTCGTCTGACATCACTCCGACCACCTCCCACGAAACATCAGGCCCAAACTGGTCTTTGGCGTATTGAATCTCCTGCATCGAAATGTGTCTTCCGACTGGATCCCCATCCTGGAAGAACTTCTTGGCCATGGCCTGGTTGATGACCGCAGCCAGCGGAGCACCCTTTACATCGCGTTCGCTCAGCGAACGACCCTTGATCAGCCGGATACCGAGGGTGTGAAAATACGAAGGGGAAACCATCTTGACGAAACACCACGGACGATTGGCAACATCGACCGACTTCGGGCCGGCGATCTCAAAGGGCATGCCCCAGCCCTGGCCGTACATGGGTAGCGCCGAGGTCAATGCCACATCTCGAACCCCTGGCAGAGAACCGACGCGATCCAAGAGCTGATGGCGATAGAGATTGCAACGCTCCGCCGAAGGATAACGTTTTTCAGTGATCGGCAGCCAAGCGGTGACAACGTTTGTGGGGTCAAAGCCCAGATCGGCACGTCGTAACTCGAAGAAGCTCCTGATTAGGAGGCCGGCCCCACTGAGCAAGGTGCAGGCCAGCGCGACCTCCGTGACGACCAAGAGGCTACGCAGAACATTCCGTGATCGTCCCGTGCTCGATCCGACGCCCCCTTGCTTGATGGCATTCGTAAGGTCTGGATGCGAAGCCTTCAGTGCGGGAACCAGTCCAAAAACGAGACCCGTGAGCGCCGACAGCCCAAGTGTGAATAGCAGAATGCGCCCGTCCATCTCGACGATGGCCTCCATAGGCAGCCAATACGCCGGCATCGCCGCCTTTATTGCGGCAATTCCGCCGTAGGCGACAAGCAAGCCGAGTGCCCCTCCTGCGAACGATAACAACAAGCTTTCCGAAAGGAGCTGGCGCACCAGCCTCCAGCGACTGGCACCAAGCGCGGTACGAATCGCGACCTCTCGCTCCCGGGCTATCCCCCTTGCAAGCGTCAGATTGGCGAGATTGGCGCAAGCGATTAGCAGGACCATTCCAACGGCTGCCATTAGCACGTAGAGCGATTTCGTAAAATCCCCTCCGATATTCCCGGCGATCGGCCACACCGCGATTCCCCATCCCTTGTCCGACTTCGGGTAATCGTGCGCAATCGAAATAGCCACGGCTTCCATCTGCGTTTGTGCCTGCTTCCATGTGACGCCCGGCTTCAGTCGCCCGAAGGCCAACAGCATGTGGAGATCGCGTGTTAGGTTCTTTGGGGTAAAGACGAGCGGCCGCCAGAATTGGTCATATCCCCGCTCTAATGGGTTTCCCTTCGCAAGGACACCGATCACCGTGTTCGCTTCGCCATCGAGGGTTATCGATCTTCCGATGATGCCGGGATCAGCCCCGAACCTGGATGTCCACAGCGAATTGCTGAGAACCACGACGTGATTCTGGCCTATCTGGTCCTCGCCCTCAACAAATGTCCGGCCGAGAGCCGTCTTGATCCCGAGAATGTCGAAGTAATGCGCTGAGACCGCCAAGCCATGCAACAGCACCGGCTCCCCGATTCCTGTCAAAGCCGGGTTTTCCCACGTATAAGCTGTGAGGTACTTGAAGACCTTGTTTCGTTTTTGCCAATCGAGGAAGTCGAGCGTTGATATGTAGTTCCAGCTATGGTCGGGCTTCAGCGAGCAAAGACACACGAGCCCGTCGGGCTCCGGATAAGGCAATGGCTTTAGGATCGCACCATCGACGAAGCTGAATATCGCCGCGTTTGCACCGATCCCAATTCCCATCGTCAAGAGCGCTGCGATTGAAAAGCCGGGGCTCTTCCAGAGCGCCCGGATTCCGAACTTGAGGTCCTGAAGCAACTCACTCATTCGCGCATCGCTCTATGAGGATTCGCGGAAGAAAGACCAATGCGAAACCATGTCGATCCATCGGTGCGGATCGAGCAATTCAAGGTAACCTTGGGGCACCGATCTTCTCGCCGCGAACCATTCCGAGACTCTAGTCGGAAGATAAAGAGGCTTGGATCAAGATCTGGTTGGCCAAATGACCTGCCTCAGTCGGGGCGTCTGGGTCCCAAGGTGCCGGCCTTTGACAGCCGGAGGCCCCCGGGGGGATGTCTCGCGCCGGACGAGCGAGTGCTCAAGCTGGTAGCGCACTTACAAGCTATGGTGGCCCCTGCGCACGGAAAACTTGTGTGAGTTCTTCCACACCTGTTCGCGAAAGCGCGCCGGTGTTCGCAGTTGCTGCATAATTCGGGTAAGCAGTTAAGAGCTGGCGCAACCTGCTCAAGAAGAAGGCCCTTGGATGTGGTCCAAGGGCCGGAAATTGGGTGCAGGGGTTGGATTTGAACCAACGACCTTCAGGTTATGAGCCTGACGAGCTACCAGGCTGCTCCACCCTGCAATACGTGGGAGGGGAAATCTGTTTCTGGCCCCGCGGGGTGTCAACGCCTTTCCCTATTTCAGGCGGATCCTGATCTCAGCGTTCCCGGCGCTGGGGTCATCGAGGGAAAACGTAACGGCGGCCTCCGATAGCTGCTTGATCCTGACCGCGACCGTTTGGACCTGGCTCTTGGACGTCGGGACCTTCAAAGTTAAGACATCGCCCTCCTTGTGGAGCTGGGAGCCCACGATGAGCTGGACCGTCCCGTTCCTCGTCACGACTCCTTCGAGCCGAACGGCGCTGACCGCGCTCTTGAGGAGCAGTTCCGCTATGTCAGGAGGCGGCGCGCCCGATTGCGACGCATCGGACGCCTTCGACGCCGGCCCGTTGGCGGCCGGCGCGTCCGACACCCCTGGTATGCGGAAGGGGTTCCAATGGGCGTTGAACGGGACGGGCTTGATCCTGTAGTGATAAAGCGCGTCCATCTCGGAGCGGACCCTCCGGAACCGCGCCTTCAGGGGGTTTTCGGGCTGGGCCGGTTTCGCGGCCTCCGCCTTGCTGGCCGGCGCCTGGGGCGGGCGCACCTTGATGACAAAGTGCCAGAGGGCCGCCCAGACGACAAGCAGCACGAAGAGGGCGATGACCTGGTTGCGCTGCTTCTTCATTTCTTGCCGAGCAGCTCGACGGTCATGTCGAGGACGGTGACCAGGCTCCCCGCGTCGCGGCGCCTTATGGAAAGCGACGTGATGTTGGCAAGGCGCGGGCCGGTCTCGGTCAGGTAGAGAAACGCCCCGGTCTGGTCGTAGGTGCCGGTCACCTTGACCGAGAATGGAATGCGCCGGTAGAGCGCCTTCGAGTCGGAGGTGATCGTGTTCAGCGGGTGCAGCTCGACAAGGTGCGCCCTTGACTGCTGCTCAATCTTGTAGAAATACCAGAGGTTCTCGGCCAGGTTGTCCGGCACGACCAGGTTGTCGTCGATCCGCCGCGTGATCTCCCGGGTCGCGGCGAGCTCCTGCCGGACGGCGGGCCCAGATATGAGGGTCGACACGGCAAGCTCCGCGTCCTGGCCCAGTTGCCGGTGCTCGAGATCGAGCCACTTGAGGTTCCCGTAGATGTACCAGGAGGCTATCGCGCAGATGACGCACACCACCGCGCAGAACACGCTCAGCGGGTGGCGCCGCAGGACCGCCAGCCATTGAATTAGGTCGGCGAGGCTCACGGGCTCCTTTGCTTAACGCGGAAGGTTATCTCGTAGCCCATCATCTGTTCGTCATCGGAGGACCGATTCAGGCCGGTCAGCGTGATCGAGGTGAAGTGCGGGCCGATCTCGGGGTCGGCGCGCAGCTGCTCCACGTAGTTCCCGAGGAGCATGCTCGCGCGCGCGGAGCTCTCGCGGAGGCCGCCGCGGAGTGTCACCCTGTTGTCGGCCCACTCGATCGAATCGACGAGCATCCGGTCGGGGAGGGTGCGGCCCAGCTCGGAGACGAACCCCGAGATGAGCATCGGGTTCCTCATCTCCGCGTAGGCGCCCTCGATCTTCTTGGTCTCTATCTCGTAGAAGCGCTGCAGGCGCCTGATCTCGGCCACGTCCCAGTGATCCTGCTCCTCACGCTGCTCCGCGTCTGCGATCATGTGGCGCAGGCTCAGGTCCTTGTAGCCGAGCCATCCGGTGAATAGCACCGCCGCCAGCGCGATCGCGCTGGTGATCGTGTAGCTCATGAAGCGCACGCCGACGACGCTGTCCTCCGGCAGCTCCACCACCAACCGGCAGTCCACGTGCCAGTGCGGGGTCATGAATATCTTGTCTCCGGGGCCGCTCATGGCGTGGCGGGAAGGGGGCCTGGCGCCAGCTGCGCGACCAGCGAAAGCGGCTGCATCCACGAGGGCCCGAGCATCGCGTGGCCTGGGGCGTCGATCCCCACCGCCGGCAGCCATTTCGCGAGATCGGGCGAGAGATACTCCAGGTCCACCGCGGCCGCGAGCGTCTCCTCCAGCCAGCCCAGGCGCTCGGGCAGATGTGCGCAGAAAAGGGCGCCGATCCGCTGGCCGGTCTGCATCTCGAAGTAGTCGACGGCGGGGCGAAGGTGCCTCGACAGCATCCGGATGAGGCGGCGCCCGTGGTGCCTTAGCTCGTCGTTCGGCTGCTCGAGCAGCTTGCGCGCCGCCTGGGCGTCCGGGGCCGAGAGCTCCTTCATGGCGGCCTCCTCGATCGACAGGAGGCCGTGGGGAAGGGGCGGCGGCGTGTGCACGCCGTCCTTGCCGATGAGGTAGAGGTGGGTTTGGTTGCGGGATATCTCGCAGACGGCGAGCAGGCGGGTGTAGCCGGTCAGGCTCAGGTAGCGCGTCAGGCCTCCGAGGAGCACGGGAGTGCCGAGCTCAAGTCGCCGCGGGCGCACCCCCCAGTCGCGCAGCAGCACCTGCACCTGCCGAGTGGCCGTCCACGGGACGCCCAGGAAGACCGCCGTCCTCGCGCTCGAGCTCGCCGTGAGCGGCATCCCGTCCACGGGGTTTAGCGCCGCCACGTGCCAGGCCTTCGCGGAGATGATCTTCGCGTGCTCGGCGACGATGTTGTAGAGGTATTCTCGGTCGTACAGCCTGCGCGCGCTGATCGAGTCCCGCTGAAAGATCCGCTCGGCCGGGTGAAACCCGCAGTAGGCCGTGATGAACTTTCCGGCGCGGTTGCCGAACGTGAAGTCGAGCCAGCGCGCGACCGACCCGACGTCCGCGGCCGCGACCTCGGCGAAGGTGTCGACCGTCAGCGGACGGGAGTCCAGGCGTCCCAGCCGGGCCAGTTGCACGCAGTGGTCCGTCAGGTTGATCAGGACACTGTGGCGATCCCTGCGTTTGAACATGCGCCAGAATATAGGCTTAAGCGACCGCCGGCTGTCAACCGGCGTCAGGAGCCGGAACGGGCGTCACTGCGCCGGCACTTCGACCAGCGTGCCCGGCACCACGGTTATGGGCGCGACGACGGTCCCCGGCGGAATCGCGCCCACGGGCTGGGGCGTCGCGACGCTCGAGAATGCCGTATCGCCGACCAGGGCGTCGGGCGAGCGCAGCGACACGTCGTAATGGATTGTGGGCGTGCCGTTGAACGTTATCGATTCCGCCACCAGCGAACCGTAGACCGTCACGTTGTTGTTGATGACGAGCGGCGCGGTGGGGAAATAAATCTCGCCGTAAAACGGGGTCGTCGTGCCCATCTCGATGGTGCGCGGGCTCGACGGGGTCCTGGTGCCAATGATCGTCAGCCGCTCAGGGATCATCGTGCCGTTGACGATCCCGCCCCCGTCCAGGTTCATGTTGCCGTTCTCGAGGTGGACCTCGAGGGAGACATTCGGGCCGCCGCCGCCCTGCGCGGGCGGCTGGGTGCTGGCGATCACAATCTGGGCGCTGGTTGACACGGTGAGGTCGCCGTTGGTTATGACAAGAATCACCGGGCCGTTGATCTGCAGTTGGGCTGCGCCGGAAAGATTCACGCCGTTGCTGACATAAACCACGGTGGGGGTGATGGCCCCGGCGGTGCCGAGCGACATCGAGGTGTCGATGGACGAGATCGGGGTCACGTAGCCCGGCAGGTTTTCAGTGAGCACCGGCTGGAAGCCCAGTGGGGCGGTGAGGATGCGGCTCGGGTCGACGCTCACCCCCGTGGGGGTGGTCGGGCCGAGGAGCTGGGCGCCGCTCGCGTAGGAAACCGCGTTGGCGAACGTGCCTCCCGCATAGCCGTCGATGACCGACGTGTTGAGCAAGACCGACGGCGAAGGAAATGGGGGCGGGGGCGACGGCGTGTATCCTGAAAAAACGACCGCCGAGTAGCCGCCCGGCGACTGGTACGGCCCGACGCCCGAGTAGTAACTGTCAAGCGCGCCGCCATTTGTGAATTTCACGCTGCCCGTCGTGGCCGCCGCCGCGTTCACGAACGCCGACATCGGCTCGCACACGCACTGGAGGCTCCTCGTCAGGGTGGTGCCGTCGGGGAGCGTCATGACGGCCGTGGAGGTGATCTGGGCCCAGTTGGCCTTCGGGATGTTCTCGACCACGGACACGTTGACCAGGCCGGTCGCGCCGTTCTCGAAGCTGAACGCCGGCAGCGTGATGCTCGCGGTCGCGTTCACGGCGTTGACGGCCCACGGGGCCGACCAGTCCCAGTTGTTCTGCGAGTAGAGCGCCCTCTCTATCCCTGTCTCCGCAAGCTCGATACAATGCGAGCCCATCAGGTTCCGCGTGCTCATCTTGAGCGAGTTGTAGCAGAGCGCTATGTAGCTCGACAGGCAGATGGCGAAGACCATCGCAAGGCACAGCGCGGCGAGCATGGCTGCGCCACGCTCGCTTGCCGGGATCGACTGGCCGCGCGAGCTCATTGCGGACTGGGCTTATTCTTCAAGATCACCTGTGGCGAGACAACAGTGAGATGTGACTGGGCGCCGCCGATCCTCGAGCCGGCTGTCGTGGTGAAGCTCATGTTCACCTGCTTGATCAGTGCCAGGATGCCGGTGGAGACGCCGCTCATGTCGTAGGTGCCGAAGCTGAAATTCGTTACGTTGTTCAGCAGGACGTATGCCTGGTTCACGGGCGGCGTCGGCCAGTTCGGGAAGGCAAGCGTCGCGGCGGGGGGCGCCGCCCGAATGAGCGCGAGCTGCCCTTCGGCGGGGGAGTACTCGTATGTCGCCGTCCCCATCACCGGCGGGTTGCCGGCCGTCTGCGGGATCCACGTGTTCACCGTCAACGTCGTGGCGTTCGCCGAAATCACGGCGCTCGCGGCGCTCATGTCCTGCGTGAAGTCGTAAAGGGCCTGCCTGCTCCTGGACTCGAGCTGCTCCTCGTTGCCCTGGCGCATTAGCCCGCGGCCCAGGAATATGTAAGCCGAGAGGACTCCTGCGAACACAATGCCCGAGATGACGGTCACCACCATCACCTCGAGCAGCGTGAACGCCTGCCGGCGCGGGACCCGCGCGCTACGATCTTTGGTATGCGGCGGAAAGTCCATTTTGGCCGACGTAGGTCGTGCTGGTGCGGGTGTATGAGTGGCCCGTCACCCCGGTCCAGCTGACGGTGAAAGTAACTTGCAAGAGCAGGGGCTGAAGGGCGTATGGAAACGGGTTCGCAGGAGGTTCGATGCAGGACACCGTCCGGTTCAGGGTGTAGGGAAACGCGCCGCCCAGCTGTTGCGAGAACCCCGCGAGGACCGGGTCGTAATTTGGGCCGGGCGTTGTCGTGAACGGCGTGGGGCCAGCCGGAAACGCCGTGACCGTGGCCCAGCTCTGCAAGCGGACCTGGTCGATCTCGCTGTGCAGGATCTGGCCCGCGATAGTCTGCTTTCGCGAAAGATCGAGCATCTCAGAGCCCGAGTCTACCACCTGAATCATGCCCACCAGCGTCAGCGCGAGGACGGTCGCCGCCAAAGCCACCTCCATGATGGTGAAGGCGCATTGGGACCTCGTCTCGTGGTGATGGTACAACGCTGGACGCACTTTTTTCCCAGTCGGTGGGACGGGAAGATGAAGATTAGTTGCTTCAAGGTTAATGCCAATCGAAATGTATTCGTCCGGCTAACGCCGTCCCTGCGAAAGGGTTAATCATTGCGCATTCCGATGGGGACAAGTCTCTTGCGCAATCGGGTCGCGCCGGGATTCCCCCGGGGGCTGGACGAGCAGGTAAGCGGCCTTTTGTTCGCTGTATGATTCGTTTCCCGGGGGGTCGGGCCCGTCGGCGGCGGCAATCGAGTTAATTCGCGCTTGCCAGTTGCGGTGGCGGAGACTGTTTTGGACCTTCTGTCAGCTAGAACCCAGCAACATCAAAACCAACCTCGATCGCAAGGCGGCCCATTCTGGCCGGCCTGTGTACCGCAAGATACATAGATCCACATGAGCATCAGCATAACTCCAAAGGACCTGCTGGACGCAGGCGTCCATTTCGGGCACCAGACCAAGCGCTGGAACCCGCGCTCGAAGCCCTTCGTCTTCGACCATCGCCAGGGCGTGACGATCATCGACCTCGCCAAGACCCATGAGGCCCTCGAGAAGGCCTGCGCGTTCCTCGAGAACGTCGTCGCAAACGGTGGGACCGTCCTTTTCGTCGGCACGAAGAGGCAGGCCAAGGACATCGTGCGCGAGGCGGCCGCAGCGACGGGGATGCCGTTCTCCGTCGACCGCTGGCTCGGCGGCACTCTGACCAACTACGAGACCGTCAAGCGCTCGGTCGCGAAGTTCAAGAAGTACCAGCAGATGGAGACGAGCGGCGAGCTCTCCAAGCTTCCCCGCAAGGAGGAGTCGGCCATCAAGCGCGAGATGGGCCGGATGCAGCGCAACTTCAACGGGATAGTGGAGATGGGCGGGCTGCCGGCCGCGCTCTTCATCGTCGACGTGGGTCACGAGAAGATCGCGGTGGCCGAGGCCACGCGCTGCGCGATCCCCTCCGTCGCCCTTGTCGACACGAACTCGGACCCGTTTCTCGTTACGTATCCGATTCCCGGGAACGACGACGCGGTCAAGTCCGTCCGGATCATCGTGGACACGGTCGTGGCCGCGATCCAGTCCGGCCTTTCGCAGCGAGAGTCGCGCCGGGCGCAACGCGGGGCCGAGGCCAAGGCTGCCGCGCAGGCCGCCGCCGAGCCTGCGGAGCCTGCGGCGCCGACCACGGTGACGGGCGAGATAGACCTCTCGAGGATCGACATCCCGATCGACATCGCGGCCCTGGACGCCGAGACGATCGCCAAGAGGAAGCCGATCCGCCCGCGCAAGGCCCCGGTCAAGGCTGAATGACATGAGCGCCCCCATCTCAGCGCAAATGGTCAACGAGCTGCGCGGCCGCACGGGCGCGGGCCTGATGGACTGCAAGAAGGCCCTCGTCGAGGCCAACGGCAACGCCGAGGAGGCGATCACGATCCTCCGGAAGAGGGGCGCCGCCTCCGCCGCGAAGAAGGCCGAACGCACGACCAAGGAGGGCCTGATCGAGAGCTACATCCACGTCGGCGGAAAGGTCGGCGTCCTGATCGAGGTCAACTGCGAGACCGACTTTGTCGCGAGGAACGACGGGTTCAAGACGTTCGTCCGGGACCTGTGCCTCCAGATCGCGGCGACGAGCCCCCTCTATGTCTCGCGCGACCAGGTGCCCGAGGCGGATCTTGCGAAGGAGCGCGAAATCGCATTGGCGCAGGTCCAGGGCAAGCCTCCGGCGGCCGTCCAGAAGATCGTCGAAGGGAAGCTCGAGAGGTTCTACTCTACGGTCTGCCTCGTCGACCAGTCGTTTGTGAAAGTCCCCGAGAAGACGGTGAAGGATGTCCTTACCGAGGCGATCGCCAAGACGGGCGAGAACATCCAGATCCGCAGGTTCGTCCGCTTCCAGCTGGGCTCGTGAGCGCCGGCGCAGGGGCGCTGCTATGAAGGTCACCCGGCTCCAGGTCGTCGCGCGGGGGCTGACCAACCGCTGCCCGAACTGCGGGGGCCGAACGCTGTTCAGGGAGGGCTCCCTGTTCGAGGTCAACAGGGAGTGCCCGAGGTGCGGGCTCCGGTTCGAGCGCGACGAGGGTTTTTTTCTCGGATCGATGTCTCTCAACTACGGCGTAACCCTCGTGTGCTTCCTGACACCCGTGATGCTGCTCGCCTACAAGGGCGCCATTAGCACGACGACAGCGATCGTCCTCGCCGGCGGCGGGTCCATCGGGTTCCCGCTGCTCTTCTACCGCTCCTCGCGGAGCTGGTGGCTCATGCAGTACTACGCGCTCTTCCCCATGCACCTTCCGGCCAACAAGGATCCAGGCGCACACGGGCCGGGCGACGAGAACGCCTGAGGGGCAAGCATCCCTCTTGACCTAGCCCGGGAATGGTCCATTCAGGTCAACTTTCCGCAGATCGGATCCCATTAGGAGAGGTGGCAGAGTGGTCGAATGCGCCTGACTCGAAATCACCTTTATATTGATTGACGAAGATTCATAATATATTGTGTGACAACGTCTCTAATGCTACGTTGTTGAGGCCATAAGTCATTTCTTGTCGGTTTCTTGTCTGTTTTTAGCTCCTTAGGTGCAATTGTTGGAAAATGTGTGGACGGATAGCGCCAAGCGCGCTAGCGCGCTTGGCCATGAAGGCAACAATCCAACGGCTCCTGCGGTGGCCGGCTATGGTGATACTCGGCTATCTGTGCTTCCTTGTCGTCTACGGTCTCGTGCACAGCATCATCTTGGCCGGCATCTGCGGAGGCTTCCATTGGGACTACGACAGCGTCGCCACGCGATGCAACGGCGTGGTTTTGTGGCCCTGGCGGCTTGTGAGCTCCTGGCAGTGGCTGTGGTCGATTCTCGGCATCATCGGGGGTGTCTACCTTCTCGGCATGCTGGCATTTTTGGCGGTAGTGCTGCCCGTCCGGATGTTTCTCTGGCTGTTTGGGCTCGTACTGAGGATGCTGGGGCTGAAAGCAAGATAACGGGGCCTGCCTCTTTTGCGGGAGGCTCACAAGAGCCCTGCTTCGCGGAATGAGAAGTAGCCCTTGCCTGATGGATCCCCGTCGCGTTCTCCAACCACTGTGCTACCAACCTAATTATAGGCCCGTTTTAGCGGATAATTGGGTAACACTTTTTTGTTGATGGTGACGATGATCAGGCCCTGGCAGCGAAGCCAGGTTTCCGCAGCGTGGCGCCATGCGGC
>Ga0181526_10000777_pt1 | contig 32363 bp, 21 predicted proteins | sample PEATcosm2014_Bin_35_FD_119750 | JGI IMG/M metagenome (GOLD analysis project Ga0181526, IMG submission 119750) | Peatland microbial communities from MTU Mesocosm Facility, Houghton, MI, USA - PEATcosm2014_Bin06_30_metaG | ecosystem: Environmental > Terrestrial > Soil > Wetlands > Peat | place...
ACGGGACGAAAGGAAGGTTCGCAGTTGGCCGCGCTGCGCGCGCGTTCGCGGAGACAGCGGAGTTCGTTGCGCGCGTTGGCCGGTCACTGGGCGAGCGAGACCCAAAGAAAGGGCCTCCCTTCGAGTCTGTTACGAAACTCTTTGGGGCTATAAATACGAAGAGCGCTCCTTTCGGGGAGCGTTCTTTTGTTTGGGTTGAGGATGGATCAGATCTGATGGAGTTGGAAGGCGAGGTTGCTTCCACCCAGTAGATTCGTCATCCGCTTGAGGTTGTAGGCCATGACTGCGAGGCTGATCTCGGTCTGTGCGCCGCCGGTTCCGCGCAGCAGCAGTCGCGGGTGGCCGAAGATGCGGTACTTGAGCACAGCGAAGGGAAGCTCGACGGTGGATCGTCTGAGCCGCATCAGGTGTGGAGTGGCGCGCTCGTGCATGCGGTTCAGCGCATCTTCATCCAGCAGCCGGGTGAGGATACGAGCCGAGGTCTGTGTGCAACGGGCCTTCATCGCGCAGCCACCGCAGTCGGCCGCATCGGCCCGATAGATAACAGCCTTGTCGTGGCGGTGAAGCTGTTTGCGCCGGACGGTCTTGTTGGCAGGGCAGAGAAAGGTGTCGCTCTCCGGCTGATAATGAAACTGCTCACGGCCAAACAGCGCACCGCCGCCCTGGTTGTTAACGGCGCGCTTGACAGGCACATGGGGCAGGATGCCTGCCGCTTCGCAGAGGGCAGCCTGTTCGCCGTTGGAGTAGCCGCCATCGGCTACGACCTGCAAGCTCTCCGTGCCGAGCGCCTTCTTCGCAGCTTCTGCCATCGGCTGTAACTGCCCGTTGTCACCAGCGTCCAGCGTGACAGCATGGGCGACGATCAGCGCATGCTCGGCATCGACTGCCGTTTGCACGTTGTATGCGGGAGCCTTGGTCCCTGCGACCGGCATGAAACGCGCCTCCGGTTCCGGATGCTGCTTCAGCTTCTCCAGCGCAGCCTGCACCGCAGCCGGATCGATGGATGCCTGCTGCTCTTCGTCGGCCTCCTCCATACTGTCCAGATAGCGTTTCAACGCCTGCCGTTCCCGCACACTCTCGGCGCTGGACACGGCGCGGAACTTCGTGCCGTCGATGGCGATCCACTCCCCGCGAATCAGGCCGCATCCCTGCGCAAACCGCACCAACTGCGCTCCGGCTGCTGTCACCGCTTCGCGGTGCATCCGCCGGAACTCGGCGATCGACTTGTAGTCCGGATACAAACGGCCCAACAGCCACATCAGCTCCACGTTGCGCCGGCACTCGGCCTCCAGCCTGCGCGAGGAGCGAAGCGTGTGCAGGTAGCCGTACAGATAGAGCTTCAGCAGATCGCGGGGATCGTACCCCGGACGGCCCGTCTCCGCAGCTTCTGCGCGCTCGAACCCAAGCTCGTCCATCTTCAGATGGTCTACGAACGCATCGATCACACGACATACATGATCGGACGGTAGCAGATCGTCCAGCACCACAGGGAACAACGTCCCCTGATCACGGCCTTCCCCTCGGATATATCCCATAAATGAAGATGCCCTCGCTTCCGCAAGGGCATCTTCTCATTTACTCAGACAATCCCAAAGAGTTTCGTAACAGCCTCGACTGGCGGCCTTTTGTCTGGGGAAGGGAAAAACAGGCTCGGTGGTCAACGTGTCGATTCGAAGAGAAACCATGCGCGGCGTTCTGCTTCGTCGATCCACACTTCGATCAGGCTGGTGGTTGCATGGTCGTTGGCTTTGGCGGCGACTTCGTGGGCCGCGCGCAGGCTTTCGACAAGAGCCTTGTTATCTGAGTGAAGCTCCAGAAGCATATCGCGCGCCGGGACGAACTCCTGGTCGTTGTCGTTGATGCGCTGCAGGCGGGCGATGTGCCCGATCGAGCGGATGGTTGTGCCGCCAATCTTGCGGACCCGCTCGGCGATGTCGTCGCTGATCGCGAAGATCTGTGAGGCCTGCTCATCCAGAAGCAGATGGTAGTCGCGGAAGTGCGGTCCACTCATGTGCCAGTGGAAGTTCTTGGTTTTGAGGTAAAGCGAGAAGACGTCTGCGAGAACAGCATTCAGGACGCTGGAGAGATTCTTCACGTCTTCGGCGCTGAAACCGTCGGAGACGTTGGTCTTTGCGGCCTTGGATTGCACGCTTGTATGAGTCGACATGCCACTCCTTCGGGAAGTCAGAACAACGGGGGTGACTCCCACCTGGTTAGGATGCGCTCCGCGCACGAAGGGTTCTTGAAGATGCTTGTTGAAAAAGGAAGGGCGCCTGTTGAGAGCAGGCGCCCTGACCATGCGGCGAAGGAATCTACGCTGATTGATTCGCGTAGTGCAGAAGCACGGCAACGGCGCAGCTTGTAAGGCGTGTCTCCGCAGAATCGGCACGGCTGGTGAGAATGACGGGAACGCGTGCACCGAGGACAATGCCGGCTAACTGTGCGCCACCCAGATACTCGAGCTGCTTGGCGAGCATGTTGCCACTCTCGAGATCGGGGACGACAAGGATGTCAGCCTGTCCAGTCACTGGCGAGTTGAGGTGTTTGATCTTTGCGGCCTTCAGGCTGACGGCAGTGTCGAAGGCCAGCGGACCGTCGAGGATACCGCCGGTGATCTGTCCGCGGTCGGCCATCTTGCACAGAGCAGCAGCCTCCATCGTGGAGGGGATCTTCGGGTTGACTGTCTCCACAGCCGACAGCAACGCGACCTTGGGCTCCGGGATGCCGAGCGCGTGGGCAAGGTCAATCGCGTTCTGCACGATGTGAATCTTGTCTTCGAACTCCGGCTTGATATTGATGGCCGCATCGGTGATCAGAAGCGTGCGTGCGTAGGCAGGCGTATCCATCACAAAGACGTGGGTGATCCGGCGCGACGTGCGCAGGCCAGTGTCGCGCTGCATGGCGGTTTTCATCAGTTCGTCGGTGTGCAGGCTGCCCTTCATCATGGCCTGGGCGTTTCCGCTGCGGCACATGGCGACGCCGAGCTCGGCGGCCTTGGACTCGCTGTCGGCTTGCAGGATGGAGTACTTGCTGATATCGACGCCGATCTTTGCCGCCAGCGCCTTCATCTCGTCTTCGTCGCCGATGAGTGTGGGCTCGATCAGGCCTTCGGCGGCTGCTTCGGTTGCGCCCTTCAGAGCGACATCGGAGAGCGGCCAGACAACGGCAGTGGTGATGGCGGGCAAAGACTTACAACGGGCGAGGAATTTATGAAAGACGTGATAATCGGGCGGATGGCTGACGAGTGGGTCAACGGCTACCGCTTCGGCAATGGGGGCGAGATCGCTCATCGTAAAAGGCCTCCGGGCCGGACTTGGAGTGGTGCATCCGGCCTGACGCCTTCATTCTTACGCGAGGCCTGTGATTCACGTGTGCGATTGATCACAGTACGGGCGAGTGTACCGTGTTGCGGTACGTTTCAGCCAAGCGATTCAGTGCTCAGTAGATGATCATGCGCAGCAGACCCAGCTACTTGATGCCGATCACCATCGAGTCGGGGCCGACAAGATGCTCCACGCGTGCTTCGCGAAATCCTGCCTCTTTCATCCAGCCAATGCAGTCGGCTCCTGTGTAATCGAACCCGCCTGGCGTCTCGATGAGCATGTTGAGGCTCGCCATAAGGCCAAAGGCGTTCTTGGAGCGGTCGTCGTCGATGATAGCGTCGTAGGCGATAAACGCGCCTCCCGGTGGAAGCGCTTCGTGCGCTTTGCGAATTAGGGCTTTCTTCTCGTCGAGACTCCAGTCATGCAGGATGTGGCCCATCATGATCACATCCGCCTCTGGCAGGGGATCCTGAAAGAAGTTGCCCGGTTCAAAGCGCACGCGAGAGGTAACGCCGTTGGCTTCGACGTACTCCTCGAAGATGGGTGCGACTTCAGGAAGATCGAAACCGGTGCAGGTGAGGTGCGGATTCTTGAGCGCTACCTGGACGATGAGATCGCCTTGGGCGGTGCCGCAGTCGGCTGCGGTCTTGTAGTCGGCCCATGGAAATTGAGAGGCGATGGCGAGATTTGCGCCGTGGCTGACGCCAGTCATGGCGCGTAGGAACCCTTTGAGCCGTGCGGGGTCGGCATAGAGAGCGGCGAAGACGTTTTCTTCTCCCGGTTCCTCGCTTTGCCGCTCGCCCGTTCTGAGAGCAATCGTGAGTCGGCCCCAATGGCCGTAGAGCCGCTTGTTCGCCATCTCAAAGATTCCGCCGATGTAGGACGGCTTGTGCTTGTCGAGGAAGAGGTCGGTGGAGGGCGTGTTGGAGTAGATGCCGCTGTGGCGTTCGAGGAGGCCGAGCGCGACCAGGGCATCGAGAAAGTCGTGTGCCGATCGCGGATGCAGGCCGATGCGACCGGCAAGAGTCTTGAGATCCTCCGGGTGTTTAGCAAGTTCGGTAAAGACCTCCATCTCGACGGCGCTGAGGAGAGTTTTTGAAGCCCAGAATCCAAGGCCGATCTGCAGAATCTGATCGGGCGCGGGAGCAGCGCTATGGGACATGGTCGTGCGTTCCTTTCGTGTCTTGTATGAAGCTCAGGTTATTGGGGAAATACCTGCAGGAGCAGTAGGTGGATGGAGTGTACAGAGAGCCGGTGTATACGGTCGAGAGCTTTGTGAGGCGGGCCCTGTGCAGGTGGGTCGAGGAACTGCTAGGCGCGGGCCAAAGCTGCTATGCTGCGAGCGCCGGAAAAAGCGATTTACGCGAGGGGTGACGGACATGTGGTTCCTTGGGATGGATGTAGGTACGGGCGGCACGCGGGCCGTGATCGTCGACGCGGACGGAAAGCTCATCAGCGGGGCATCGAGCGAGCATGCGCCGTTTCGCACCCCGCATCCTGGATGGGCCGAGCAGGATCCTGAGGACTGGTGGCGCGCCGCGCAGGAAGCGATTCGTGCCGCACTGACTGTCGCTCCAGAACCGAAGCAGCCGATTGCCGGACTCGGCCTCACGGGCCAGATGCATGGGGCGGTGATGCTGGACGAGAACGGCGCGGTGCTGCGGCCGTCGCTGATCTGGTGCGACACGCGCACGCAGCCGGAGTGCGATTGGCTGCACGAGAAGATCGGCTACGCAAAGCTGATCGAACTAACGTGCAATCCCGCGTTGCCGAACTTCACACTGACCAAGCTGCTGTGGGTCAAGACGCACCAGCCCGAGATCTTCGCAAAGATTCGCCACATCATGTGCCCCAAGGACTACGTACGCTACCGTCTGACTGGCGAGTTCGCCATCGACGTGCAGGAAGCGTCGGGCACTCTTCTGCTCGACGTCACGCACCGGCGCTGGTCGAAGGAGGTGGCCGAAGCTGCGGGGATTCCCGAGAGCTGGTTGCCCAAGGTCTTCGAGTCGCCAGAGGTGTGCGCTCGGATCTCGGAGACTGCGGCGGGGCTGACCGGATTGACCGCGGGAACACCGGTTGTGGCGGGAGCGGGCGATCAGGGAGCGGGTGCCGTGGGCATGGGGATTCTGCAGCCGGGTTCGGTGTCGGCAACAATCGGGACCTCCGGGGTGGTATTTGCAGCGACGGCGAAACCGACGAAAGACCCCAAGGGTCGTCTGCACACCTTCTGCCACGCGGTGCCAGGTGTGTGGCACGTGATGGGCGTGACGCAGTCGGCAGGATTAAGCCTGCGCTGGCTGAAAGAGGCCTTTTTTGCCGGGCAGGACTACGACAGGATGAGCGAGTCGGCGGCGAAAGTCCCGGCTGGAAGCGAAGGGCTGCTGTGGGCACCCTACCTAATGGGTGAGCGCACGCCGCATCTCGATCCGAAGGTGCGCGCGGCGTTTGCTGGAATTGGGCCGACACACATCGCGCCGCACTTTGTGCGCGCGGTGCTGGAGGGCGTCGCTTACTCATTGCAAGACACGTTCACACTGTTCGCCGAGTTGGGCATTCCGGTGAGTGCGGTGCGGCTGGGTGGGGGCGGCGCGCGCGGTCCGCTGTGGCGGAAGATTCAGGCGGGCGTCTATGGGCAGACAGTGGAAGTGCTCACGGCGGAAGAGGGCGGCGCCTTTGGCTGCGCGCTGATGGCCGGCGTCGGGACCAGGCACTGGGCGAATCTCGATCAGGCATGCGGGCAGGCGATTGAGGTGGCGCAGCGAATTGGCCCTGATCCGGTCGATCTGGTCGCGTACCGGAGTGGTTATGCGCAGTGGCGGAAGCTGTATCCGGCACTGAAGAGCCTCGAATAGCGAACGGCAGACCGCCGGACCGCGGCGAGCATTTGCGGCTCTCTCAGAGCACGAAGTTGATCATTGTTGCCTCAAATGATTACCTTCCGGTGTACACACGGGGAGGTCATGCGGTAGCCTTGCGGACAAATTGCTTTGCCGTGAGAGGCTTATGCGTCGACTTCTTTCCCTGGCTTCCTTTGCGTGGATATGCTACGCGGTGTCCTCGATTGCTCAAGCGCAACCTGCTGCAACCCCTGCCTGTGCAGACCTCCATCTTGTGCCTGCTGCGCGGGAATGCAGGGAGGTCGCCACTGTCCCGGTTGGACAGCTAGGAGTTGTCGTTGCCGCAGTGAAGAAGGGCGACGACGAGTTCGCTGCCAAAGACCTCGAGGACACGCTCAAGAGCCTCGGGGTGCAAGCTGTGTCTTCCCGCGGAGCGCGGATCGATCTGGTGCGCGCGGATGCACCCGCCATCCGAACCTTTCTGAAGAATCACGACCTCACATTCACCCCTGCGATGCATGACGAGGGGTACGTGCTGGCACTCATGGGCGAGAACTCTCTTGCGGTCATTGCAGAGACCGCAGAGGGGATCTTCTATGGTGCCCAAACGGTCAAGCAACTCATTCGCGGCTCAGGCACGGATTGCGTGCTGCTTGCACCCACCATTCGTGACTGGCCGGCGATGGCGCACCGCGGGCTCTCGGATGACTGGTCGCGCGGGCCGCTGCCCTCGATGGAGTTTCTGAAGCGCGAGATTCGTACACTCGCGGCCTACAAGTACAACATCTTCTCTCCCTATTTCGAGCACACGTTTGCGTATGCGTCGGCGCCGGTTGCGGCATTCCCCGGCGGAGCGATGACACCGGACGAGGCGCGCGAGCTGGTGGACTACGCGGCGAAGTATCACATCACGGTGATCCCCGAGCAGGAGGCCTTTGGGCACCTGCATCATGTGCTGAAGTTCGAGCAATACTCGCCGTTGGGGGAGACGCCACACGGATCGGTGCTGGCGCCAGGCGATGCTGGTTCGCTGCCGCTGATCGCGAGTTGGTTCGGCGAGTTGGCCAAAGTGTTTCCAGGGCCGTATACCCATATCGGCGCCGATGAGACTTTCGAGCTGGGACTGGGTCGCACGCGCGACGAGGTCAAGCAGCAGGGATTGGGTAAGGTGTATCTCGATTTCCTCAGTCGCATTCACCAGACTTTGGAGCCTAACCACAAGCGTCTGCTTTTCTGGGGCGACATTGCCGAAAACCAGCCGGAGCTGGTGGGGACGCTGCCAAAGGACATGATCGCCGTGCCCTGGCACTACGATGCGAAGCCTGACTTCACCAAGGCGATCGAGCCGTTCATCAGGGCTGGACTCGAAACATGGGTGGCGCCGGGAGTCAGCAATTGGAGCCGCCTGTACCCGGATAACAACGTAGCATTGGACAACATCCGCGCCTTTGTCCGCGACGGCCAAAAGCTTGGCGCGACTGGCATGCTGAACACGGTGTGGAACGACGACGGCGAGGGAGTCTTCGACGAGAACTGGTTTGGTGTGCTATTTGGTGCGGCCGCGGCATGGCAGCCGGGCGAAGCTTCGGAGCAGGAGTTCACTGCCTCGTTCGGACAGGCCTTTCATCGCGATGCGACGGGCAAGATCAGCGAGGCGCAGCGGGCTATGATGGCTGCGCATGCAGTGTTGAAGAAAGTCGGCCTGGAAGATGCACAGGACAGCTATTTTTGGGTCGATCCATTTTCTGCGAAGGGACGAGAGATCGGAGCGAAGCTGCTGCCGGTAGCTGGCGAACTGCGGCTGGACGCCGAACGTGCGCTGACGGTGCTGGCGCAAGCGCGTACGGCAGCAACACTGGATAACCAGGAAGCTTTGGATGCGATGGAATTGGGTGCGCGCCGCATCGATTTCGTCGGCCTGAAATTTCAATTCGCCGCTGATTGCGGGAGCTTCTACGCGCAGGCTCAGACGATCGCCGGCGACAAGAGCCGAGAGGATGAGGTCGCCAATCTGCTCTACACTATCGGCTCCAACAACGGACGGATGCAGGATATTCGCGATGGTTACGCGCTGCTTGGGCAGTTGTTTGAGAAGGCGTGGCTGCGCGACAACCGACCGTATTGGCTGGCGAACAACACCGCGCACTTCGCGGCCGCCACGCAGCTCTGGATCAATCGCGGCGAGCAATGGGATTCGGTGATCGATGGCTGGGATACGACGCACGCCCTGCCTCCCGCGTCGGAGGTGGGGGTCCCTGCCGCCAAGTAGAACCTCAGTGCGTTTCCAGGGCAGGAATCTGATCCTGGAGCAGGCAGTAGTCCGCGTAGACGAAGCCGTCTCGTTCTACAACTTCTCCGGCTTCGAGCGGGATCGGCGCGTCGAACATCGGTCCCGCATAGACGCAGGTATGAAACTCGCCACGCTCGCCGCAGGGATCGGCTGAAGGCGGCAAGTCCCGGAGCGCGGCTGCATCGAACTCGCGGCCTGCAAAGGAAGTGGGAATCTGCTTGGGATCGACGCATGTGAGCCGGGCGCGCAGTCCCGCAGCGATCATCTCGCGGGCGAGCCGGTCGGTCGGAATCTCCCACAGCGGAAAGAGTGGCTCGAGACCGGTGGGGGCGAGCTGCTTGATGCGGTAGTCGCGCACGTCCTGAAGGAAGAGGTCGCCGAACGCAACAGCATTGACGCGTTCGCGGATCGCGCGCTGGCAGGCTTCGGCCATGCGCTGTTCATAGATTTCATTCGAGCAAGGCCAGGGCAGCGGCACGACCCACAAAGGCAAACCCGCGGCCGCGGCCTGCCCTTCAAGCACCGCACGCCGCGTGCCATGCATAGCAACGCGCTGGAACTCGCTGTTTAGTGTCGTGAGCAGACCGACGACCTCGATGCCGGGCTGCTGGCGCAGGATGTGAAGAGTCCACGCACTGTCTTTGCCGCTGCTCCAGGACAGAAGAACGCGCTTCATGCCGCTATGGTACATGCGCGAAAAGGAAAGACCCGCCGCAAAGGGCGACGGGCCTGTGAGGCTCAGAGAAGGGGCGGCTTAGTTCAGCGTGATCGCGGCCGAGAGTGGCGTGTCTTCGCTGGAGTCGCCGATTCGAATGACAAACTTGCCTGGATCGATGGTCCACTTGTGTGTAGGTTCGTTCCAGTAGCTGAAGGCACGGGCATCGAGCGAAATCGTCACATGCTTTGTTTCGCCGGGTGCGAGCTGAACTTTCTCGAAGCCTTTCAGTTCACGCTCGGGGCGGTCGATCTTGGCCGATGGATCGGAGACGTAGAGTTGGGCTACTTCGGCGCCGGCGACCTTGCCTCTGTTGGTCACATCGAAGCTGACCGTGACTGTCGAGCCGGAAGCAGCGCTGGTTGGAAGGTCGAGCTTCGAGAAGCCGAAGGTCGTGTAGCTGAGGCCGAACCCGAACGAGAAGAGTGGATGCTTACCGGCGGTGGTCCAGTAGCGATAGCCGACCATGAGCTTGTCGCCGTAGTTCACGTGGGGGATAACATAGTCGACTGGAGGATGGCCGACCTCGGTGACATGCAGCGAGCTGTCGGCGCCGGGAATCGGGTAGTAGTCCTTGTGCGATGGGTTCTCTTCCCAGCTGCGATCGAAGCTGACGGGCGATTTTCCTTCGGGGTTGTGTTTGCCGAAGAGAACCTCCGCTACGGCGGTGCCGCCTTCCTGGCCCGGATACCAGGTGTGGACAAGCGCAGGTACCTTGTCGAGCCAGCGGCGCGTGTCCATCCCTCCCCCCCCGGTGAGCGTGACGATGGTGTGTGGATTGGCCGCTGCTACAGCTTCGATCAGGGCATCCTGGCCCCAGGGAAGAACGAACGTCCGGTCGAGCCCTTCGCTCTCCGTGGAGGGATTGAAGCCGACCGAGACAACGACGACATCCGCGGCCGAGGCGAACTGTTTCACCTCTTCCGAAATCATGTCGGTTTCGCTGACGATGCCGAGACCGAAGCGATTGCCAACGAAGCCAGGCAGGTAGTCGGCGACGACCTGGACGGTCTGTCCGGCACTGAGATCGACGGAGGCCGACTCAGGATGCTGCCCCTCGACCTGGTCCTGCGAGAGGATATGTTTGCCATCGACGCTGACCTTGTAGCGATCGCTACCCGAGGCCGCGGCGAGTATAAGGTACCTCCCGGCCCTGTTCGCCTCAAACGACGCGGTGTAGCGAATGCTGCGCGGCGTCTTGTCTTCCGGTCCCCACCACTCTTCTTTGTACTTGGCGACGATGGGCAGGCTGGCTGTTTCAGGCGATCCGGAGAAGTCCTTACTCGGATACGTGGCCTCCTGCACGCTGCCCGCCCAATGAGAGCGCCAGAAGACGTCGTTCATCTCCGGCAGGCCGCGGGTATAGAGGATATGCACGTTGGGGCCAACGAGAGCGGCTATCCCGGTGACAATGCTGACCGGGTCGAAAGCTGTCGCTTGCGAAGACCCTCCGCCGCCGGGCACTGCGGGCCAGGCGTCAGGGCCGATCACTGCAATGGTCTTGATTTTGGCTGCCTCGATCGGAAGGATGTGTCCTTCGTTTTTGAGCAAGGTGATGCTTTCCAAAGCGCCCTGCAAAGCAACGGCTCGATCGGCGACCGAGTAGGTGGATTGGGTCAGGTCGAGCTGCGGGCGATCGAGCCAGTCATAGCGATGCGCGACGCGCAGGATGCGGAGAACCTTGTCGTCGATGGTCGATTCCTTGACCGCGCCGCTCTGGACTGCCGGGAGCAGCACCTTGGCGTTCATGAAGCGTGGTGAGGGCATCTCGAGATCGAGGCCGTTATTGGCCGCGGCCACGCCGTCGTATGTCGAGTCCCAGTCGGACATGAGGATGCCCTGGAATCCCCAATCGCCTTTCAGAACCTTGAGGTTCAGGAACTCGTTTTGTGTCGCGTGCGACCCGTTGATGAGGTTGTAGGAGTTCATGACGGCGTCTGAGTGGCCTTTGGTGACTGCGGCCTCGAATGCGGGAAAGTAGATCTCACGCATGGTGCGCTCATCCACGTCCACGTCGACGTTGTGCCGGTTATATTCCTGGTCGTTCAACGCGTAGTGCTTGACGGTTGCACTCACGCCCTGGGACTGCACGCCCTCGATGTAGGGGACCACGAGCGCGCCATTCAGGAATGGGTCCTCAGACAGGTATTCGAAGTTGCGGCCACCAACCGGAGAACGAGCAATATTGACGCCGGGTCCGAGCAAGAAGTTGACGCCACGAGCGCGGGCATCCCGTCCTAAGCTCTCTCCGAGCTTGTACGCGAAGTCGCGGTCCCATGTGGCGGCCAGGGCCGCACCGCCGGCATAGGCGGTCGTCGGTCCCCAGGTCCGCACACCCACCGAGGCGTCGGACATTTTGAGTCGAGGCAGGTTGATTGCAGCTTGAGCGTGGGTAAACATCTCATCCACTCCGCCGATCAGCTCGATCTTCTGTTCGAGGGTGAGCTTGGCGAGCATCGCATGGGCTCGCGCTTCGATGTCGGGAGAGTCGGGTTTGGGGGCTTGCGCCGGGTATGATGCCGCGCACAGTGCCAGCGTGGCGAGCAGAGATACGATGAGTGCGGTGCAGTGAGAAAAACCGCCTGAGCGACTGGCGAATTTCGTTTGTGTTTTCATGACGCCGGAAAGGCTAACCGATTGGGGCGTGCGATGTACACCTTGACCCAGCATTTAGAGCAACGAGAGCAGGAAGAGCTCCAAGGAGAGGCCCTGACTGCGATGTCCTGTGACATCAATCACAGGCTGAGGTGAAAAATGTCACTGCCCGCAAGTTGTCAAGCGCGCAGACTCGGTTTCCAGCAGGCGTCGGCTAAGGGTATCCGATCACGCCTGATTTGAAGCGGGTCTCCGCAGATTCCGCAATGAGCCCATGTTGAGAGCGGCCCGAAATTGGATGAACCGGCATGGAAGGGACACCGCAGGACGGGGGTAGCATGGGCTTTGAACATCACTTGAAGACGATCGTGGTCGCGACGGATCTTGAGGGCCACTCGGAAGCGGCCTTGGAGTATGCGCGCAAGATCGCCAGCGCCTATGGCGCTCGGATCGTGCTCTCCTATGGTCTCGATCCGCTGGACTACGCCGCAGTCGATACCGTGCCCAGTCCTCTGCTGCGCCAGCTTCCCGAGCAGGCCCGCGCCGTCTTAAACAAGATGAGTGAGGAACTGGCGCGCGAGGGCATTCACAGTCATTCGGAGGTCCGCCAGGGTACGGTGGTGAGGACGCTCCTCGATGTTGCGAAGCAGTATGGCGCCGGGCTGATCGTCGTTGGCACAGAGGGCAACCAGGGAGCTGGACCGGTGGCTGTCGGTGCAATCGCCGAAGAGTTGGTGCGTCTTGCCCCTTGTCCGGTGTTGGCGGTGGCGGCGGACTGGAACGCAGGTGCATTCCGCCCGGCCCCGGGTGGTCCCATCTTACTGGCCATGGAACAGAATGAAGCAATGAAGGCAGCGGTCGAGGCGGCAACCTCACTCGCAAAGACCTTCCGTCGGGCTCTTCTGGTCGTCCATGCGCGCACAGCTGCCGAGGCCTCGGCGTTCCTCAATCCGTGCGCGACGAGTTTGAAGGACTTCGACATCCACTCGACCGGAGAATTCGAAGTGCGATGCCTTGTTAAGGACGGTCGCCCGATCGATGCAGTCTCGAATGCAATTGCGCAGCACCGCCCGAGCATTCTGGTGCTCGGGGTGAAGCGAATCAGCGAATCGGGAGGCACTCACGGTACGGCATTCTCGCTCCTGGCAAGTTCTCGTGTGCCCGTGCTTTGCGTGCCATCGAAAACAGAGGTCACGCTCCCTCAGGGAGCAGTTGCTGTCCCGGCGATGACGCGATGAGACAGCTTAGGAACGGGTCGCTTTCTGAGGCCGCAGCAGGAATTGCTGAGGGCGGGTCCGCAATTTCGTACTGCGCGTCGATACCATCTCGATGTTTGATGCTTCTGAGCGATCTACGCGCATGGAAATGGATTCATCGCAAGTCCGGGTGAAGGACATCCACCGCAGGTTCAAGCGAAGAGAGGGAATGCAGTCAATCGCGGCGAATCCTAAGACAGGCGGATGCAAGGGAGATAAAGCCATGCAATCGGCGGCAGGACTGGGGCGCAATCAAGCGGCAGCGCGCCCATTGGCTGAACTGCTGGCGTGCCCCGCGTCTACGGCGAGCCTTTTGAATGCATCGGCGGAATACATTGAGTTTGCCACCGGAGAGACGATTTTCCGCCAGTGCGCAAAATGCCGGGGCCTCTATCTCGTGATCTCAGGGCAACTTCAGCGCAAAACCGATCGATTGCAAACGCGGCTGATTCTGGGATCGGTTTATGCCGGGGAGATAGTGGAACTGGCCGCCGCGCTGGGAGACGGGGTGCATACCTATATGCTGGTTGCCCAGGTGTCCGGCTCGTTGATGATGTTACCGATGAAGGCGCTCGAGGAGGCATTTCACCTGCATCCACCCCTGCGGATGCGGTTGTTGGAAGAGTTGGCTCGCGAAGTCTCTCGCGCCTATGTCACGTGCCGTGCGACGCGTATAGCAGGGCTTCGCCGCCGTGCCGCGGGTGCCGCAGCCGCTCGTCAGTAGGCCCTCGTATCCTCGGGAGTTTGGGAGATCTGCGCCTATTTCGCGCCGTTAACCCTATCGAAAGTGCGCTATACTTTTGAGAGACCTGCGAAAACAATCAGGCTCCGGGAAGCGCATGGCTGGACTCCATTCTCATCACCCTCCGGAAGACTGTCTCAATTGCGAGCATCGCCATCTGCGGATGTTCTGCAATCTCACGCCGGAAGCTCTCAAGGATTACGACAACATTGGGATTATGATGAGCCACGCTCGCGGTGCAAAGCTGTTTTCCGAAGGCGATCCGGCGCGTAACGTATTTGTCATCTGTTTCGGTCAGGTCAAGATATCCTCGACTTCGCGCGATGGTAAAACGATGATTCTGAAGATCGCGGGACCAGGCGACCTGATGGGACTGAGCGCAGTGCTGGCGAACGTTCCACATGAGGTCACGGCCGAAGCGATTGAGCCCTGTCAGGTCAAGACTGTGCGCAAACAGGAATTCGTCGACTTTCTCGGCCGTCATGGGATCGCGAGCATGCACGCAGCGCAGGCCCTGTCGGGCGAATACCTGACGGTGTTTCACGATGCCAAACGGCTGGCTCTTTCCGGATCGGCGGCTGGCCGGCTGGCGCGACTTCTTCTCGACTGGGGCCGCTCGTCCGCAAACGGAAAACCGGAGATTCGCTTCACCATGGCGTTGACGCACGAAGAGATTGCCAATATGGCGGGCACTTCGCGCGAGACTGTGACGCGGCTGCTCAACCAGTTTCGCCGCGATCAATGGATCATGATCAAAGGGTCCAGTCTCACCATTGTCAAGCCCGACCAACTCGAGCGCCTCACCGCCTAAGTTTCTTCCCCCTCCCAGTCCTTCGGTCGAGCAAGATGTCCCGCCCTGCCAAATCCGTACCTCATCGATTTTGGAATTCCTCTTCTGAAGGGAGGAATGACGTCGATCCGCCGGAGCAGAAGCGATGTTTGGGATTTGCGCGAAACGGAGGCTGGTGAACGTTGTGAAGGTCCGAAGGCCTTTGCCCAATACGCCGAGTGAGCGCCTGCTCCGGCGAGCGGGCAAAGGCGCCGCGCATGCAGATCGGACTCGACGATAGTTCGATCATCAAAGCCAACTCCCAGTTCTGGGAACAGATGCTTGCGATGAAGCTCGATCCGATGACTACGCCGGACGAGTTCTGTCTCGGATCGGGGCATGTACTGGGATCGGTCAGTCTGTCCGGTGCGTGGAACGGGTGCATCGAGATCAGGATGGACGAAGGACTCTCGCGTCAGGCAACGGCGGCCATGCTGATGCAACCGGTGGACACCGTGGGCGAGGCAGACGCACTCGACGCCACAAGGGAAATCACCAACATGATTGCCGATGTGATCAAGTCGTCCTTGCCGCGTCCATGCGCGATGAAAGTTCCCGATGCTCAGGTAACTCGCCAACCCTACTGTGGTGCGACGCGCAACCGGCATTCGGTGGCAGTCGCATTCCGCCACGATGCGGGAGAGATCATGGTCAGTGTGTTGATCGCGGCCTTATGAGGCGAGAACAACACGAAACCAGGGGGCAGCTCGGACCGGCCGACTTAAGTCCCTGCCAGAAACGTTTAGCCCGATCTAGCTAAGTCGGTTGTGCGCGCGGTTCCCAACACTTTCTGCCGTTTCCTTATTGCATCTTTACGCGTTCGCCGACTATGTTGGGGAATGGAATCCAACCTCACAGCCTTTCAGACCTGTAGTTCCCCAAGAAAAAAATAGGCGTTTGAGCGTTCCTGTGCGCTTGTGCTGGTTTTTGTTCTTGCATTTTTCGAGCGCAACTTAGTCGACAACTTCATTTGAAACTCGCGGAGGCAGCCGAGATGCTTTATCGACTCAGTCGAGGTGTATTCAGTGTAGCTTTGCTGGCGATAGCCGTACTTGCGGCACCAGTCGTCAGCCAGGCGCAAACGTTTCGCGGTGGGGTCAACGGCACCGTGACCGATCAGTCAGGAGCAGTGGTTGCGGGGGCACAGGTGGAGGCCGTCGATACTGCGACGGGTGTGTCGCACAAGACAGTAGCCACTAGCGCCGGGGAGTACAGCTTCCAGGACCTTCCGCTCGGGACTTACAAGGTCGCGGTGACGGCGACAGGCTTCAAGCCGGAGGTCGTATCGAACGTGCCTGTGCAGGCCGGTGCGATCTATACTCTGCCGATCAAGGTGTCGGTTCAGGCGGTGGGCGAGACAGTTGAAGTGTCGGCCTCGGAGCTCTCGCTGGATACGACTTCGACGACCCAGGTGGCGGAAGTGGGTGGCCAGGAGTTGCAGGACACGCCTCTCAACGGCCGCGACTTTACGCAGCTGATCATTCTCACTCCGGGGTTCTCGAACTCGGGAGCTGGCGGGTACGGTTCGCTCAACGGCACGCGCGCCAATCAGATCAACTGGCAGATTGACGGCATCGACAACAACGACCTTTGGCATAACATCCCGGCAGTCAACCAGGGTGGCGTCTCCGGTATCGCGGGTATCATCCTGCCCATCGATGCGGTCGAACAGTTTTCGGCGCAGACACAGGCCTCAGCCGAGTCGGGCCGCAACCCCGGCGGGAGCGTTAACCTGTCGCTAAAATCGGGCGGCAACAGCCTGCATGGTTCGGCCTACTATTACAACCGCAACGAGTTTTTCGGGGCCACGAATGCGTTTACCGCACCGGTGAAGCAGGAAGTTCGTAACTACAACTACGGCTTCTCGGCCAGCGGCCCTATCGTGCGTGACCATCTGTTCTGGTTCACGACCTACGAGCACCAGCGGTTTACGATCGGTGTGCCGCAAACCGCCACCGAACCGAACGTGCCCTACCAGACTGCTGCGCTCGCCGCACTCTCCAGCTTCGGGGTTGCGCCGAGCACGGTAACCCAGAACGTGCTGAAGACTCTGTGGCCGTCCGATGCGATCGGCGGCGGAACAGGTGCTCCGCAGACCAACAATTACGTCAGCACCACTCCTGAGTTTGGCTACAGCTACAACGGCCTGGCCAAGATCGACTACACCATCAACGACAAGAACAGCTTGACCGCGCACTGGTTCGTTGGGCAGGGTAACCAGGTGGCGCCGGTTGGCTCCGCACTTCCCTGGTACTACGAAGTTGCTCCGATTCACGTGCAGAACTACGCGCTCGTTTACAACCATGTCTTCACGCCAAGTATCACCAACCAGGTGTTAACCGGTGTGAACTATTTCAACCAGGTCTTTAACGACGCCAACACGGCCTTCGATATGGCCTCGCTGGGGCTGGTCGACGGTTCCACTGTTCCTGGTGCCGCAAACATCAAGATCACCGGCTTCGATCCTACCGGCGAGACGCCGCCCGAGGGCCGTAACGATATTACCGGCCACCTGACGGACGACCTCTCCTGGGTGATCGGCAAGCACCAGATCAAGTTGGGCGGCGAGTTCCGCCAGGCGCAGCTCGATGAGTTCTATCATCGTCACGCACTGGGCAGCTTTACCTTTGATGGATCGCAAGGGCCCGACCAGGCGAATCCCAACGACAGTTGGGATGCAGGCGATCCCCGCGTCGATGCGCTCGCCGACTTCCTCTCGGGCCGGATCTCCAATGCGTCTATCGCGCTCGGCGATCCAGACCGGCAGGTCTTCGTCAATACCTGGGATTTGTTTGCCGAGGACGCCTGGCAGGCTACGACTAAGCTCAATGTCAACTTTGGCCTTCGCTGGGACTATGAAGGTCCCCTGCACAACGGCTACAAGAACCTTTCGGTCTTCCGTCCGAATCTCGGTGGGACCGGTATTGCCATCCAGGGCGAACAGATCTCCAATCTCTACGCTCCCACTTACACCAACTTCAGCCCGCGCGTCGGCTTCTCCTATCAGGTCAGGCCAAACACAGTCGTTCGCGCAGGCGCGGGTCTCTACTTCGACACTCCGAACCTCAACCCCTTCCTAGACAATCGTCCTGGCAACGGTGCGCCCAACGGCGTAGAGGGTAATCCCACTGGTCCCGGATCGGTACATACCACGACGGTGACCGGCGTTACCATTCAGGACGGGGTAGATGTTTTCAACTCCGGAACCACGCCCTCGCAAAACAGTCTTTTCTCGGTGGCTTCGAACTTCGTGCCTTCGCACAACATGAACTTCAATCTCCAGTTGGAACAGAGCGTTGGCCAAAAGGTTGTGACGCAACTTGGCTACGTTGGAAGCGAAGGCCGGCACCTGCTTTCGATCCTGGACATCAACCAGTCAGCGCTCTCGGCAACGGGCAACGGCGCGCGTCCCTACGACACCGTATTCACGGACGGGGCAGGGAATCCGCTCTACAGCTTCATCAACCAGATCGAGAGCATTGGAACCTCCAACTACAACTCGCTCCAGGCGACTATCCGGGTCTCCAGCATCCACGGGATCTCGGGTCAGGCTGCATATACGTGGTCGCACAGCAATGACGAAGTGACGGCTTACCGCGGCGCGCTGCCGCAGGACAGCACGAACTTCAAGGGTGACTACGGACCGAGCGACTTCGACGTGCGGAATATCTTCACTGGACTCCTCTCTTGGGACGTTCCGGGTGCGCACGTCCTGCCGGCTCTGACCAAGGGGTGGCAGGTCAACAGCCTGCTGACCTTCCACGGCGGAGCACCGTTCTCCGTGTACAGCTCATCTGATACCTCGGGTACAAACGACGGCAACCAGCGCGCCAACCTGGTGCCGGGCGTCAGTCCCTACGCAGGCTTTCGCAAGGGTGGCGTGGTGGACGGTGTGGGCCTGAACTGGCTGAACCCGGCTGCGTTCGTTGACGCACCTGCAGGCACATGGGGCACGACAGGCCGCAACGCGTTCGTCGGCCCCGGCTATGGCGACGTCGATCTCTCTGTCTTCAAGAACACCAAGATCGGCGAGCGCGTTACGGCACAATTCCGCGTGGAAATGTTCAACCTGTTGAACAAGACCAACTACGCACCGCCGCTCGTGGGCAATTACAACCCGTCGTACACCTATGACAATGCGCTTCAACTCTTCACCACGATTGGCAATTTCAATGGCGCTCCCGGCATCGGTGCAGGCGAACCCTATAACACGCAGTTTGCGCTCAAGCTGATTTTCTAGCTCGGTTCGTTTGGGTGTAGCTGCCTGAAGTGAAGTGACACACGCCGCCGGCTCATGGAGCTGGCGGCGATTTGTTTGGCCGGTCGAAATCGTGGGTCGCGCAAGCTCTCAATTCACCTGCGAACATCCTCAACATCTTCAGGCGTAGGAACCTCGCGCCAATGGGCTTCTTGCGGACGCGCGAGCGGGATGTGAACGTTCTTCTATAGGCCTTCGTCCTTGACAGTCCGCTCGCTGCTCGGTAATCTCGCTTGGAAATAAGTTGCCTTTTGAAATTCGTGGCAGCCCGCCTTTCAGGTGTCTGAGAGCGCTAGGTGCCAGGGATTGATTTCGATGGTTTGCGACAGAGCCCTGCGAGACGTGGTGCAGTGAAGAGCGACTGTCGAAGACGGCACCGGCCCCTTTGAAGGAGAGCAAGATGGTTTTCTCGGTTCGTGTCCTTGCCGTTGCTCTAGCAGTCGTCGTCCTTGGCGTCCTTCCAGCCGGTGCTCAGACCACTTCAACGGCAGGCGTGGGGCCGGCGAGACTCCAGGTGGACAGGCTCGATCACCCGCTGGGTATCGACGACCCGACGCCCGTCTTCTCCTGGAATCTGAGCGATCCCGCGCGGGGCGCCAAACAGACCGCATACGAGATTGATGTTGCACCCTCCGAGCAGAAGCTGGGCCATGGCTCTCTTTGGTCTTCCGGGAAGGTCGCTTCGGGCCAATCGCTCAACATTCGTTATGCTGGGCCGGCGCTGGAGCCATCGACGCGCTACTTCTGGCGGGTTAAGGTTTGGGGTGCCGACGGCAAGCCTTATCCCGCTTCGAAGCCGAGTTGGTTCGAGACCGGGTTGTTGCGGCAGGAAGCCTGGCGGGGCGAATGGATCGGTTTCGAGACCGCGGAGGAAGCAGCCGTTCGAGGCGCGGGAGCCCAATGGATTTGCAGTCCTGACGCCCACTCTTTGGCTGTTGAGAAGGCATCCGAGGAGCGATTCGCCTATCACGACACAGTCCGGCTGACTAAGTCAGTGGTGCGTGCGGAACTGTTTACCACTGGGCAGGACACTGTCTCGGCGTGGTTCAACGGCAAGCAAGTCCTCATCGCAGATCCGTTGCCCCCATGGAAGCAGATGCCGTGGAAGAAGTTTGTGAGCGCAGACGTGACATCGCAAATCGTGCCCGGAGATAACGCCATTGCCATCGAGGCTGTGCACTATGTTGTCGATCCCAACGGAATGGTGGAAGACAACTTCTCGCCGATGATCGCCACACTTTTTGTGGCTTACAGCGACGGCACATCAGAGACATTCGCAAGTGGCGCACAATGGAGGACAGCTGTCCATGCTCCGGAGGGTTGGCAGCGCGCTAACTTCGACGATTCGTCGTGGAAGAATGTGTCGATATGGAAGAAGAGCCCCGGGCCAGACAGTTCTCCGCTCGGCAATCCGTGGATACCTGACTCTGTGAAAGCGCTCCGCGGCGAGTTCGGCGTGAAGAGCCCAGTCCGATCGGCGCGTTTGTATGCAACGGCGCTGGGAACCTACGAAGTCTTCGTCAACGGCAAACGCGTGGGCGATGCTATGTTTGCCCCGGGTTGGACCGACTACCGGCAACGTGTCGTGTATCAAACCTACGACGTGACCGGGTTGCTCGCCAAGGGACGAAACGCGATTGGCGCGCTGCTCGCGCCGGGATGGTACGAGACACCGCTCGAGTGGTTTCAGCAGCCGAACAACTACGGGGTTACGCCTCCCGCATTTCTTGCCCAACTTCGCATCGAATACGACGACGGCACAGTCGAGTGGGTGCAGACCGATTCGAGCTGGCAGGCCCACACGTCGGAGATTCTGCATTCGGAACTCTACGACGGCGAAGCACAGGATGCGCGGGCAGCGATAGCGGGATGGACCACGGTTGGCGGCTTCTCGAACTGGAGCCGTGCGTCAATCATCCAGCCCGCACCGATCGCAATCGAGGGGCAAAGCTTTCCGCCGGTGCGGGCAGAACGCACGGTTACGCCAGTGGCTGTGAGTGAGCCGAAGCCGGGTGTCTACATCTACGATTTCGGTCAGAACCTTGTTGGAGTCGAAAACGTGCGCGTGCAGGGTGCTGCGGGAACCGATGTGCGCCTGCGCTTTGCCGAAATCCTCAACAGCGACGGCACTCTTTATACCGACAATCTGCGCACTGCAAGGGCGACGGATCACTTCATCCTGAAGGGTGGCGGCGATGAGGAATTCACGCCGCAGTTTACATTTCACGGCTTTCGTTACGCAGAGCTCACAGGATTGCCGGCCGCACCGGGAAAGGGCGTCGTCACAGCTACCGTTCTGCACACCGATGCGCCGTTCACGGCGAAGCTCACAACAGGAAGCCCGATGCTGAACAAGCTTTGGAGCAATATCTTATGGGGGCAGCGCTCGAACTTCGTGAGTGTACCCACGGATTGTCCGCAGCGCGACGAGCGCCTCGGCTGGATGGCCGACGCACAGGTGTTCTGGCGCGCGGCCAGTTACAACATGGATCTTGCTGCCTTCTCGAGAAAGTTCTCTGCAGACATGCGGGGAACGCAAGTTGGGACGGCTTTGTATGGGATCTATTCCCCCGGTACAGCCCAGCCCAATATGGGGTACGGCGCCGGATGGAGTGATGCCGGCATTGTGATTCCATGGACGGCTTGGATTCAGACCGGCGACTTGGGTGTCATCGATCAGAACTGGGACGCGATGAAGGCCTATCTCCACGCAATTGCGGCGGCGAACCCCGATGGTCTCTGGCAAAACCAGAACGGCACGCCGTTTGGCGACTGGCTCTCCCTCGAAGGCAAAACAGACTACGTTCTGATCGCCACGGCCTATTGGGCCTACGATTTGACCTTGATGCGCCAAATGGCTCTCGCCACTGGCCGCACCGCAGACGTGGAAGAATTCGCCCAGCTCTTCGAGAAGGTCCGCGCGGCCTTTGAGAAAAAGTTTGTGCGAAACGATGGATTCGTAGCCGGTGCGGACAACAGCCCCTCGCCCTTCGGCGAGATCAATAACCCTAACGCGAAGAGCAGCGGTGGCGATACGCAGACGGGCTACGTCCTCGCGCTGCACATGAATCTTCTGCCGGAAGAAGTTCGGGCGAATGCCGCGCAACGTCTTGTCGAAAAGATCGAAGCAAACCGCGGCCTGCTGGGCACGGGCTTCCTGGGCACGCCTTATCTTCTGGAGGAGCTCACCAAGTCCGGACATTCGGATTTTGCGTTCAAATTGCTTCTGAACACAGCGTATCCGTCGTGGGGTTACCTGGTAGAGCACGGCGCGACAACGATGTGGGAGCGGTGGAACGGGGACCAGATGAAGGACGATCCCTCGATGAACTCGTACAACCACTATGCCTACGGAGCTGTCGATGACTGGGTGTATCGCTATGCTGCAGGAATTGATACGACGCCGCTCAATGCAGGCTTTCATACAGTTCTCCTGCATCCTGAGTTCAGTGCGCACCTGGGTTCGGTGGCGCTGGATTACGAATCTGCCTACGGCCCTATTCATTCCGATTGGAAAGTGAACGGGACAACCGCAGTTTGGCACCTCACTCTGCCGGCGAATACCACGGGTTGGATCGACGCAGCTGCGACCGACAGATACACCATCGATGGCAAAGCCCTTTCCGGAAGCCCATTTGCAAAGACAGTGGCACGCGATGGCAGGACCGGCTATGAGCTTGCCGCGGGTTCCTACACTGTGCTCGCTCAGTTGAGGTGAGATCTGACGCGACTGAGACGCAAAAAAGGCCCTGCCAATCTGGCAGGGCCTTTCGCTTGGAGCACTCTGCGATTAGGAAAGGTGCGTGAAGGGGCGATCTGCAAGACGCCGCGGGAGCGGTGCCGGCTCGAGTCCGGCCGTCGTCGAACTCATCACCTCGGTGAAGGACTTGCGGAAAGTTGCCATCTCATCTGCCGTTCCGACCGTAATGCGGACGCTCTGCGGCCAGGCTGGCCAAATACGGCCCACGAACATCTCCTTTTTCGCGAGCGCGGCCTGCACTTCCTTTCCAGGCCGGCGAACGTCGAGCATGAAGCAGTTGCTCTCGGAAGGAGTGCACGTGTAGCCCTCGCTCTTGAGCCAGGCAAGTGTCTGCATGCGGATATCGCCGATAATCTTCTTGCGCGCCGGAACGAGATCGGCATCGAGCAAGCTGGCTTTCGCCGCGACCACAGCAGTGACAGGCAGGGAGTTCTGTCCGCTGAACTGCGCCATTTTGGCGAGCAGATCCGGGCGACCCACAGCGAAGCCCATACGAATGCCGGCCATGCCATAGAGCTTGGAGAAGGTTCGAAGGACGATGACGTTCTTGCCTTCCTGCACAAAATGCAGCGAACGCGGCGCATCGCAGAGGTGAACGTAGGCCTCGTCGATCAGGATGATGGTGTCTTTCGGCGCGTTGGCGACCGCCTTCTCGATTTCGGCGTGCGGGGTGCATGTGCCCGTGGGATTGTTCGGGTTGCAGATGTAGATCACGCCGGGATTGGATGCAGCGGCTAGCATGGCATCGATGTCGTGTTTGGCTGCGCCCTTGGGATCGGCGAGCGGCACCTTGATGATGGAAGCGCCGGCGATCTGTGCCGCCCACATGGGCGCTTCGTAGCCTGGGTCGGCAACAACCAACGGGCGATCCTTGCTGGTATAGGCGAGCACCGTGTAATGCAGCGGTTCCGTTGAGCCGGCAAAGGGAATCACGGACTCGGGATTCAGGCCTTCCTGCTTGGCGAAGATCTCGGCCAGCTCTTCTTCCATCGTGAACAGGTATCTTCCACCCCTGGGGACGATATCGACCATCGCTTGGCGCGCCGCTTCGGAGGGTCCCATGGGATTCTCGTTGGCGTCGATGTGGATTCCGATGTTCGGGTCGGCGAAGTGGGGACGCGCGGCGAGCGCGAGACGGGACTCGGTCAGAAGAGGGACGGCGCCTGCAAGCGCTGAGGCGCCGGCGGCATAGCGGAAGAAGCTGCGACGGGAGAAGCCACTACATGCGACAGGGCCTTCAGCAGTGATCATAAACTTGACTCCTTTGGAGAAAGTTGAGGTGGGGCAGAAGATCGCGGCAGAGTTGACTGCGCGACGACGTCAGCAGAATAACTGGGGATGAGACAGCGGGAAGAAGTTGCCCCATGTCTCAAGTTATTCTCGCCGCGCGGCAAAGACAACAAGAAAGGAGCGTGGCTTTTATACGATCCTTATACGGATTACCCCGGCGGGATTTGCTGGCTCCGCAGGGCTCCTCGCAGCCTTGAAAAGGCCCGAGTCGTCCCTGCGCAGATGGTCCCGACGAGATATGGCGATGTCACTGCAGAGCGTTGTGGTACACTTCGGCGGGAAAACGCTTACCGGACTTGATCCCGTCGGCCCTGGGTTCTCAGTCGCAGAGGGACGAAGAGCGAAAGAATCTGCCGGAGGTCTGCCAGCTAGCCACTTGACAGGTCTTGCAGTAAACCCATTTACTTAGTGCGACCGTCTGCAGCACCTGCAAATGGAATCGCACCCCTAGGGTGACGGAATGTTCGGATTGGTACCAGTTTCCACCAACGCAGCTCCCATTGGATCGCTGCCCTCGCTGATCGCCTTGGCCTCCTCTCCGCTCGCGCAATTGCGCCCGCTGGATATCGCCGTAATCGCCATTTACTTCGGGATGGTGATCTGGATCGGCTTCTATTTGAAGGGCCAGTCCAATACCAGCGAAGAGTTCTTCATGGCGGGCCGCGAGATGACCGCCTGGATTGCCGGTTTGAGCTTCGTTTCAGCCAACCTCGGCTCCCTCGAGCTGATGGGGTGGGCCGGCTCGGCGTATCAATACGGCATCCTGGCAACGAATTGGTACTGGATCGGCGCCATTCCCGCCATGCTCTTCCTGGGCCTGGTGATGATGCCGTTCTATTACGTGTCGAAGACCCACTCGGTTCCGGGATACCTGGATCTGCGCTATGGCGGCCAGGCACGCACTGTGGCCGCGATTTCGTTCGCGACCGAGATGATCCTGATGAGCGGCGTGAACATGTTCGCCATGGCTGTGGTGATGAAGGTGGTGCTCGGGTGGGACATCAACTTCAGCATCATCGTCAGCTCCGTGGCCGTGGCGCTGTATGTGGGCCTGGGAGGATTGCGGTCTGCAATCTTCAATGAGGTGCTCCAGTTCGTACTGATCTGGGGCGGCGCGCTGCTGGTGCCGATCCTGGGCTTGTACCAAACCGGAGGGTGGACGGGGCTGAAGGCGAAGATCCTCACCAACATGGGCTCCGACAGTTACTTCCACCTGTGGCGTGACACGGGCAGTTTTTCCGCCAATCCCATGGGCGTGCACTGGACGGGGATTGTTTTCGGCCTCGGTTTTGCGATCAGTTTCGGCTATTGGACTACGGACTTTCTGGTTGTGCAGCGCGTGCTCGCGGCGCACAATCTGCGTGCCGCGCGCATGGCGCCGATCATCGGCTCATTCTTCAAGATGGCCGTTCCCTTCATCGTGATTCTGCCTGGACTGTTGGGCCTGGTGCTGTTGCAGAACCCGGATGGCTCGCGCCGCCAGCTTGTGGGAGAGGACGTGGTGGCAGCATGCGCAGCAAGTTCGGCCGGACAACCGGCGGATCCGGCGGCGTGCTCTGCAGCGATGGCGAAGACGAATCTGACCGCGGGGACTCAGCAGAAGGTACTCAGTGGAGCACCCGATTCCGAGTTACATACCTACAACCAGGCCCTGCCGCTCATGATGGTCCGCTATCTCGGGCCTGGCCTGCTTGGTCTCGGCATCACCGCGCTGATTGCAGGGTTCATGAGCGGCATGGCTGGCAATGTGAGCGCCTTCTCGACCGTCTGGACCTACGACATCTATAAGCCGCTGATCAATAAGAAGGGCTCTGACAGTCATTACGTGCTGGTGGGACGACTTTCGATTCTGATCGGCGTGATTGTGTCAATCGGCGCCGCCTACCTGGTGCAACAGTTCCACGGCATCATGGACTACGTGCAGGCGCTCTTCTCTATCTTTATTGCGCCTCTCTTGGCAGCCATCCTGCTGGGTATGTTCTGGACGCGCGCCACGAAGCTCGCCGGGTTTATCGGACTGCTCACGGGGATCGTCTTCTCGGCAAGTCTCTTTATGTGGGTCAAGTTGAATCCAGGCAATCTGAAATACGTTGCCCTTTCTGATGCAGCCAAGCCGATGGCCGAAAACGTCTTCCGTGCGTTGTGGGCGTTCTGCTTCACGGCTATTCTGATCTTCGTCGTAAGCATGCTAACCAAACCCCGCCCTGTCGCGGAACTCGATGGCCTTGTCTACGGAGCCACCAAACTGCCCACCGAAGAATGGGTGCCGATCTACAAACGTGAGTGGTTCTGGGCGGCGATCGTCGCTGTCATTTTTGTCATTCTCAACGTCCTGGTCTGGTAACGGAGAAGCACTATGCATGGTTCGCGCATTCCAATCTGGTTCTTCATAGGACTGCAGCTTGCAATCTACGGCGTGCTGATTTTTGGGTATGGGCTGTATGAGGTGATCAGCGGCGACTACGCACTCGGGGTGCAGTTGACGAACCTGCACACGCCGATCTGGTGGGGAGGTGTCCTCCTCCTCCTCGGGCTGTTTTATGTGGTTAAATTCCGGCCGGGGAAGCCAATGTAAGCCCGGCGAGATTCCATTCGCGCGGCTCTTCTGATGGCGCTGCGCAAGGCAATCATTCTGCCGGAGAGCTTCGGGTACGGAACTCCGGCACAAGTAACAAGCCGCACCAGCGGCAAGCTTCTGAAGGAGTGAAAAGAAATGGCTGCGCAGAAATCGATGACATTTGGGGTAGTAGTTGGGAATCGCGGATTTTTTCCGGACCATTTAGCCAAGACGGGCCGCGAAGAGATCATCTCCGTTCTTCAAGCGGCGGGAGCGCGGCCCATCGTGCTCGGCCCTGAGGACTCGAAGTACGGTGCGGTGGAAACGTACACCGAGTCGCAGCGCTGCGCTGAGTTATTCAAGAAGCATGCCGACGACATCGACGGCATCATTGTCACCCTCCCAAATTTCGGCGAAGAGCGCGGGATCGTCGATGCCATTCGTTTGTCTGGCTTGAAAGTTCCGGTTCTGGTGCAGGCTACACCCGACCGTTCCGACAACATGACGATCGCCGTGCGGCGCGACAGCTTCTGCGGAAAGATGAGCGCGTGTAACAACCTGATGCAGTACGGCATTCCATACTCGCTGACCACGTTGCACACCGAAGCGGTGACGTCGCCGGAATTCGCGGCGGACCTCGAATGGTTTTCGGCAGTCTGCCGCATCGTCAAGGGCCTCAAGAACCTGAGAATCGGCGCCATCGGCGCGCGGCCTACCGCTTTCAATACCGTCCGTTATTCCGAGCGCATCTTCGAAACCAGCGGCATCACGATTGAGACGATCGACCTATCGGAGATCTTCGGCCGTATCAGTCGCATGAAGGACAACGACGATGCGGCGCAGGGCAAGCTGGCGGAAATCAAGAAGTATGTCACGACGTCGGGCATCGCCGATGCGGCCTTGCTGAAGATGGCCAAGCTGGGCGCGGTGATCGACGGATGGATGAAGCAGGCCCACGTGACGATTAGCGCCGTACAGTGCTGGACTTCGATGGAGGAGTTCTTCGGTGTCGTGCCGTGCACCATCATGAGCATGATGTCGAATGATCTAATTCCCTCTGCCTGCGAAGTGGATGTGCCAGGTACGCTGAGCATGTACATGCTGGCCCTGGCCAGTGGAACGCCGTCGGCGCTGTTGGACTGGAATAACAACTACGGCAGCGATCCGAACAAGTGCGTCTGTTTCCACTGTTCGAACCTGCCCAAGCACTTCTTTAAAGACGTGCGCATGGACTATCAGGAGATCATCGCCGGGACCGTGGGCAAGGAGAACACCTTCGGCACCTGCGTGGGCCGCGTGAAGGCTGGGGCAATGACCTTTGCCCGCTACTCGACCGATGACCGGCGCGGCATCGTCCGCGGCTACACCGGCGCGGGGCGCTTCACCGACGACCCACTCGAGACCTTCGGCGGCGCCGGCGTGGCAGAGATTCCGCAGCTGCAAAAACTCCTGAAGTACATCTGCCGTGAGGGCTTCGAACATCACGTAGCGGCCAACTTCAGCGACGTCTCCAAGTCCATTCACGAAGCTGCCCGCTATCTCGGCTGGGAGAGTCGCTATCATCCTTCGCTCGAGGACTAACAGAGACGGGCTTTGCATTGGGCGTTGACGGCACATGTCAACGCCCGACGCACTTCAGGACACTGTTGGGAGAGGAAGCGCATTCATGAGCAAGAGAATCGGGAAGAGCCTCGTAGCGGGCGGCACAACGGTGGTAACGGAATCCGCATGGAATGATGAGCTCGAGGAAAAGCATCAGAGGTTGGTGGAGTGGCTGCGTTCGCAACATTTGTCCGGCGTTTTGCTGCGGCGCAATGAAAACGTTGCCTGGGTCACCGGCGGCGCGGTGGAACTGCGCGTCCTGACGCCGTGCGAGACGGGTGTTGCTTCGCTCCTCGTCACAGCCGACGGCAAGCGCTACTACTTCACAACGGAGAACGAGGCCCCGCGTTTGCACGACGAAGAGTTCGGTCTGCTTGACTTTGAGCCGGTGCTCTTTCCCTGGGTTGCCGATGACACGCTTGCCGCGGCTCAGAAGCTCGCAGGAGGGCCTCTCGGGTCGGACACTCCAGGCCAAGGTCTGACACAGGTCAATCTCTATCCGCTGCGGGCGGCGCTGTCAGAGACGGAGATTGCGCGCTATCGCTGGCTCGGTGCGGAGACCGCAGCTGCTACGGTTGAGTCGCTGCACCAGGTTGAGCCTGGTTTGAGCGAGTACGATCTCGAGGCCATCACCGCGGCGAATCTCCTCAAGCGAGGTATTCTGCCCTCGGTCTATCTCTACGCGGTGGACGAGCGCATTTACAAATACAAGCACGCCGTAGCGCGCGGAAAACGACTCAAACAGTACGCCATGCTGAATCTTTGCTCGCGCAAGTGGGGACTGGCGATCTCGATCACTCGATTCGTACACTTCGGGTCGTTGCCGGCCGAACTCGCGGCGCGCTTCAAGTCAGCTGCGCAGGTGAATGCTGCACTGCTCGACACGTCCCGAGTAGGAGCGACGTCGGCCGCTCTATTCAAGGTGGCGCAGGATGCGTATGCAGTCGAGGGCTTCCCGGGCGAGGAACGTTTCCATCACCAGGGCGGGCCGACGGGTTACGGAGAGCGGGAATGGGTCGCAACTCCGAACGGCACGCAAACCGTTGTCAACAATCAGGCCTTCGCCTGGAATCCGAGCATTCGCGGTGGAAAAGCCGAGGACACTGTGATTCTGAGCAATGGCAAGATTGAGTGGCTGACCGCGACGCCGACGCTGCCCGTGATCGAGGCCAGCGTCAACGGCAAGGTCTATCCCGCAGCGGGAGTGCTGGTGAAGTAGAAGCGCCTGTCCGGCCCAGTGCCGTCCTTACTTAGCCTTCGGCTGCAAGGTGAGCCGCGCGGTGAGCACCACTAGCGCGGCCCACAGAACATCTGCGCCAAGCAGATGCGCGATCTGCAGCCACACCGGCGCCAGCAGAAATACATCCAGGACGCCGAGAACGTATTGGGCAGCCAGCAGGACGAGCACAAGCGCAGAGAGCGAGCGGTTGTCCCAATGACTGCTGCGCTGGGCGGCACGCACCAAGAGCCAAATGAGGAAAATACTCGCGAGAAACGCCACAGTGGGGTGTGTCCAACGCCACCGGACCAGCCAGTTGCTGCCCGCTGCAAAGTCTTGGCTCAATGCCGCACCGAGCGAATGCGCCGGAAACAGCGTGTCACCTAAGGCAGCGAGCGAACCTGTGACCCCGACCACGAGCAAGACGACAATGCCAAGCGATGCGCGGACCGGTGCCACCAGAATGACCTTCCCACGCCGATAGCCCTGCTCGCGGCTCAGGAAATGCGCTGTGAGCGTGAGCGCGGCGAGCAGAAGCAGTGTGTTGGCGAGGTGAAGAGCCAGGTACGGCGCCCGAAACGGCGACTGGCTTTGCGCAGTAAGTCCAAGTTTGACCAGCAGCGCGCCGAGAATGGCTTCGGCGAGCGTAAAAGCAACGCTGGCGACGGCTGCTACCCGAGCAAGATGCCCGCGCACAGTGCCCGCAATGACCCACGCAAGCAGACCGACGGCAGAGAAGAAGGAGATGCCACTCGTGACGCGGTGCGTGAATTCGATGATTGTATCGACGTGCGGCGCGTACTGCATCACCGTCCCATTGCAAAGCGGCCAATGATCGCCGCAGCCCGCACCCGAGCCGGTCGCGCGCACGAGCGCCCCCCACAGGATCACGGCGATGAAGTAGACGAGTACCGCCCACGAAAAACGGCGCAGCGCAGGGGACGGGAGCCTGTGTTCGGTGGCGGGAGAGGCGGCAAGAGTCATCAGTGAGGCTCCGACCCTCTAGTGTAGATCAGCCAAAGCGTGCAGAAGACGCTTGCCCAACCTCGGATATCGTCGCACCAGCCTACTTGCCCAGCAGTCGAACCACATGATTCACGATGATGAGGTCTTCAGCGGGCGGGATGACACGTACCGTGACCTTGGAAGTCTCCGACGAGATTGTGGCCGCACCTCGCACGTTGTTGCGTTGCGTACCCAGCTCGATTCCTAGCGCTTCCAGGCCGGTGCAGATCTCAGCCCGCGAGGCAATATCGTTTTCGCCGATGCCACCAGTGAAGACGAGCATGTCGAGCCCATTGAGCTCGGCAAAGTAGCTTCCGATCCATTTTTGAACGGTCCACACAAACTTGTCGACGGCAAGGCGCGCTTTTGCGTTGCCATCCTTGATCGCTTCGCGCAGGTCGCGCATGTCGTTGGAGAGCTCGCTGACGCCGAGGAGACCGGCCTTCTTGCTGGCGACGGCTTCGAGTTGATCGGCCGCACTCAATGCGTTCTCGGTCTTCTCGCCAATCTGCCGAAGGATGAAGAGCAGGACACCCGGATCGATGTCACCCGTGCGCGTTCCGCTGATGATGCCCCCGGTTGGCGTGAGGCCCATGGAGGTATCGAGGCACTTGCCGCCGCGAATTGCAGAGATGGAGGCGCCGTTGCCGAGATGGGCCACGATCAGCCGATTCGGAATGTTGGGTTGCAGTTGGTAGACGATGGATTCGTAGGAGATGCCATGTGCTCCGTAGCGCCGCACTCCCATCTCTGTGTATTCCGACGGGATCGGCATGCGCGTCGCGACTTCGGGCATGGTGCGGTGGAAGTAGGTATCCAGGATGACGAAGTTGGGAATACCTGGAAAGAGGCGCAACGCCTCGCGCATGATGTAGACCGCGATGGGCGTGTGCAGCGGAGCAAAGGCCGTGTATCGCTCCATTTCGTCAATCAGCTCGGGCGTGATGAGCTGGTTTTCTTGGACGGTCGGGCCGCCGGAGACCATGCGATGACCGATGGCGACGGGAGAAGGGAAGTCAGCGGAATGCAGCGCATCGGCGACCAGCTTGAAGGCCGCGGCCCGGGTGGGTAAAGCTGGTGTCTCATCCACCAACCGTTTCCCACTCTCATCCTTGATCCAGAACTTGCCCAGATCGGTGCCGATGCCGTCAACAGCGCCTTCATGCAGTTTGATGCGCGTGTCATTGCTTGCTTCGTAAATTGAAAACTTGATGGACGACGAACCGCTGTTCAAAACCAAAACCGGCAAAGACGCCATGAAATGAAAAACCCCTTACGCGTGAATTGAAATCAATGTGCCTGTTCCGCGGACCACCGCCAATCGCGAATCTCCGGCAGGTCGTCTCCGTTTTCAGACACATAAAGTTTGTGGCGTTGGATGGCCTCGGAGTACCACTCGCGTGCCGCGTCTGCTTGCGAGGCGAGCCGCGGGATACGGACAATGGCGTCGAGTGCCAACTGAAACCGGTCAATGTTGTTCAGCACGCACATATCGAACGGTGTAGTGGTTGTGCCTTCTTCCTTGTAACCGCGCACGTGAAGATTGTCGTGATTGTGCCGCCGATAAGTGAGGCGATGAATAAGCCACGGGTAACCGTGAAACGCAAAGATCACCGGCGTGCCAACCGGGAACAGGCGATCGAAGTCCTCGTCGGGCAGACCGTGTGGGTGCTCTGATTGCGGCTGCAGGGTCATGAGGTCAACGACGTTGACGACACGGACGCGAATGTTGGGAATGCGCTCACGCAGAAGCATGACAGCAGCCAGCGTTTCCATGGTGGGCACGTCGCCACAACACGCCATGACCACGTCGGGATCGTTACCTTCGTCGTCCGACGCCCAGTTCCACGCGCCGATGCCCGTCATACAGTGCGGAATTGCTTCTTCCATGGTGAGCCACTGCGGCGCAGGTTGTTTGCCGGCCACAATCAGATTGATGTAGTGCTTGCTGCGCAGGCAGTGGTCGGCCACCGAGAGCAGCGTGTTGGCGTCGGGCGGCAGATAGACGCGCACGACGTCCGCTTTCTTGTTCACGAGGTGATCGATGAAGCCTGGATCCTGGTGGCTGAAGCCGTTGTGGTC
>Ga0181526_10000782_pt1 | contig 32197 bp, 29 predicted proteins | sample PEATcosm2014_Bin_35_FD_119750 | JGI IMG/M metagenome (GOLD analysis project Ga0181526, IMG submission 119750) | Peatland microbial communities from MTU Mesocosm Facility, Houghton, MI, USA - PEATcosm2014_Bin06_30_metaG | ecosystem: Environmental > Terrestrial > Soil > Wetlands > Peat | place...
AGCTTGCCGAATCCAATTCCATCATCGCAAACCTGTCAAGTGGAGCCCGGTTTCTGGCGCCAGAGAGGTTCCCGAAGGGACCGCCAGTGCTCTTGCCGACACAGGCGAGCGCAGCTCGCCTTCACGGGCTTTAGCCCCGCGGCGGCGCATGGCGCCGCGCCACTGCCCCACCAAAAGGCCAATCTCCAGCGCGGGGCTGGCGATCAGAAGATGAACTTCATCGCCAACTGCACCAGCCGCGGCGCGGCGGCGCTGGTGATCTGGCCGAAATTCGAGCTGCCGATATTCCCGTTCACCGCCGCCGCCCCGACGAACTGCGCGTGATTCCATACGTTGAACGCCTCCACGCGAAGCTGCAGCGTGCGCGATTCGGCCAGGCGTATATCTTTCGCCAACGCCATGTCGAAGTTCGCGATGCCGGGGCCGTAAAAGAACCGCCGCGCGGCCGTCCCCATCTGGCCCAGCGCGGGGAGACTGAACAGCGCGGTATTGAACGCCGCCTCCCCATTGCGCGGATTGCGGTTCAAGTCGAGTTGGCCGGGAGTGTAATTCGGCGTATCCACGCCATTGTTATTGATCCCGTTCGGAATGGTTCCCAGCAGCGACGTATCGTCGTTGTTGAATAGCGTGACCGGAAAACCGGCGCTGAACCGGGTGATGCCGGAAACCTCCCAACCTCCCAGGAAAGGGATCGCATACCGGTAGCTGGCGACGAAATTGTGCGTCATGTCGAACGCGGACGGTGCGCGGTCGAGCGACGGGTTCAGCGGATTCACAGCCTCGGCCAGGCTCGACGACTGGTCAATCGACTTACTGTAAGTGTATCCGGCGAGCAGTTCCAGCGGACCCGCATTGTGCCGCACCGTGACCTCCAGCGCGTTGTAGTTCGAATTGCCGATAGTCTTCTGATAGCTGACGCCGCCGAAGGCCGCCGGGAACGGTCCACGCGTGCCTTGGATCGTCTCTCCGGACGCGGCCGTATAAACGCCGCTCTCGCCGAATGGTCCGCAGGTGGCCGTTCCGGGCCTCACTTCGTCTGGCTGGCTCAGGCTCAGGCACAATGCGGCGTTACCCGGATTGGCTTCCTCAACCACCAACAAACGATGCGCCTGCGCGCCCACGTAGCCCACCCGCAGCAACGTGTTCGCCGCGAACTGACGCTCCAGCGATAACGTGAAGTTTTCGGCGTACGGCGGAACGTTCTGGCGATCGAACGACGGGATACCGGTCAGCGGCATATACATGGACCAATCGACGGCGCTGTCGGGGTTTTGCGCGGAAGCTCCGAACGCCGGAAACGGCAGCGGAAATCGTTGGCCGTTATTCCCGCCGGTGGCCGCGGTGATGAACGGGGTCTGAAACAGGGGCGGCGCGGGGCTGGTGTAGCTATAACCGTATGGCGGATTCGCGCTCATGATGCCCGCGGATAGTCCTTCGAACGCCGTATAGAACATCCCGTAGCCCGCACGCACGGTGGTTTTCGCCCCGGGCGACCAAGCCAGGCCGATGCGCGGCGCCAGATTTCCATAGCGTGTGGGCGCCAGCGTGGAAGGAATGCCGGGATCGCCGGGAAACACCAGCCCCGTGGGCGCACCCGGATACACCACCGACTGCTCGCCCAATACCAGCGTTTGAAGCTGGTTGTACTTTTCGCGCCACGGTGGAATCACGTCCCAACGGACGCCGTAATTCAAAGTCAGATTGGGCCGCACGCGCCAGCTATCCTGGCCGTACGCGCCGATGTAATGGGTCCGGTTGTAAAAGCTCTGCGAATCGGCCTGTGTGTAGCTGCTGGGAATGCCCAGCAGGAAATCGGCGAAATCGACACCGGTTTCCGATCCCAGAAAATCGAACGATCCGTTGGATTGTGCGTCGGGATGGGTGTTCACCTGGTCGTAATGCACGGCCGCGCCGAATTTGAAGCTGTGCCGGCCGGCCACGCGCGCCCAATCGTCGGACACTTGGAAGGTGTTGTTCACCTGCGTCAGCCCGGTGGTGTCCACGCCCATGGTGAAATCGTTGAACGACACGTTGGCGACGCCTTCGATCGACGGCACCAGCGGCACGATTCCCGGCGTGCCCGCGCCTTCCACAAATCCTTGCGCGCGCAGGCTGGGCCCCACGCCGCCCTCGGGCTGGCCGGCGATGTTCGCATTGCGCATGAAGCTCAGGTGCAATTCATTCACGGTGTTGGCGCCGAATGTCTTCGTCGCCGAAAGGCTGGCGAGTTGGGCCAAACCGGAATTCAGGGCATTGAAACCGGGCACGCTGGCCCCGCCCTGCGCCGTGGGATACGGGTTGTTCAGCGCGTAGCCGTCGACGAAGTAATATGCCGACAACATCCCCCAGCGGGAGTTCCCATCCACGCGCAGAGCGCCTTTATTGTCTCCCAGCGTCTCGTCACTCGCTGCGGTGGAGAATTGATTCGGGCCGGCGTTGGGCAGCGGTATGTATGGCAGCAGACTTTGCGCGGGCGCGGACCAGGCCCGCCGCGGAATCACCGCGCCCGGAAATACGCATTGCGACGGATTCACACAGCCAGCCGTGTAGTAAGGCTCGTTCGGCGACACGGCATAACCCAGTCTTTGCGAAAGCAGGCCCGCCCAGTAGGCCCCGTTGACGGCGCCGGTCATTTGGCGCGCGAGATCCTGCAAATCGCCGGTGCGGTCGTCGAGCGAGGGCACCCGGATCAGTCCCGTGTCCACGCCTTCCGTCATGCGCGTGCCCTGATAATCGGCGAAGAAAAACATTTGGTCGCGCCGGATTGGGCCGCCCAAAGTCGCGCCGAACTGGTTCTGATCGAAACGCGCGCGGTCCGCTGAGAAGAAGTTGCGCGCATCGAGCGCCGTATTGCGCAGGAATTCGAACGCGTCGCCGTGAAAATCGTTGGCGCCGGACTTGGTCACCACCTGGATCTGCCCGCCGCTGTAATTGCCGTACTCGGCGTTGAAATTGTTGGTGAGCACGCGCAGTTCGGCGATCGAATCCAGGTTCGGCACCACCGCCGTTCCCATGTTGACGGTCTCCTCCACGTCGCTGCCGTTCACCACGAAGCCGTTGGCCGTTTCACGTTGGCCGCTCACCGACATATTCCCCGGATTCAGGCCGCCGGATGGCGGTGTGCTGGTGACGCCGGCCATCAGCACGGCATTCGGCTGCTGCGAACTGGATGGAATCACGCCCGGCTGCAGGGCCAGCAGGTCCGTGAAACTGCGTCCGTTGAGCGGCACGGATCGGGTGGTTGCGCCGGAGAGCGTCTCGCCGGATTGCGTGCTGGAAGGATCGGGCGCGATGCTGTCGGTGCGCACGGTGAGGGCCTCGTTCCGGAGTTCCAGTTCGAGGGTGATGTCGAGGTTCAAGACGGCGCCGGCCAGTTCCAGTCCGGATCGCTCGAAGGGCTGGAAGCTCGCTTGCTCGATCAGGATGCCATACCGCCCCGCCGGGAGTCCGGCGAAGGTGTACGACCCGTCGCTGGCGGTGATGGCGGTCCGCTCGGTTCCGGTGGCGCTGTTGCGGAGCGTGACGGTAACGGCGGGCATGGCGGCGCCGCTCGGGTCCATGATTTTTCCGGTCAAATTTGCGTCATTGGCCCCAGCCGCGGCGCAGCAGGCCAGTATCGCGATGAGGATGGGTTGCGGGGGGCGGATATACATGGGCGGTCGCTGGAGTCTCTTGCAACTGAGTTGCAATTCGCAATTGGGCCGCAAATGGCCTTTGCAGCTATAGTTATCCATTCTAGCAAATGAGTTGCACGATCAGTGCTGGGCGAATCGCCCCAGCCTTGGGTCCCGTGGCGCACGCCCGCGGCGTAGGGCGGCGCCATGCGCCGCCGTGGGGCTTAGGCCCCGCCGAGGCGAGCTATGCTCGCTCCCAAGAGCGGGCCTGCGAGGCCCGCGCAGGCTGCGAGCCTGCCCCACTACGGCGGAAGAGGCGAGCTATGCTCGCCCAACACAGGCTGAAGCCTGCGCCACCAGCGGCTGGGCACAATTGCCCGCCCCCCAATTTTGTGCAGCCGGCCGGGGTAACCAAATTGCTCTTCAGGAGTATAAAGATAAGGAGCCACCCATGCGTGCCACCCCCGGTCTGTCCATCCTCGACAGCGTCCTGCAGGACCTGCGCTACACCTTCCGAACCTTGCGCCGGGACTCCGGATTCGCCGCCTTCGCCGTCCTGATCGTGGGACTCGGCATCGGCGCCAGCGCCACGGTATTCAGCGTGGTCGACGCCCTGCTCCTCCGCCCGCTCCCGTTTCGCGATCCGGAACGGCTGGTCTGGATCGCCAACCACGATACCGGCGGCCTCTCCGGCCAAACCACCCAGGTCGGCCATCTGCTGGACCTCCGCGAACATAACCGGTCGTTTGCCGATCTGGCCGGATACTTCGCTTTCTACGGCGTCGGCGACAATTTGCTGAGCGGCCACGGCGAGCCGGAGCGTCTCAGCGGCGTGCCGGTGTCGGAGAATTTCTTCCAGTTGCTCGGAATTCAACCGCAGCTCGGCCGGCTGTTTACCCCCGCGGAATGCAAATGGAACGGTCCCAAGGCCGTGCTGCTGAGCCACGGGCTGTGGATCCGCAGGTTCGGTTCGGATCCCGGAATCGTGGGCAGCACACTCACCATCAACGACGCGCCGGTCACCGTCGCCGGTGTGTTGCCAGCCTCGTTTGACCTCGCCTCGGTATTCGCGCCCGGCAGCCAATTCGATCTGTATTTTCCGTTCCCGCTCAGCAGCGAGACCAACCGGTGGGGAAACACCATGGCGATCGTCGGCCGGTTGAAACCCGGCGTCGGCGTCGGCGTCGCGCAGGCGGAATTGAAGATCCTGGCCGCGCAGATCGCGCGCGCGCATCCGGAACGCAACGATTTTGAAGGGCACCTAACCACGCTGGCGGAACACGTGAGCGGGCGGATCCGTCCGGCCCTGCTGGTGCTGGTCTTCGCGGTCGGCGTGGTGATGCTGATCGTATGCGCGAATCTTTCCAACCTGCTGCTGGCGCGGACCGCCACGCGGCAGAAAGAGATCGCCATCCGCGCGGCGTTGGGGGCCGCACGGTCGCGGCTCATCCGCCAGATGGTGACTGAGAGTGTGGCCCTGTCGTGCTGCGGCGCGCTGTTGGGCGTCCTCCTGGCCGCTGGCGGAACCCATATTCTGGCGCACCTTGAGGCGCTGAGCATCCCGCTGCTGGTGAATGTGCACACGGACTTCGCCGTGCTGGCCTTCTGTCTGATGGCGGCCGTTCTGACCGGCCTGGTCTTTGGTCTGGCGCCCGCTCTGCATGTCCCGGCCAACGCTCTCGACGATGCACTCAAAGACACGGCGCGCGGGTCCACGGCGGGCAGGAGCCGCAACTGGATTCGCGGCGTTCTGGTAGTCTCGGAGATCGCATTTGCCTGCGTACTGCTGGTGAGCGCGGGGCTGCTGGTGCGGAGTTTCCTGCGCGTGCTCGAAGTGAATCTCGGGTTCCAGCCAGAGCACGCCGCCACAGTCCGCGTGGATCCCGATGCGCGTTACGCTACCGACGCGCTGCCGGCATACTTCGCCGAAGTCCTGCGCCGTATTCGAGACATACCGGGGATCCAAGCCGCCGGTTTAACCGACGCGCTCCCCCTGGGCCGCAATCGCGCCTGGGGATCGCCCGCGAAGGGGCAGGTATACCCGCCTGGAAAATTTCCTGATGCCTTTGTGCGGGTGGTCAGCGACGGCTACTTCAAAGCCATGGGCATCGCCTTGGTCGCCGGGCGCGATATCTCGGAAAGGGACGGTCCTTCGACTGAGCCTATCATCGCCATCAACGAAACCATGGCGCGGACGCTGTGGCCGAGCCGGAATGCGGTCGGCGAGGTCGTGTTCGCTTGCGGCGAGCGGCGTGTCGTGGGTGTGGTTGGCGACGTGCGGCACCTGGCGCTCGAACAGGACTCGGGTATGGAGATGTATCTGCCCATCCGGCAATGCCGCGATTTCTCTTCCGTGGATCTGGTGGTGCGCAGCAACCTGCCTCCCGCGGAGCTCGCCCTAAACGTGCGGGCGGCCCTCAAACCCATCGTTCCGAACCTCCCTGGAAAAAGCTTCCGAAACCTGCAGCAATTGGTGGATAAAGCCGTCTCGCCCAGGCGTTTCGTGGTCCTGCTGCTCAGCGGGTTCGCGCTGTTCGCGCTGCTGCTGGCGTCGCTGGGAATTTACGGCGTGGTCTCCTACGGAGTGAACCAGCGCACGCAGGAAATCGGCATTCGCATGGCGCTGGGCGCTTCCGCGTCGAGGCTGCAGGCCGGGATTATCGGGCAAACGCTGGGGCTCGCGGCGGTGGGCATGCTGCTGGGCGCCGTGGCGTCTCTGCTGTTGGCGCGCGCGCTCGGCGGACTGCTCTTCGGCGTGACCGCACGCGACCCGCTGACATTTCTGGCCATGCCTGCCGTGCTTACGGTAGTGGCGGCGATCGCCGGCTATCTTCCCGCGCGCCGCGCTTCGCGGATCGACCCTGCGATCGCGCTGCGCGCGAGCTAATTGCCCGTGGGGCGGCGCCATGCGCCGCCGTGGGGGTTTTCAGTCGGCTAAGCTTCGCTCGCCGCTGTAGTTTCTACATTTGCTGGAGCTGGAATTGAAGAGCGGGCCTGCGAGGCCCGCGCAGGCTGCGAGCCTGCCCCACTACGCGATCTTGGCAAGTCTTTTATACGCCCGAATGGCCGTGTTTTGAAATTCCCACGCGGGTTGCCCGGTGGGCGGCGCGCCGATCCACTCCAGTTGCCAGGCGAATCCTTTCAACAGTGGCCGGGCGACGATGCGCAAGGCTTGCCCGGCGAACTCGGGATGCTGTTGGGCGGCTTCGGCGAGGGCCAGGCCGTTCAGCTCAGGGTCGATCTCGATCGGCTGCATCCGACCATCATAAGTCAGGAATGCAGCCCGGCGGCGGGGCCGCAGCCGCGCGCGGCTGCAAGCCCGTTCCCCATTTCGGCCGTGAGCAGGCGATCGATTTCGCGCGATATCTCGGCGGGCGTGCCGGTGGCATCCACGCGCCAGCATCCGCCGTTGCGGTAGTAAGCGATCACCGGGCTGGTGGCGTCGTGGTAAGCCTTCAGGCGCGCCAGGATCACTTCCTCGGTGTCGTCCTCGCGGCGGATCAGCGGCGATTGATCGTCGTCGCAGATTTCGCCAACCTGGGGCGGCTGCGAGAGCATGTTGTAGATCCGTCCGCAGCGGCCGCATTGGCGCCGCGCGGCGATGCGCGAGACCAGCACTTGCGCGGGCACGTCCAGATGAATGGCGATGGGCTTGGACAGGCCCAGTTTCCGCACCAGGCCGTCCAAGAAGCTGGCCTGTTCCAGTGTGCGCGGGTAGCCATCCAACAGGAATCCCGAGGCGCAGTCCGGCTGCCGGATGCGGGCAGCCACGATGCGGTCGACAATATCGTCGCCCACCAAGCCTCCGGATTTCAATATGGAGCAGGCCAGCCGGCCCAGCTCGGTACCGGCTTTGCACTCGGCGCGGAACATGTCGCCGGTGGAAATGGCGGGGATATGCAGGCGGTGCGCTAGAGACGCTGCTTGCGTACCTTTGCCGCAGCCGGGCGGTCCGAATAACAGGACGATCACGGTGACCTCCGCGACCTGAAAACAAGATTTACAGGTCCGTTAGTATTATACCTTCAGGCGAGAGGCGAATGCGCGCCCCCCTCCACTCCACCGTGTCGCCCCAGATGCCGCACACCCAGATGGCGAAGCCCCAGAGGTCGCGCCAGGGGATCCACCAGGCGCGGCGCAGCGCAGCGGGATCGCGTAGCACGCCCCAGCCTACCCAGATTCCGGCGAGCATCCGAATAGCGAGCGCCGCCACACCCACCGGCCATGCCCCCGCGCAGACGGCCACCAGCGACCAGAATGTGGCGTGCGTCACCAGGTAACCGTAATACCCGCCCGGGCGCGATACCCGGATGCCGCGCGACCAGCGCAGTTGATGACGCCAGACTTCGCCCCACGTGGCGCCGCCCAGGTGCGTTTCGACCACGGCCGGCGCGAAGACCACCCGCAGCCCTAGGCCGCGTATATTTCGTCCAAGTTGGTAATCGTCGGCTAGATAATCCCCGATGGCCGCGAATCCGCCGATGCGGCGCAGGTCTTCGGCGCGCAGCAGCATGGTGGAACCCAGCGCGAATTCCACTGAGCCGAGCATGCGCGCCACCAGCACGCTGGGGGCGAATTCCGTGGCTACGCCCAAAGCTTCCCAACGGCCAGGCATGTTTTCGGACTGCGCGCGATAAAGGCACGTCACCAGCCCGGCATGCGGCTGGCCGAGTAGCGGGGTTACCTGGCGAAGGTAGTCCGGCTCGACCTTTATATCGCTGTCGTTGATCAGCAGCAGCGGGTAGCGGGCTTGCGCGGCCAGGTCGGCCAACACGCCGACTTTGGCGTTGGGCATTTTAGTGGAGGTTACGATGAGGCGCATGTTGCGCGCCGGGAATTCCGCGATAAGACGCCGGATATCGTCGGCGGCTGGGTCGTTGGGGCGGCTGATGCCGAACAGGATTTCGTATTGCGGATAGTCTTGCAACGCGTGCGAGCGGATGGCTTCGTAGAAATGCGGGTCGCGGCCATGCACGGGCTTCAGTATGGAAACCGAGGTGGTGGGGCAGGCGGTTTCGCCAACCTTTTTCACGGTTGACTTTCCCCACCGGATAGCCGCCACGATCGCGAGCAGCCAATAGGCGGCCGACGCCAGCGCGGGAAGAGCCAGCCAGATCACCGCGCCAGCAGCGCCACACCGCAGGCCACCAGCGATGCGCCTGCCCAGCGCCCCAAGGTCACAGGCTCTTTCAACAAGTACTTGGCCAGCACGGTCTCGAGCCCGTAGCTCGTGGCCGTGGCCGGTACGGCGAAACTGAGGTCCGCAACCGAGAGCAGCGCGATGAACGCGAAAAAGGAGATGGTCATGGCGGCGACCGAAGCCACCACAAGCTTATTGCGGGCCAACAGGGCCAGCACCCGCCCGAGTGCGCCGGGACGGAAATCGCGGATTTCACCGTGCTTCTTCATCGCCGCGGCTTGCAGCACGTCGGAGATGGTGGTGGCCGCCGCAATCACGGCTACGAGCAGCCATTTCATGGTCGCGCTCCGCGGGAGGGCGGGCAATTCTGCCCGCAGCCGGCTTTCAGCCGGCCTAGGCCGCCTAAAAGGCGGCCGCGGCCAAGATCGGCCGCCCCACACATCCGCGCCAGCCACTTCACAATCGCGCTCCGGCGCGGTGCGGGGCCGTGCGCGCCACCAGGGCCACACCGCTCATGATCAACAGGATGCCGGCCCAGCGCCACCCCGAGATCTCTTCGTGCAGGAACAATCTGCCCGCCAAAGCCGACAGCACGTAGCCGATGGAAGTTACCGGCAGCACATAACTCAGATCCGCCCAACTTAACAATGTCATGTGAGAGAAAAGCCAGAGTATCAGGAGTGAAATCCCCAGAACCACCCATGGATTGAACACGGCGCGCATGTATGGCAGCGGCGAAAACGTGACCAGACGCCCAACCTGGCGCATGCCCCAACTCAAGGAAAAATTCCCGCACACGCTACTCAGGACTACTAATAAGGTGAAAAATCTGGTCTTCTGACGCACGTGGCGCACGCATTCCTGCGTGCCGTGTCCCCCCTCACGGGAACACATGCCTTGTGCCTGTTCGGCCGGGTTAGTCACCAGAGCTAGCCGCCGCGAGAGCCTTGCGTTCGGAAGCCACAAACTTCTTACGCTTGGAACGCAGCGCCATGTACTCGCGGGCCTCCTTCGACAGGCGCTTGCGCTCGGCCGAATCGAAGATAGCCTTGCGCACCACGCGCCACACCACCCGCGGACGGAAATAATACTCGCCGTAGAATCGCTCCACCCATTCCACCAATTCGCCGCGCTCCAGTCCTGGATAAATGATATTCGGAAGCTGGTGGCCACCCTCGTCGGTCATGGCGTCGATGGTGATCAGATCGTTTTTCTTGACGTAATCGTAGAATTCCGTGCCGGGAAATGGATGCGCGAGGGAAACCTGGATCGTCTCCGTATCCAGCCGCTTGGCGAAGTCGATGGTCTTGCGGATGCTCTCGCGCGTTTCACCAGGCAACCCGATGATGAAATCGCCATGTACGATCAACCCCAGCTTCTTGCAATTCTCCGTGAACCGCAAGGCCATATCGATGGTGGCGCCCTTCTTGATATTCTTCAGGATTTGCTGGTCGCCGGATTCGTAGCCTACGATCAGCAGGCGGCAGCCGGAATCCTTCATCGCCTTCAACGTGTCGTAATCGGTGGTCACGCGCGAGGTGCACGACCAGGTGAAATTCACCGGCTTCAGTTTCTTGCACAACTCGATCGTGCGCGCCTTTTGATAATTGAAGGTATCGTCGTCGAAGAATATTTCCTTGACGTACGGAAAGGCCTCCTTGGCGTACGCTACTTCGCGCGCAATATCGTCGGTCGAGCGCAGGCGCCAACGGTGTCCCGAATGCGTCTGCGGCCACAGGCAGAACGTGCACATGGCCGGGCAGCCGCGCGAAGTATAAAGCGAGATGTAAGGATTCAGTAGAAATGGAACGTTGTAGCGTCTGACATCCAGGTCCCGCTTATAGACCTTGGTGACCCATGGCAGCTCATCCAGATTCTCGATGGGCGCGCGCTCCGGATTGTTGACAATGTGGCCGTTCTTGCGGAAGCTGACACCCGGCAGATCCTCCACGGGCGTGCCCTTGGCGTAGTCGGCGATCTGGTAATCGAACTCGCGGCGCACCACGAAATCGATGGCCGGCGAGGTGCGCAGCGATTTCTCCGGCTCCACGGTCACCGGCGGTCCGACGAAGGCGACCTTCAACTTGGGGTTGTTGTCCTTCATCATCTCCGCCATCTTCACGTCGACGTGAAAGCCGGGCGTGGAAGTGAACAGCACCAGCAGCTCAAAGTCGTTGGCCATGGCCACGGTCCGCTCGATGGAGATCTTGTGCGGCGGCGCATCCACCACCTTGCTGTCGGGCAGCATGCCGGCGGGATAGCACAGCCACACGGGATACCAATAGGATTCGATTTCGCGCGTGGCCGGCCAGCGTGAACTTGCGCCGCCGTCGAAGCCTTCAAAAGAAGGAGGATTCAGAAACAGTGTTCGCATGAATGGTTACCCGGCAGACGAGCCGTTATGGAGCTGGCCAACGAAACGTTGCGGAAATCGATCGTAAGCTCCGCCGGACCCACCAGCCGGGTCTCGACCGTACTGTGAATCTGGCGCGGAACCGACACTCCGGCTCGAATCTCAAACTCTTTGACGAATTCGATCTTCTTCAAGAAGAGCGAGGGAATTTTCACCAGGCGCCCGGATTCGCGCACGCATAGAAACGTGGTGGCGTCAATCCAAATCTCGCCTTTGAAAAGTCCGGCCCGGTTGTGCCGCGGCGTGACTTGAAAAACTTCGACGGGCTGGCCGCCGGACTGATAGGGTCCCTTGTACTTGAATTTGTAATTGGCCGGCGTCACCGCCAGAGACGGGGAGCCATCCGCCTGCGCCTCGGCTTCCGCGGAGAGATATCGCGCGATCACGTGGTTCTTGACGGAACTGTCGCCCTCAAACCGCAAGGCTTCGTAGCTGACGCGGCCCCGGCGCGAGATGCGGCGCAGCCCGTGCAGCCGGCCATGCTTCTTGAGTTTGGGCAAGGAAGCCTCAATATCCACTTCCATCGAGGAGCCTTCCAGGGCGCGCTCCTGCTGTCGCGACGTCGCCCAATAATTCTCGACCACGGCATCCGGGCCGGCCCCCGTAGCGGCGCTCAGCGCACCGAGGGACACAGCGAACAAAGAGAGAACCTGCCAGTTAAGATTAGATCGCAAAGTATTTAATCCAGGATAACAGAATGTACCATCGTGTAGATGATCGCCACAACCCGGAGGTTGCGGATTGGTAGGGCAGCGCCATGCGCTGCCGAGTTTTGCTTTTTGGATGGGGCAGGCGTCTACGCCTGCGGCGGGTCTCCAGACCCGCCCCCTTCCCCGCGGCTCGCAGTGGGTCTTCGGGGGGGACGGTGCGCGGGTTCTCCGGAACCCGCTCTCTCCAGAAACCCACCTGCAAACCATTGATTCTGCGAGCGCGGGGCTGAAGCCCCGCGCGGGATAAATCCCGCCCCCCAAATGACTTTGGTTTCTGATCTTGGTGACGGCCCCGGCCGTCCACGCTGGAAGCCGGCTGGCGGCGCATGGCGCCGCCCCACTATAATGGCCAAACTCCGCGGCGAGCGAAGCTCGCCGCGCACTCTCAATACACCTGGAACGGCTTCGGCGCGGTCACCGTCTTCGTCACCGGTCCCGTCGCATAAGTTGCGGTCACGCTGATGCCTACCACTTGCGCCGAGTTGCCGTCGCCGGCCGGATACGGCTTAATCGCCAGCGAGGCCGCATCGCCGCTGGCCGTCTGCGTGGCCGAGTGCGTCACGCCTTCCAGTTTGTAGGTGTAAACGACCTTGTAGCTTTCCACATTCTGGTTCTGCCAGTGTTCACCCTTGGTCTGGTTATAGCCATTGAACATGACATCGATGCCCGCCTGTTCAGAGAATTCGGCCTTGCCAGGAGGCGGCATCTGCGCGCAGGCGACGCAAGCCCCGTCGCGTTGGAACCAGAAGTGGAATGGGTTGCTATCCGCGGCTTGCGCGGCGGGCAGGAATAGCAGTGAACCGGGCAGAAGAATGGCCGCTACGATGCTTCGTTCAGTCCTCATGGTTGCTCCTCACTGCCAGGTGACGCTCGCGCCCTGGAGATAGTGGTAAAAGAGGTAAGCGGCATCCAGACCGCTTGGAGTCGCAATTTTCACCGCACCGCTCACCGGACCCACCATCAAATAGGCTGGCGGAATCAGTGCCGTGCTGGACGTTGTGGATGGCAGAGCCTGCAGCACCCAAGGCAGAATCTGGAACGACGAGAGCGGGGCCGGCGTCACGCATTGCGCCAAAATGCCCGGCGTCGTCGCCGGAGGCGTTATTCCCGATTGGTCCGTGGAAGCGATGGCCACGATCTCGACGAAACCTTCCGGATCGCCGCCGCTCCACGTGATCGTCAGGGGTGTGTTGCGCGGTATGGGACCGCTGGTGATGCTGCCCTGATTGGTCCACTGGAACGAAGCCGCGGCGGTCGATACGGAGATGTCCCCGGAGAAAGCGCCCACGTTCGATCCGCCGGGACCCGTTACGGTGTAATTGCCGGGCAGAATGTCGTACGCAGAGTTGAGGAAGAACGGCGGGAGTCCGCCGCCTATCAGCAGATCGGTGATGGTTTCGCCGCCCACCAGCCCGTTATATCCCTCGCCGTTGGTGTTCTTAGGCACCGGCTGCGTTCCGTTCGGACCTTCTATGCTCAGACTGGCTCCCGCATCCAGCCAAGTGACCGGACCGAAGATGCCCGTGAGCACTGGGTCCGCCGGGACCTCCGGAACCGGAACATAGCCTAAGAACTGGCTGACCGCGCAACTGCCCTGGGAAGGTAAGAGCGTGTACCCAAGCGACGAGTCCAACTGCTGCGTAAAGAGCGTGACAATTTCTCCGTTTACCGTATCGTTGTCCCATGGCAGTTGGCCGGACAAAGGAATCGTCAGGTCCAGATAACTGCTGAGCAGCGCGATGGATCCGACACGTGCAAAGCCATTGCTCGTAATCACCACCTCAAGGTCCCCCATGTCGATGCCGTCGGCGTCCGAACAGGTGCGGCCCTGCGGAGCTACGGACAAAGTGGGGAAATTGCTGACGGTCTGGTTTCCCGGAGGACCCGCATAAACGGCTACATTGACATAGCAACCCTGCGGTTCACCCGGTACCAGGAAGTTAATCTGGTCCTCACCCGTATAACTGGACCGTCCCACATACTGCACCGTAGCCTCTTCAACTCCCACATAGACTTCCACTTGGAAATTGCCGTTGCGAATATCGATCTGGGCTGGGGTCTCGCTGCCCTCCGTGGCCGGATTAGATGCCGGTCCCAGGCCCGTCGCAAACAACGTGACGGTTTGCATCGGTTTCGCCGAGTTAAACAACGTGTTCTGTTCCAGCGAGCCATCGGACGCAACGTTATAAAACGCTCCCGGCCCGGTGCCGCTCCCGTTCAACGAATACACTCCGGGCGAAATGGCAACCACGGTGATGGGAAAGGGTTGGCTGGAAGCGCCGTTATGCGTCACCACCACCACACCGCTGCCTGTGGGAGTGGTAGAGGGTACTACGGCGTCGATCTGCGTGCCGGAAGATCCCCAGGACGGCCCGACGTAGTACATATACGCTGCCGTGGTGGTTCCCCCAACCGTGATCGAGACGGACGTGCCGTCGAGAATGGTCGGCAGCGGATACGTTCCCCATGTGACGACCTCGCTGGAGGACGCTGTGCCCGTCCCCCGAATCACGAAGAATGAACCCTGCGCGATCGCGGAACCTGGCAGCGGAGGGAGAAGATAGCTCGCGGCGTTGGCAACCTCGCTAATGACGGGCTGCGCCTGCGCCGCGCCCGCGAGTAGTTTCAAGCCTAGGACAACTGCGCATGCAATTTTGCCCGTATTGGCCATCACGCACCTGCCTTGTAGTATACACCCCCGCGGTGGGCACGCTGGCAAACGCCCCGCCTCGTGGCGCAGGCACCCTGCCCGGCGGTTGCGCCCGCGGTCCGCGTCACCCTTCACCGTAACCTTTGGCGCTCGCCTCGGTATTTATATCAGGCCGGCCAACCGCACCTGCCGGCCGCCGTCTAACGAACAGTCATGCGTTACGCTATCCGCGCGCTCCGCCGCTCTCCCGGCTTCACGATCGTCGCGCTTCTCACCCTCGCTCTGGGCATTGGAGCTAATACCGCTATTTTCAGTTTTGTGAATGGCGTGCTGCTGAAGCCCCTACCCTACCGCGACCCGCACGGCATCGTGCTGGTCTGGGAAAAACCGCCCGGAGGTTACCGCAACGGCATCTCCACGCTCAATTTCCTCGACTGGAAAAACCAGAATACCGTCTTCGACCACATGGCCGCGCTCAATTACGGCGGCTCCGTCACACTCACCGGCGCCGGCCAGCCCGAGGAGTTGCAAGGCGTGCGCGTCTCCGCCTCTTACTTCGACATCTTCGGCGTCCCCGCCGTGCTCGGCCGCAGCTTCGCCCCCGATGAGGACCAGTTGGGCAAATCCCAAGTCGTCGTACTCAGCCATCGCCTGTGGGAGAACCGCTTCGGCGCAGACCCCGCCATCGTCGGCCGCACTCTTACTCTGAACGGCAAAGCCTGCACCGTGATCGGCGTGATGCCCGCCAACAGCCCCTACGACCGCTCTTTTGCGCAACTCTGGATGCCCCTGGCTTTCGAGCCGCGCGACATGACCCGCGATTATCACTGGATGATCTCCTTCGCCCGCCTGAAGCCCGGCGTTACGCTCGAAAAAGCGCAAGCCGCCATGAACGCCATCGGCGCGCGCATTGCCGAAGCGTACCCCGAGTCCAACAAAGGTTGGGGCGTCACCGTCGAGCGCTACGAAGACCAGGTCGTCGGCCCGCAACTTCGCCGCTCTCTGCTGGTGCTGTTGGCCGCCGTCGGCGCGATTCTTCTGATCGGTTGCGCCAACCTGGCGAACCTCACGCTGGCGCGCGGCGCGGCCCGTGAACGCGAAATCGCCGTGCGCGCTTCGCTCGGCGCTGGCGCCTGGCGGCTTATCCGCCAGTTGCTCACCGAAAACTTGCTGGTCGCGGGCGCGGGCGGCGCGCTGGGCCTGGCGCTGGGCTACGCCATGATCCGGGGCCTCATCCGTCTCGCGCCGCCCTTCTCGCTTCCCAGCGAAGCCGACGTATCCATCGATCCCACGATCCTGCTCTTCACCTTGGCCGTATCCTTGGTCACGGCGCTCCTGTTCGGGCTCGCGCCCGCCATCCACGCCACCCGGGTCGATCCCGCATCCTCCATGAAAGAGGGTGGACGCTCGGCCACCAGCGGCGCCGGCCGCGCGCGCCTGCGCAGCGCCCTGATCGTCAGCGAAGTCGCGCTCGCTTTCGTGCTGCTCGCGGGCGCCGGCCTCCTGGTGGGCAGCTTCTTTCGCATGCTGCGAGTCGATACCGGCTTCACTAGCGACAACGTGATCACCGCCCGCCTGCCCATTGCCCGCGACCGCTTCGCCCATCCCGAGCAACTGCTCCAATACGCGCGTCTGCTCGACGAGCGTCTGCGATCGTCGCCCGGCGTGCGCGACGTAGCTTTCAGTAATGTCCTGCCTATGCAAGGCTGGGGCGATGGCATGCCCTTCCTCATCGCCGGACGCCCGTTCGTCGACCGCGCCAATCGCCCCGCCTGCTTCTACAAACGCGTCACCGGTTCCTACTTCCACACCCTCGATATCCGCCTGCTGCGCGGCCGCGCTTTCACCGATCGCGACACCAAGGGCGGCGCACCCGTCGCCGTGATCAACGAAACCATGGCCAAGCGGTATTTCAAAGGCGAGGACCCCATCGGGAAGCGCATTCTGATTCAGGAGATCCTCTACGGCCAGCCCGGCCTGGGGCCCGAGATTCCCTGGGAAGTCGTCGGCATCGTCGGCGACGAACAGACCGGCAGCCTCATCGACACTAAAAGTCCCGGCCTCTACGTCACGTTCGGCCAAAGCCCGACCAACGACGTGAGCATGGTGCTGCGCGGCGCGCTCGATCCGCGCACGCTCACCACGGCCATCCACGCCGCGGTCCATTCGGTCGATAAGCATCAGTCCGTAGCCGACCTCGAAACGCTGGAACAAATCAAGAGCGGCAGCGTCTCCAGCGACCGCATGCAGACCATGCTATTGGCTATCTTCGCCGCGCTGGCCTTGTTGCTGGCCGCCATCGGGATCTATGGCGTCATCAGTTACTCGGTAACTCAGCGGACACACGAATTGGGCATTCGCGCGGCCCTGGGCGCCAGCCGCGGCAGCCTGCTCGCCATGGTGATTCGGCGTGGAATGCGTTTGACGCTGATCGGGCTCGCCATCGGTGCAGCCGGCGCATTGGCGCTCACGCGCCTGCTCGGCAGCCTGCTATTCGGCATCTCTCCGCGCGACCCGGTCACCCTGATCGTAGTCGCCGCGGTCTTATCCACCGTGGCCCTGCTGGCCTGCTACATCCCCGCGCGCCGCGCCGCCGGCGTCGACCCCATGGTCGCGTTACGCTATGAGTGATATCGGCATCGGGAGGGCCGTTAAAACGCGACGGTAACCGTCACCGATCCGGAGTTATCGTCGACATACCAATCGTTGACGCCAAGATATAAAGTCCCAGGACCTGTCACCTGGAGATAGTTGTTGGTCCCAACAAAAAACAACTGGTTCGGCATGATACCCACGCCCGTCGTCATTTTGGTTCCATCCAACGCCGCGAAGCCCGGTGTGTCCACCCACTCCTGCGGGACAAACGCACCCATCAGAGCCATGGCGTTATTGGAGCCGGACATCTGCATACCGGATGCCTCCTGCAGCGGATCGTACCAGCCCCCGGAAGGATCGTAGATCGCGGTGCCGTTTGGGCCTGAACAGTCGGTGCCATCGTGAGCGCACCAAGTTCCGCTGACATAAGTTATCTTAATCGTGCCTGAGGATTTTACCGCCAATGCTTTCACCAGCGGCAACTGTTGAGTCTCCATGTCATACCCGGCTCCGAAATTGCCACTGGCAAACGATGAAATGGTGACCGTCTTAGAATCCGCGGCGTGCGCGATGTTGGCTGCCAGCGGCATTGCCGCAACGATCAAGAGCATTAACCTTGACTTACTCACTTTACCCCCAATATTTTCTCTTATCGGCTCCCAAGGAAGCCTGACGTACATCATAACCGAACGCGTGGACGTTGCGGGCGCAGGGGCGCTTAGCCGTTTATGGGGAAACCGCTCCGGCCGCCGCCGCGGCTAGCTGCCCGCCTCCGCCGGGTATCCTTTCCCGAACCAATCCTCATGCATGTTCGTCGGGATGTCCAGCACCCGCACGTGCTGAAATCCCATCTCCCGCAGCGCGCGGTACGCCGGCCGGATGTTCGGACACTGCACCATCGGACAACAGCCGCAATAGAGCACGATGTCCGCATCCTTCGGCAAGTCCGCCGCCGCCTTCCGCAGCAGCGCGATCCCCTCGGGCTTCGATCCCGGACCCGCCTCCAGTGCATGCGGGATGCGCTTGCTACGATACAGCTTCGAAAAAGCCGTACACAGAATCACGGGAGGCTTGGCCGAGTGCAACGCCTCAACCAGCGCCGCGGGCTCCATCAGCTCCGCCTTCGCCCACGGATCTCCCGCCTCCTGCCCCAAACAAACCATCGCCAGAACCACCACGCCAAGTAGGTTTCGCATAATCATTCAGCATACCCGAGTTACAATCGCGACATGACCCGCCTCTTGTCCGCCGTATGCGTCTGCCTGGCCGGCATTGCCGCTTGGACCGCTACCCGGCCCCCCGACATTCCTTTCGAGAAACACACCCTCGATCTCGGCGCCAACGAAAGCTGCGCCATCGCCGACATCGACGGCGACGGCCATCCCGACATCGTATCCGGCGAGAACTGGTACGAAGGCCCTCGCTGGATCAAGCACAAGTTCCGTTCCCTACCCTACACCAACAACTACATCGATAACTTTTCCGATCTGCCGCTGGATGTCAACGGCGACGGCCGCATCGACATTGTAAGTTGCTCGTGGTTCGCGAAGCGGCTCTTCTGGAGCGAGAATCCCGGCACCGCCGCCGGCGAGTGGAAGGAGCACATGATCGAGACCGGCTCCCCCGTGGAGTTCGCCTTCCTGGTGGATCTGGATAACGATGGCAAAGCCCGCGAAGTGCTCCCCGAGTTCGGCGATACGAACATGCCCCTGGCCTGGTACGAAGTGCGGAGCGGCGCGTTTATCAAACACATCGTCAGCCCCAAAAGCTGGGGCCACGGCATCGGCGCGGGCGACGTGAACGGCGACGGCCGCAACGACATCGTCACTCCCAAAGGTTGGTTCGAAGCCCCGCCCGACCCGCGCACCGGCGCCTGGAAGTGGCATCCCGATTTCGACCTCGGCGACACCGGCTTCATCTATGTCTACGACGTAAACGGCGATGGCCGCCCCGACATCGTCACGTCCATGGCCCACAACTATGGCATCTTCTGGCTGGAGCAGGGCGCCGACGGACACTGGACCAAACACATCATCGACGAAAGCTGGTCGCAAGCGCACGCCCTCACCCTGGCCGACCTGAACGGCGACGGCCAAATGGATCTGCTAACCGGCAAGCGATACATGGCGCACAACGGCCACGATCCCGGCGAGCGCGAGCCGCTGGGCATCTACTGGTACGAATTCATGCGCCTGGATGGCGGCAAGCGAATCGAGTGGGTGAAGCATGTGGTCGACTACAGCACGCGCACTGGAGGCGGCATGCAAATCCCCGTCGCAGACCTGGATGGCGATGGCGACCTCGACTTCGTCGTAGCCGGCAAAAGCGGTCTTTTCCTATTCGAAAACCTCACCAAGCACTAGTGGGGCGGCGCCATGCGCTGCGGCTGGCGCTAGAAGTTGGCCCTTTGGTAGGCAGGCATGGGGTTTGGAACCTACTATGTTGTTGACAACAAAGGATGAGGCTCGTGGCAGGGGTGGGCAGATGACGAGGCCGGCGATGGGAAGGCTGGGTCGCATGCCATTCTTGCCGATCATGCCATTTTGCCGATAGTCTTGCATCTAATTGCATCGCCTTGCGTTCGGTAGTGTTGGAGTGCCCCGGGCGCGGCGGTTGCCTGCTCGCCCGATGTCACGATGGCATGGCGGCGCAAGAAGCCGGCTTTAGTGGGATGTAGGCGAATGCCGGCGAGTGACCGGCGGATCCGGCGGTGATAGCCCGCGCCATGCCCGGTTGCGACCACCTCGCGCCGATCGCGCCCGACGAATTCGCGATGCGCATGAATATGGTCGTCTCCAGCATTCGAGGTTTGTTCGCAGGCAGAGTGCGCACCGCCGACTGATGATGCCTCGTGGGGCAGGCTCGCAGCCTGCGACGGCCTCGTAGGCCGCCTCCCGCTCTTCGCTTTACCGCCCCAACAATAAAATACAGGCGCACACAGCCAGCAGCGCCAGCATCGAAATCAACATGACTCCCGTCGTTTGCAGCAAGCTCTGCGAGGTGGTCTTGAGCAGATCCTCGTCGTGCCGGATCCGTTTTGCCAACGTGTTGAGCATGACGTTCACTCCACTTAGATTCTACCGCCAAGCAGCCGCGCCGGCGGCCTATTTAATATCGAAGTGTCCGAAAGCCAGCCCCAAATCCCGCCGGTCCGCGCCGATGCGAACCGTGCGGCTCACCTCCACCGCGATGTTGATCTCCCCGTTGCCGACACTTTCCGGCGGCAGCGCGAAGTCGAAAGTGCTCCACCCATCGCCCTTGGTGAATGGCGCGGGCGGCAAACGGACGCCATCGACAGCCACTGTCATCGGCAGCGGCCCACTCTTCAACTGCGCCGCCGGACAAATCGCAGTCGCGTACAACCTCTGTCCAGCCGTGCGCGGTCCCGGCATGCGCAGGCTGGCGGTCCGCCCCATCCAGCGGATTCCCGATTCCACCGGATACCAGCCCGGGCCGAGATAGTCCGTGGCCAGCGGATCGCTTACATCCACGCGCAACGGCGCCGAAGCAGCCGCCGCGCCGGCGGGCGGCACATATTGCTTGGTGATGTTCAGCAGCGGCCCGGCTCCGGCTCGATACACCACCACTTGGCCCCTCTGCAGTCCACTGCGCGCCTCATCGGCGGGTAATACGAACTTAGATACATCGTCCAGTTCCGGATGCGGCGAAATGGCGGCTTCCGACCCCGGCGTCAGATATACATCCGGAATCCGAAGGAACAAGAAAGGCCGCTGCGCGATGGCGCCCCAAAATAATTCGTCGTCCACGCCGTCGAGCAGGATCACTTTGTCCGGATGCAATTCGTGTGCGCGCGCGACTCCCAGCACCAGCGCCCGCTGCGCCTCGCCGCGCTCGCGATACCATTCGGCGATGCGCCGGCCCACCGGCGCGTGTTGCGCCACGAAGCCAGCCACCAGCACGGCACTCACCGCCTTCCAAACGGCGCCCTGACGCCAGGCCCACACCAGCGCGTAGCCTCCCAGCATCGCCAGACACATGGCGGGCAGTGTCAGATAGTAGTCCGTGATGTGGTCCCGCAATGGAACCACGGGACCCAGCGTGATCAAATACCAGGCAAACAGGACCAGCGCCAGCCATTGCTTCCGCCGCGCCTGCCAGACGGTGAACGCCAGCAGCGCAAGCGTGCACGCCGCCATCAAGAGACCGCCAACAACCGGCGCAAACGGCGACAAGTGCCGCAAACCGATCGGTTCGAACGACCTGCGCCAGTAAGTCCACAGCGTGGCCGGAATGGCGCTGTCGAAATGCATGGTATAAGGTATCGTGCCTTGGTTGGGTGCGAAGACCAGGTGCAGAATTCCGTATACCGCCGACGCCGCGAAAAACGGCAGCGTTCGCCGGAAATAGCGGCGCGCGCAGAGCAGCGCATAGCTGGCCGCCAGCGCCGGAAACACGATGTTGGTTTCCATCGCCAGAAAGCCGGTCAAAAACGCCGCCCACGTCCAGCCATAGTAGCGGCGCTCGCCGGTTTCGACATACCGCAGGAAGAAGTGCAACGCCAGCAGCAGGAAGAATCCGCAAGCCACCAGGATGTACTCACAGGTCCACGACATCACCGTGGCCAGTTTGCCGTTCACCAGCCACAAAATGGCGGCGCAGAAGCCGGCCGCGCGCCAGCGTGTCATGCGGGCGGTGATCGACTGCAGCAGCGCCAGGTTCGCGAACATGGTGAGGAACACCCAAATGCGGTAGGGCAGCGCGTCGCTGCCGAACATGGCGCCGAACGCCAGGAAGAACGCGCGCTCGCTGAGCGGCCGCCAGGTTCCCTGCTGGGTCGGCTCGAAAAGCGTGCGCAGCCAGCCATCCCATCCGTGCGCCTGATTCGTCAGGTTCAGCCACACGAAGTCGTCCTGTTGGAACCACGCCAACAAGCCCGGCCAGTACAGGATCAGGCACAGGATGGAAGGAACCGCCCAATAGGCCGCGGTGACAAGTTTCCGTCTCAACGGACGATTATAACGGGGGGCGAAGTGCGCGAACATGGAAGCATGCACTATCGCCAGTTGGGCCAAAGCGGCCTGCGCGTATCGGACCTGTGTCTGGGCACCATGACGTTCGGATCGGGTTTCTTCAACATCGCCGTGGTGGACCAGGCGGGCGCCAACCAGATTGTGGCGCGCGCGTTGGAGGCCGGCATCAATTTCTTCGACACCGCCGACGTGTATTCGTTCGGCGAGTCGGAAGAGATATTGGGCCGCGCGATTCACGATTGCGGCGTGGCGCGCGACGAGGTGGTGGTAGCCACCAAAGTCTTCGCGCCCACCAGCCGGGCGGCCGCTCAACACAAAGGCGACGCGAACGGCTATGGGCTTTCGCGGCAGCACATCATGGCCGGCTGCGAGGCCAGCCTGCGGCGGCTGGCCACCGGTCACATCGACTTGTATCAAGTGCATGGATTCGATCTGCTGACGCCCGTGGAGGAGACGCTGCGCGCGCTCGACGACCTGGTGCGGCAGGGCAAAGTGCGGTACGCGGGCTGTTCGAACTGGCCCGCCCGCCATCTGATGAAAGCACTGTGCATGGCGAAGGCCGGCGGCTGGGAGAGCTTCGTCTCGCTGCAGGCCTATTATTCGCTGGCCGGCCGCGACCTGGAACACGAACTGCTGCCGCTGTGCCGTGAAGAGGGGCTCGGCGTGCTGCCGTGGTCACCGCTATCGGGCGGGTTCCTGACTGGGAAGTACCGGCGCGGACAGGATTCGCCGGATGGCGCGCGGCGCAGCGGGTTCGATTTCCCGCCCATCGACGAAGAGCGCGGATTCGACGCCGTGGAGGCCCTGGATGCGATGGCCAAAGAGAAAGGCGCGACCATACCGCAACTGGCGCTGGCATGGCTGCTGGCGCAACCGGGAGTGAGCTCCGTCATCATCGGCGCGAACAAAATAGCGCAGCTTGAAGACAATTTGAAAGCCGCGGAAGTGGAACTGACGGCGGCGGAAGCGGATCGCTTGGCGCTGACTACTCAGCCGCCCAAGCTCTATCCGCAGTGGATGGTGGAGCGGCAGAACAGCAGATGGAGGTAGTGGGGCAGGCTCGCAGCCTGCGGCGGCCTCGTAGGCCGCCTGCCTCGAAGCTCTGGCTGGCTTTTTGCAGGCTTTGGTGGCATAGGCTTCAGCCTGTGGAGGCGAGCTTCGCTCGCCGCAGGAGAGCTTCGCTCGCCGAAGAGCGGGCCTGCGAGGCCCGCGCAGGCTGCGAGCCTGCCCCACTGAGCCCCACAAATTCTCAGGCTTCCCGCTCCAAACACTCCAGCCAGGCGTCGAGCTCGGGGTTCCCCTCGGCGCGCGCATGCAGCAGCGTGGCGCCATTTTCGTAGCCCTTATCGAAGGCCCGCAGATTCAGGTCGCGGAAGCTCTCTGGCACCGAGGCGGCCACGGCCTGGCGCAGCGCGTCGGGATCGATCAGCGCGGTGACGGCGCCAAAAAACCCGGTGACCACCATGTTCAACACCATCTTGCGCCCCAACTCTTCGGCCAGCCGCGTGGCCGGCACGCTGTAGACGCGCATGCCGCTAGGCACGCCGTTGACGCGCACCATGTCGCGCTCCACGATCAGCGTACCGCCCGGTTTCAGTTCGGGCAGGAACCGCGTATAAGCCTCTTGCGAGAGCACCACCAGCACATCCGGCTGCGTGACATACGGATACGCAATGGGCTCGCCGGAAAGCACCACGGCCGCGCTCGAAGAGCCGCCGCGCGCCTCGGGCCCGAAGTTCTGGGTCATGGTGGCGTAGGCGCCCTGATAGATGGACGCTGCCTTGCCAATCACGGTCGCCGCCAGGATGACGCCCTGGCCGCCGAAGCCTGCGATTCGGATTTCCGTCAGCCGCATGCGGGCACCTCTTGCTCGTGATAGCGCTCGCCCAATTGCTCGGTGTACTGGTGGCACATCAACTCCAGATAATCGGGACGGTCGCGGTCCACAAACTTCCCTACGATAATCTCGCCCTTCATGGATAGGGCCGTTTCGCTGGTGGGCGCGCCGTTGCGAATCTTGCTGGCGGCTTTGTAGTACTTCATGGTTTCGAGCGCATCGCCTAGCTTATTGCGCCGCTGATAGAGCGTGGGGCACGGCGACAACACCTCGATAAAGCAGAAGCCCTTCTTGTGCAGCACCTCGGTCATCGAGCGGCTGAGTTGCTTGACGTGAAAGGTGGTCCAGCGCGCCACGTAGGATGCGCCCGCGGAGTCGGCAAGCTGCGCCAGGTTGAACGACGGTTCGAAGGCTCCGTACGGGTTCGTGGAGGTGATGGCGCTTCCCGGCGTGGTGGGTGCGGTCTGCCCGCCGGTCATGGCGTAAATCATGTTGTTCACGCAGATCACCTTCAAGTCGATGTTGCGCCGCGCCGCATGGATCAGATGATTACCGCCGATGGCCGACAGGTCTCCATCGCCCGAGTACACTACCACCTGCAGCGACGGATTGGCGAGCTTCAATCCGGTGGCGAATGGAATGGCGCGGCCGTGCGTGGTATGGAACGAATCGAGCTGCGCGTATCCGGCCACACGGCCCGTGCAGCCGATGCCGGAGACCACGGCCACTTTGTCCAAATCGGCCTTGGATTCGAGCAGCGCGCGCGTGAAGCAGTTGACGGTGGTGCCGATGCCGCAACCGGGACACCAGATGTGCGGCATGCGGTCCATGCGGAGGAAGGGCTCGACCGGATTGCCGGGCTGGTTTTGGATGGTGACGGTGTTCATCGGATTGTTACCTTATTTAGCTCGCCGGCTGAAGCCTGCCCTACCTCGGCCTGCGCTGCCTCGGCCTGCGCTACCAGGATCGCTTCCAGGATTTGTTCGGGTTGGTGGACGCTGCCGCCGGCGTGGGTCACGGGTAGGACAGGCCTGCTGGCCCGTCTGTCCCACACAGCGCGCTCGACTTCGTGGACCATCTGGCCCAGGTTGAGCTCGGGCACCACGAAAGCCTTGGCATGGCGAGTGAGCTTCGCCAGCGGACCGGCCGGAAACGGCCACGCGGAGATAAGCCGGAATTTTCCGGCGCGCACGCCCTGCGCGCGAGCCATCTTGAGCGCTTTCTCGGCCACCCGCGAGGTGATCCCGTAAGACACTACCACCACATCGGCGTCTTCCAGTCCCTCGGCCTCGTACAATGCTTCCGCTTCGGCCACGGGGGCCGACTTCGAAACCAGGCGGCGCACCAGGCGATCCTGCGTCTCCACGGTCATGGCCGGATATCCGCGCTCGTCGTGCGTCAAACCGGTTACATGAAATCGATAGCCTTCGCCGGCGTGCGCCATCTCCGGGACCTGATCCTCCATGGGTTCGTATGGCTGGTAGTCCACGGGCGCCCGGCGGGTATGCCGCCGCGGATAAATCTCGATCTCGCCGGCGTCGGGAATCACGACTTTCTCCGTCATGTGGCCCACGCACTCATCCATCATCAGGAATACCGGTTGCCGGTATTGCTCGGAGAGATTGAAGGCCTTGATGGTGAGGTCGAAGCACTCTTGCGGCGAATTGGGGCACAGCGCCAGGACACCGTAATCGCCATGCGACCCCCAGCGCACCTGCATCATGTCGGCCTGCGCGGGCAGCGTGGGCAGGCCGGTGGAGGGTCCGCCGCGCTGCACGTTCACGAATACACAGGGAGTTTCGGTCATGGCGGCGTAGCCGATGTGCTCCATCATGAGCGAAAAGCCCGGCCCGGAGGTGACCGTAAAAGCCTTGGCGCCACCCCACACCGCGCCTTGAATGGCGATGGAGGCAGCCAGTTCGTCCTCCATCTGGATGAAGGTGCCGCCTACCGTGGGGATACGTGCGGCGAAGCGTTCGACCACTTCGGTAGAGGGTGTAATTGGGTATCCTGCGGCAAATCGCGCACCCGCGGCGAGTGCGCCTTCGCAGCAGGCGTGGTCGCCATCCAGGAAATGCGCGCCAGTAAGTACTCCCCTTGGATCAGCTTGCATGGCGGGCTCCGTAGATGGCGAAGTCCGGACAATACAGGCCGCACAGGTCGCAACCGCTACATTTTTCAGCAGCTACGACGTGCGGTGGGTGATATCCCTTGGAATTGAATGCCGAAGAGAGTGAAAGCACGCGTGTGGGGCAAAACTCGACGCAGAAGCCGCAGCCCTTACAACGTTCAATGGTGATGAAGACAGTACCTTTGGCCATTGGGGGCGAAGGATGCACGCAAATGGCCATGTGGGGCAGCGCCATGCGCTGCCCGTTGCGGGGCTAGAGCCCGCGCTGGAGTTTCCACATTGGGTCCGCCGTAGTGGGGCAGGCTCGCAGCCTGCGCGGGCCTCGCAGGCCCGCTCTTAGGCGAGCGAAGCTCGCCGTGGCGGTGCTAAAGCCCCGCGCGGGATAAATCCCGCCCCCCAAAGCGCTGGCATTGACAGAACCGGGCATAGCCCACAATACTGGATGGAGGAATCCCCATGGCTGCGACCACACTTCGCTTCTTACTGTTTGCCGCTCTCAGTGCGACCGCGGCTTTAGGCGCGGCCGCACGCCTGCACATCGCCGCCATCGGTCGCGTGCGGGCGCAAGCTAATCCCGATGCCGCCGCCACGTTATTCCAGTTGGCCACGGGTGCGGGCGATCTGGCGCCTGGCGATGCCAGCGGCAATTCCGAATGGCCCTGCTTTACCGGCAACGCCACCGTTTGGCCGGATTGCTCGAGCATACCGGCCGGCGCGCTGGTCATCGGTCAACCGATGTATACGGTGTCGCTCGCCAAGTGCACCGCAAGTACCACCGTTCCTTGCGTATGGCTGTATTACATCGTAGACGACGAAGACACCGGCACGCTGACGGGGCTGGATTGCTCGATCAAGGTTACGCAAGGCTCTGCCGTCATCTTCGATACCGGAACCATGAGCTACGGCCCCAACGCGCCGAATCTTTATATTGTCAGCGCCAACGTAGCTTTCGGTCCGGGGAATTGTCCCAGCACGGAAACTTGCGTGGCGCCGGCTGCCGGGACGGCCAAAATCACGGCGACCACATCGGTCGGCCAATACAAGGCTATCGGCGAAACCACCATCGAGTTCCAGTGAACGCGACGGAAGACGGCGCGCGCAGGACGCCGTGCCACGCAGGGTGGTGGCAGTGCAACCCTGATGGGGTCATAGCGGGTTTAGGGCGATACCGGATTTGGCTCACGTAAACTCCGATACAGTCCCCATTGACAGGAGGGGTCGTCCAGGATCATACTGGCAGACGCCGGAAAGACTCAGAGGGGAGATCGTTCAGGGGTTCGCTCCGGCTATTTCGCAATTCCACATGGAGGAATCAGCATCACAATGACGAAAATCCGAATGTTTGTATTTACCGCTCTCGCCGTTATCATTGCGCTCGGCGCGTGCGGGCAGCAGGCGCTGGCGCTAGACATTGCGGTCAGAGACGGCATTAGCGCAAGCATGACTACGATTGATCACTGGGTGCCGAATGCCAGCCCGGACGCCGCGGCGGTGGTAAACGGGCCCGTGATGTGGGACAGCGGCGCGCTAGTGCCGCCGTGCTTCGCTCCCACCGCCCCTTGCACCGCCGACCCGGCAGGCGGGGTGAACGTCGGTTATCCGTTGTCATTCTGGCCGATTAACGGCTCGGGTACCAACTGCAACAACGTAACCTTACAGGCTTGCGGCCAGATCGATTCGTTCATTGAATCCAACACCGGGAAGGGCGAGGTCAGCGCGACGATTACGATCAAACAGGGCACTACTACGATCTTCTCGTACACCGCGTCGAAACTCGGTACAGCCAAGGCAGGTGAAATAATTGCGGTTTCGGTGGCCGGAATACAACTGGACGCCACGGCGAAGGCCGGCACCGCTGTCATCACGGTCGTTACGACGGTGGGCAAGGCTAAGAGCACCGGCACGACGACCATCGTCCTGACCGATTAGGGCAATTTCGAAATCTCAAATGGAGGATAAACAACCAATGACAAAAAATCGCATGTTTCTATTTGCCGCCCTCGCCCTGATCCTGGCGTTCGGCGCGTCTAGCCAGTTGGCGCTCGCGGCCGACGGCCCCAAAATTCACGCGGTGATCCTGGGCCACGCGCCCGGAGTATCCCATGGTGCAGCCCCTGACGCGACTCCGACGGCATCGAGCGGAATCACGGCCATGGGCCCGATTAACGCGGCTTGGCCGGCCTTCTGCGGCGCAACCGGCACTGGCTGCGCATCGGATCCCTCAGGCACCATCCTGATCGGAGCGCCGGAGGAGTTGTTCTCGGCAGCGACCTGCACCAGCAGTACTGTCGCTTGCGGTCAGATTTACAACTTCGTCGAATCGAACACCGCAACGGGCAATTGGGAGGCTCAGATCGAGGTAAAGCAGGGCGCCAGCGTGATCTACGACTCCGGGCTGGTGAATTTCAATGAAACCTTCCCAGCAGGCGATATCGGCTATACCAGCGCTAGTGTGGGGTTTGGTCCTGGAGACTGCCCCGCGGGCGTTACCTGCGTAGCCCCGAAGGCGGGAGCAGCCACAATCACCTATACCAACAAGATCGGCAAGGTAACGATCACTGGTACGCAGACCATCACGCTCCAGTAAGCAATCGAGGACGGCGATGCCTGGCTACGGCCCGGCATCGCCGCTTCACTGAATCCACGATATGCGGCCCACTGGGCCGTAAGCCAAAAAGATTACGTCCGCATTCGCAACGGCAGCCTGGACCGCGCTTCCGGCATCCAGAGCGGTTTCTTGCCCCCCAAGGTGAAGCTGTGGCCGGAACAGCCCATTGATCGTCATCGGTGCCGCCGGGCGCTGCCACGGCGACAGATAGGCGTCGCCTTGAGACCAACTGAGCACTGCGGCGAATTGGTCCCAGCGGCCAAATTCCGATTCGCTCAGGGCCTTGGCCCGCGTGAAGCCGGCCCACACCAAGAACCTATAGTTGCCGTGGTATGCGATCCCAGCTTCGGAGTCTCGACCAGGATCGCCCCGGGAGGGTACCGACTTGGGATGGGATTTCGGATCCGCAGGTGGTAAAGAACGGTCCGAGGTTCCACGTGGTCTGCAACGTCGGCCCCGGTGTCACTGTAACAGACGTTTTTATTCGTTCCCTCTTTTCCGAAGAATATCGGGGAGGGTGCCCAGCACGCAAGGCAATGCGCTCAGATGCGGGACAATTCCCCCAATTGACAAGGGGGGGCATCGCGGTTGATACTGGCAGAGATCGGAAGGCTCGGCGGGAGAAGAATGACGAAGAACCGGATGTCCCAGTTTGCCGCTCTGGTGGCCAGCGTCGGTTTCTGCGTATGCGGGCAGCAGGCGCTGGCGCTGGACCCACACTTTCGCATCGTGACCATTGGCCAGGCGCCGGTCCAGTCCGACGCCGAGCAGGCCGCGGCATCCGGAATACACCAGTTGATCACGGCGTTTGGTGTGCTTCCGCCGTTGGATAGCCACGACAAGCCGGAGTGGCCCTGCTTCGGGGGCGGCGGCAACGCGGATTGCTCCAGCATCGCGCTTTACGGGCTGGTGATTGGGGATCCTTACTATACATGGCCGCTGCGGACCTGCACCAGCAGCACGGAGGCTTGCGGCCAGGTCTATTGGGTGTTCGAAACCGATGTGACGAGTACCACGACTCCGATCGATGTGTCGGTCACCATCACCCAAGGCACCGCCACGAAGACTACGATCTACGCCAGTGGAACTTATCCTCTTGGTGTGAACAATCCAGGCGCGGGTTACATTGAGGTCGTGGACAACGACCTTGCATTCGGCCCTGGAAATTGTGCGGCTGGGTTCACGTGCGGCACTCCTGTCGCGGGAGTGGCCACCATCACAGTGGTGACCACTATCGGCACGCACAGTGCGACGGGCACCGCGAAGATCACGCTCAGCGCAACGGATTAGTCTTCGAAGGCGGCGTCCGCGGCCTTCCCTACCCGGCGATTTCCTCGCGGCTAGGGCCTTATTCTGTAGACGGTGCCACCGAGACCGTGCCGGCGCCGTAGGTTCCGCCGCCCCCAGTCGTGCCGTAGAGCACACCGTTGGCGGCAACCACGCCGACGGGTCCTTCGCCAGTGGCGGGGTTATCGAATTTGTATAAGGTGGTGAAGGATGTCTGGGCGGCGCTTGGGGACGTGAGCACCGATGGGCAAAGGGCGGTTGCCAAAGCCAGCACTTGAAGCGTTCTTACCATATTGGCATTAGGTAAACATTATTTGCAGGATCAGAGTCTACAGTTCCCCGGAGGATTCTCTCGGATAGCCGTACTGTGTCGAGTGTTACGGGCGATACCGCTCCCTGACGGTCGCGGCTCAGAAGGATCGGCTCGATCGCGGCTCGGAAGCGAGGTCGGAAACCAGGCGGTCCACTTCGGCACGCGTGGGGGCGGAAGCTTGCGCGCCCAGGCGGGTGACGGATATCGCGGCGGCGGCGGCGGCGAATAACAACGCGCGCTCCATCGGCTGGGATTCCGCCAGAGCTACAGCCAGCGCGGCGTTGAAGGTATCGCCGGCCGCCGTCGAATCGCGCACTTCCACGGGGAAGGCCGGCGTATGGAACGAGCCGTCATCGCCGTGATAGTAGGAGCCTTGATCGCCCAGCTTCAAGACCACGCTGCGCGGACCGAGCTTGAGCAAGGCCGCCGCCAACTCCGGCGCTTCGCCGGTCGAAACGCGCGCGGGAGGGCGGCCCAGCAGCATCAGCGCTTCGGTTTCGTTGGGCGTCAGGATATCCACGCGCGCGAGCAACTCGGCGGGCAAAGGCTGCGCGGGCGCGGGATCGAGCATGGTGCGCAAGCCTTCTTCGCGCGCCAGGGCCAGCGCGGCCGCCACCGTATCGAGCGGCGTCTCCAACTGGAACAGGGCGAGGCTCGCGCCGCGAAAGACTTTGCGCATGGCCTCCACATCCGCGGCGGCCAGCGCGTAGTTTGCGCCGGATGCGACCACGATGGAGTTTTGCCCTTGCCGGTCCACCCAGATGAGGGCCACGCCGGTGGGTTGCGACTTGGCGGCGTGTACGGCGCTCACGTCTACGCCGGCGGCGGCCAGGCTGGCCTTCAGGTGATCGGCGAAAACGTCGTAACCCACGCGTCCGATCAGCCGGACGGCCACCGCGCCGGCTCCCAGCTTGCCTGCCGCGCAGGCCTGGTTGGCGCCCTTGCCGCCGGGGATCATTTGGAAGTTGCGGCCGAGCACGGTCTCGCCGGGCACGGGCAAGTGGTCGACCGAAACCACGAAGTCCATGTTCAGGCTGCCGACGACTACTAACGCCTTCGTCATCTTGCCAGATCGATGCCCAGTTTTTTCAACTCTTCAGCGTAGTATTTGCGGTGCAGCAAGTCCCACTCCTCGCTGCCCTCCGGAATCTCGCGCTTCTGCGAACGGATCTTCTGGCGGGACAGGCGGTCGACCTTTTCCTCGGCGGTCAGGACTTCGGTGATGTCGCGGACGATCTCGAGGCGCACTTCGTTGAGGTCCTTCTTCATGCGCAGCTCGCGGGTCTTGCGCAGGGCCACGATGATCTTGTGCGACATATCGTTGATCTTGTCGCGGGAGAGCTTCATCTGGTCGTGGGTATCGCGGCCGGAAGCGCGAATGACCTTGCGTTCCGCGATCATGGTGTTCTTGACCTTGCGGAACATTTCCTGGTAGCTGACGCCTTCGCGGCGCATGTATTCGCTGTACTGCTGGAGGATCTCGCGAACCTCGTCGTTGAGGCGGTCTTCGACGGCGAGTTCCTCGGTAATGATATTGGTGACGATTTCGGCGACAGCCTGTGGATTGCTGGTTTCAATCGAAGCAGGCGTCAATTTCTTCACCAATTCACGAGAGAGATAGGCGATGAATTCCCTGGGCAGCAACATCCTGTATGTTTTCTGACGGCGAAACCTGTAGTTTAGCAGATGTGTCCCCAGGAGTGGGGCCACGGCACGCTAAACCGCTCCCTGACCGTCGCGGCTCAGTAAACCGTGCGCAATCACCGCGAGCATTACCGAGCCGCGACCGTCAGGGAGCGGTTTCCCCAAAACTGTTAAGGGCCCCACGCGCGGCGTCGAGCTTCGCTCGCCGGAGAGAGCGGGCCTGCGAGGCCCGCGCAGGCTGCGAGCCTGCCCCACTAAACCTCG
>Ga0181526_10000788_pt1 | contig 32101 bp, 28 predicted proteins | sample PEATcosm2014_Bin_35_FD_119750 | JGI IMG/M metagenome (GOLD analysis project Ga0181526, IMG submission 119750) | Peatland microbial communities from MTU Mesocosm Facility, Houghton, MI, USA - PEATcosm2014_Bin06_30_metaG | ecosystem: Environmental > Terrestrial > Soil > Wetlands > Peat | place...
CGGCAACCGTACCCGCGTCTGTCGGCGTTCCGCTTCCTTGATTTATTTGGCGAATGAGGGTGAGGCGAACCGAAAAGCAGAGACCCACCGCTCTGTTTTGGTTCGCAAGCCCAGGGTTCGCGCTTCACGTGGCTGGAATTTACAGCGCTCGGACACGCAGGCGCGTCCGAGCTTGGGATTTCTTTTCCGTAGGGGCGGCCCTTGTGGCCGCCCGCTGACGCTGCGAGCAGTCACGAGGGGTGCGCCCAGGTTTGATATGCGGACGTGCTGCCGGGGGCTCGACCACCGATAAGTCGTTGCGCCCCCCGCCCGGCCATGGTTTTTATCCCCCGCGCGAAACACAAAGGAAATGCTCAGTGAAGACAGTGGAAGCGGGCGTCATCGGCGTCGGGTGGATCGGCGGCTTGCGGGCCGAAACGCTGTCGCGCACGGCGCTGGTCGACAAATTGCACCTCTGCGATATCAAGCCGGATCGGCTCGCAGAGGTGAAGGCGCGCTACAAGCCCGCGACCGCCACGCTCGACTATCAGGACCTCATCAAGAACGACAATATCCGTGTCGTCTATGTCTCGACCACGCCCGAAGCGAACCATTATCCGATCGCGCGCGACTGTCTGCGCGCCGGCAAGAACGTGATGCTGGAAAAACCGATTGCGCTCGAATTGTGGGAGGCCGACGAACTCATCCAATTGTCGAGCCGCAACAATCTGAAATTCACCATCGGTTATTCGCAGCGCTTCAATCCGAAGGTGGCCTACGCCAAGAAGAAGATCACCGACGGCACGCTCGGCAATGTGGTCTCGGTACTGGTCAGCCGGCATCTGTCGCGCGAGCTCGGCAAGAAAATCGCGAGCCGCGTGAGGCTCTCGCCGGTAGTCATGGAATCGACCCACGATCTCGATTTCGTGTTTTGGCTCCTTGAGCCCGCCAAGCCGGTGCGCGTCTATAGCCAGGGCGCCTATGGCTATATGAAGCCGGTGAACGGCTCGCACGACATCATGTTCACCACCGTGACCATGGACAACGGCGTCGTGGTGATGATCGGCGGCGGCTGGAATTTCCCGCCGAGCTATCCGAATTATTGCTCGACCTGGATCGAGATCACCGGCACCGACGGCGCGCTGACGCTCGACGATACCCAGCGCGACAACTGGCTCAATACCGAAAAGCGCGGCCAGGAATTTCCGATGTCGACCATGCCGGGCGAATGGGTCGACCATGTCTATGCCGGCGGCATCGGGCCGGAGACCATCCATTTTCTCGAGGCCTGCATCCGCGACACCGCCGTGATGGTGACGCCGGAAAGCGCGCGGCGCGTCATGGAAACCTACAGCGCCGCGGATCTGTCGGCAGACCGCAACGAGCCCGTCGATCTGCCGCTGACCAACGAGACCATCTCCGGCATCGCCGAACTCAAAGCCAAGAACCGCGCGGGATTGAACGTATGAAGAAGGGTGCCAAAGGGGTCGGCCTCGCCATCATCGGTGCCGGCCGCGTCGGGCTGTTTCGCGGCGAAGTTGCGGCGCGCCATCCCGCGGTGGAATGGATCGGCATCGCCGAGCTCAATCACAATCGCGGCGGCGACGTCGGCGCCCGCATCGGCGCCGATTTCATCACCACCAGCCATCGCGAATTGCTGGCGCGGCCGGAAGTGACCTGCGCCATCATCGCCACCGACGAGCACCTGCACGTCGATCCGGTGCTCGCCACCGTCGAGCGCGGCGTGCCGATGCTGATCGAAAAGCCGCTCGCCACCGATCTCGCCCAGTCCGCCCGCGTCCTCAAAGCTATCACCGATGCCAAGCTCGATGCGGTCGTCGGCTACACCCAGCGCTTCCGCCGCAAATGGCTCGGCGCCAAGGAGAAGGTGCGCAGCGGCGCGCTCGGCGACGTCACCATGGTGAGTTCGCGCGCCTTCATGAATCGCCTCGTCGCAATCGATAATTACAAGCGCACCAACGATCCGGCGACCATTTCCCCCATGGTGATCTCCGGCACTCACGCGCTCGACATCGTCATGTGGTACCTGGAAAAGAAAACTCCGGTCGAATGCTATGCGCGCTCGGTCGATGCCGTGCTGGGCCCGCTTTATCAGGGCATCGACGCCACCGCCGGCATGATCATGTTTTCGGACGGCACGGTGCATAATCTCAGCATCTCGTGGGCGCTGCCGGTGACCTGGCCCGGCGCCGTGTACAGCCTCGAGGTCGGGATCAACGGCACGCACGGCGTGCTGACGATCGACGACACCCACCGCGACATGGTGCTCGCCGTCAGCGCTCCGCAAAGCGAAGGCTACGCCCCGGATGCGAGCCGTCTGGTCGATTTCATGGGCTCCTATCCGCCCGGCGACATGGTGCTCGGCGAATTGCGCGGCCCGATGGCGGAGGAAACGGTGTCGTTCCTCAATCGCGTCTCGCTCGGACTGCCGACCCAGGCTGCGACCGCGGCCGAGGCACATAACCGGCTGATGCTGACCAAGGCGCTCGATCTCTCGGCCAAGCTGAAGCAGCCGGTGAAGCTGCCGCTAGCCGCCTGACGCACACAATCCAGCGGCTCACCGGTGGAGAAATACTCGGAGGTCAAAAATGCCGATTTCGCGTCGCACACTGATCGCAGGCGCTGCTGCCGCCCCTGCGGTCGCGCTGCTGTCCAAGGCGGCTGTCGCGGCCGGCTACCCCGACCGCCCGATCCATCTGATTGTACCGTTCGCTCCCGGCGGCAATGCCGACATCGTCGGCCGCATCGCAGGCCAGCTGATGGGCGACGGGCTTAAGGGCACGGTCGTCGTCGAAAATCATGACGGTGCAGGCGGTAGTGTCGGCGCCGCTTATGTCTCGCACGCCGCGGCCGACGGCTACACGCTGCTGGTAGGCTCGAACGGACCACTGACCATCAATCCGATCCTGCACCTGCATCTCGGCTACGATCCGCTGACGGATTTCGTGCCGATCGCGCTGACGAGCTACGTGCCGCACGCGCTCATCATGAGTGACAAAGTCGAGGCTAAGACCTTGGCCGACGTGATTGCCGCAAGCAAAAAGACGCCGATCACCGTGGCGACGAGCGGAGTCGGCAGCGCGACGCATATGACTCTCGAACGGCTGAAGGCGGCGACCGGGGCGGACTTCACGCATGTTCCGTATCGCGGCGGCGGCGCATTGATTGCGGACCTGCTCGGCGGCAGCATCGACAGCGCGATGACCGAATTCTCCACCGCCTTGCCACTGCACAAGTCCGGCAAGGCGCATATCGTCGCGATTGCCTCGACGCATCGATCCGCGCTCGCTCCCGACATCCCGACCTTCGAGGACGGCGGCGTGAAGGCGTTTGTCGCGCAAAGCTTTGTCGGCATCGTCGCGCCCGCAAAGACGCCGTCCGACATCGTCACCCAGCTGCAAAATTCCATCGTGGAAGGTCTGAAGCCGGGCTCGCCTGCGTCCGCACGTCTGGTGTCGCTTGGTTCTGAGGTTGCGACGCCCGAGCAGATGACATCGGCGGGCTTCGCGGCGTTCATCCACACCGATTACGATGCCATGAAAGAGGCGGCGAAGAGCGCGGGACTGCAGCCGCAATGATTTCGGCGCCGGACTGCCACGTGACTAGCCGAGTGCGACCAGCAGCACCGCGACCTCGCTCACCTGCTCGAGCGCGCCCACGACGTCGCCGGTTTGACCGCCGATCTGTTTGCTGCTCAGCCCCGCCATCAGCACCACGATCGCGGCGAGACATATAAGCGCAACGAATCCGCGCGCGGGATGCAGGCAAAACGCCAGAACAACGAAGCCTATCGCCAGCGCGGCGAGGACGCTGTAGCCGGGTGGCTGGCCCGCACCGAACGACAACCCGTCGCTACGCGCGGGCTTCAGGAGGAACATCAGCGCCGGCATCGTCGCGCGCGCGGCAACATGAGAAGCGATCAGCGCCCACACCACGGACCGCGTATCGAAGAAGCTCGCCAGCGCGCTGACGCGGATGAGAAGCGACAGTGTGAGCGCGCAAACGCCATAAGTCCCGATGCGGCTGTCGCGCATGATGTCGAGTTTCTGCTCGCGGCTTGTGCCGCCGCCAAAACCGTCCGCGGTATCGGCGAGTCCGTCCTCGTGAAGACAGCCGGTGGCGAGCAGTGTCGATGCGACGCTAAGCGCCGCCGCCGGCCAGCCCGGCAATCCGGCGCGATGCGCGAGAACGTAAACCATCGCCCCGATCAAGCCGACGACGAGGCCTGCGATCGGGAAGGCCCACGCCGCCTTGGCGATGCCGCCGCCCGAGCTTGGCGCCGCGCCGAGAAGCGGCAGGCGAGTGCAGAAGACGAGGCTTGCCCTCAGCTCCGCTGTGCGTTCGGCAAACCAAGTGGGGGAAATATTCATGGCTCCATCAGACACGCCGGCGGTGGCCGGGCCAAGCCGGATTTGCTAGAGCTTCCTGGGGCTCCCGCCGGGGCGAAAGCAACTCGACATGACCGATTTTAGCTCATTTTCCGATCTGCGTGCCGCCTGTCTCGACCTGCCGAGCGGGCATCCCGCCGCAAGCCTTGCGGTCGCCCAGCGCGAGGCGGTGCTCACCAAGCCGCCGAAAAGCCTCGGCCGGCTCGAAGACCTGGTGGCCTGGCTTGCCCATTGGCAGGGTCACGCGCCGCCGCGGCTCGACCGGGTCGAAATCCTGGTGTTCGCTGGCAATCACGGCGTGACGAGCCTCGGTGTATCGGCCTATCCGGCCGAGGTGACGGTGCAAATGGTGGCGAATTTCGCCTCCGGCGGCGCGGCGATCAATCAGCTGGCGCGCACCGCAGGCGCGCAGTTGCGGGTCATCCCGCTGTCGCTCGAAACCCCGACGGCCGATTTCACTAAACAGCCGGCACTGACGGAAAGCGAGTTCATCGCCGCGGTGAAGATCGGCTACGAAGCGGTCTCGCCGCAAAGCGATCTCATCTGCCTCGGCGAAATGGGCATCGGCAACACCACGGCGGCCTCCGCCATCGCGGCGGCTTTGTTCGGCGGCGGCGGCGCGCGCTGGGCCGGCCGCGGCACCGGCGTCGACGAGGACGGCTTGGCGCGAAAGCGCGCCGTCATCGATGCCGCGCTCACCCGCCATGCCGGACTGCTGCACGACCCGCTCGCTGTTGCCGCGGCCGTCGGCGGCCGCGAACTCGCCGCCATTCTCGGCGCGACGCTTGCGGCGCGGCGGCAACGCATACCGGTGCTGCTCGATGGCTTCGTCTGCACGGCGGCAGTGGCGCCGCTGGCGAAATTGCGCGCCGACACGCTGGCGCATGCGATGGCGGGCCACGTTTCGGCGGAAGCCGGGCATCGCATTTTGCTCGAAGAGCTTCAGCTCGATCCGCTGGTCAATCTCAATATGCGGCTCGGTGAAGCCTCCGGCGCCGCGGTGGCGATGCTGTTGCTGCGCGCCGCGCTCGCCTGCCACACCGGCATGGCGACCTTCGCCGAGGCCGGCGTGTCGGACAAGCCGGCCGACGAAGCCGAGCCGAAAGCGGCGGGTTAATCTCCCGCCGCCGCAATGGCGTGAAAGAACGTTCCGGTGACGTTGCCGCGCCGGCCGCCGGATGGGCCCAGCGCCCGGCCTTCGGCATCGCTCAGTTCGGCGAGCGCCGCGTCGCCGCCGGCATTGCCGAGCGAGGCGTAATGGAATTCATGGCCGCGCACGGTTCCGCCTTTGGCGCCGAGCACGCTATCGGACAGCAATCGCGCCGCGCGGTAGCCGAGATGCAGCTTGCGTTTGGCAAAGCTCGTCGTGTGGCCGAGCAGCCCGGTCATGACGTGACGCTTGCCCTCGGCATCTTCGAGGCCTTCGCCCAAAACCATGTAACCACCGCACTCGCCGTGAACCGGCCGCGTCGCGGCAAAGCGGCGTAGCCCGTCGGCGAAATGCGACGCCGCTGCGAGCGCCTCGGCGTGGAGTTCCGGATAGCCGCCGGGCAGCCAACAACTGTCCGCGCGTTCGGGCGGCGCCTCGTCGGCGAGCGGCGAGAACGGAATGATCTCCGCGCCGGCGCCACGCCAGGCGTTGACGAGGTGCGGGTAGACGAAGCTGAAGGCGCGATCGCTGGCGAGCGCGATGCGCTGTCCGGGTGGCGGCAGCGCGGGGGCGCGGTTCGAACTGTCGGCGATCGAAAGCGGCTCGGCGGTGACCAGAATGGCGTTGAGATCGATATGCTGCGCCGCCATCGCGGCGAGGCGGGCCATCAGCGCCGCAAGATCGGCGTGCTCGCCGGCCTGCACCAGTCCGAGATGCCGCTCAGGCATTGCGAGCGCCGCCTCGCGCGGCACGGCGCCAAGAACCGGAACGCCCAGCGTTTCGATCGCATCCGCTACCAGCGCGCGATGGCGTTCGCTGGCGACCCGATTGAGGATGACGCCGGCGATCCGCACGGCGGGATCGTGCGTCGCAAATCCGCGCACCAAGGCGGCGGCCGACTGCGCCTGCCGCGATACGTCGAGCACCAGCACCACCGGCAAGCCGAAATGCGCCGCGAGCTCGGCGGTCGCGCCGCTGCGGCCGGACGTGCCGGGCGCACCGTCGAATAGGCCCATGACGCCTTCGATAATCAAAAGATCGCCGTCCTCGGCGGCTTGCGCCGCAAGCGCATCGAGCAGCGCTGCCGGCATTGCCCAGGAATCGAGATTGACGCTCGGCCTGCCAATGGCAGCGGCGTGGAACGCTGGATCGATGTAATCGGGGCCCGCTTTCGCCGCACGGATTTTGATGCCGCGTCGGACCAGCGCCGCGAGGATGGCGAGCGTCACCGTCGTCTTGCCGGCGCCGGAATGCGGCGCCCCAATGATCAGCCCGCGCGCGGTCACGGCATGTCCTTGCCGGCGGCCGCTGCCGCGCCGAGAAGCTCGCCGCGCATATTGACGATGTTGCCGATGACGACGATCGCCGGCGGCTCGAATTTCTGCGCCTGCGCGGCGGCGGCAAGCTCAGCCAGCGTCGAGACCAGAATGCGCTGTTTCGGCGTGGTGGCCGAGGCGATCACCGCGGCGGGCGTTGCGCCGGAAAGTCCGGCTTGCATCAAGGAAGCCGCGATCCGCTGCAAATGGTGCATCACCATATAGAGCACCATCGGTTGGCCGGTGCGGGCGAGTGGCGCCCAGTCGAACTCCTCGTCGGCACCGTGGCCAGCGGCGAAAATGACGGCGCGGTTGGTGCCACGTAGCGTTGCCGGGATCGCAGCCGCCGCGAGTGCGGCGAGCCCCGCGGTCACGCCGGGAATGACGCGGAACGGTACGCCCGCCGCGGCGAGCGTCATGGCCTCCTCACCGCCGCGTCCGAACACGAAAGGATCGCCACCCTTGAGCCGCAAGACTCGATGTCCGGCGCGAGCCAGTTCGACGAGACGCTCGCTAATGTCGGATTGGTTTGCCGATGGCTTGCCGCCCCGCTTGCCCGCGAACTCAAGCCGCGCCTGCGGGCCGGCCAGCGCCAAGATGCGCTCATCGACCAGCGCGTCGTGCACGACGACGTCGGCTTGGGCGAGGCCGGCGAGCGCATCGAGCGTTAGCAAGCCCGGATCGCCCGGTCCCGCACCGGCGAGCCAGACATGACCCGGCGCGAACATCGGAACGCCGGTGCGGCGTGCCGCCAAGGCGTCCCAGGCCGTCATGCTGCGCTCCCGTGGTGACGGGTCGCCCGCGCCGGATTAAAGCTCTCCGCCAAGGAAGCGCGATGGCCAAACGGGTTTCTCCACTGCGCCGGGGCTGGACCACCGGCACCTGCGCCGCAGCCGCGGCCAAGGCCGCCTATGCGGCGCTCGTGACCGGCGAATTCCCCGATCCGGTCGAGGTCACGCTGCCGCGCGGCGAACGGCCGAGTTTTGCGCTCGCCATGACGCGAAAAGACGAAAACTCCGCGACGGCCGGCATCGTCAAGGACGCCGGCGACGATCCCGACGTCACGCACGGCGCGCTGATCTGCGCCACGGTTCGCCTCGGCGCGCCCGGCGCTGGTGTTACTTTCCGCGCCGGCGAGGGAGTAGGCACCGTGACACGCGCTGGTCTGCCGATTGCGCCTGGCGAGCCCGCGATCAATCCGGTGCCGCGCCGCATGATCCGCGACAGTATCGCCGAGCTCGCGGCCCCGGCCGGCCGCGCCCCCGACGCTGACGTGCAGATTTCCATTCCGGGCGGCGAGGCGCTGGCGGCGAAGACACTCAACGGCCGCCTCGGCATTGTCGGCGGGCTCTCTATCCTCGGCACCACTGGCATCGTCATGCCCTATTCCTGCTCGGCCTGGATCCATTCGATCCATTCCGGCATCGATGTCGCGCGCGCTGCAGGGCTTACGCATATCGCAGGCTCCACCGGAGCCAATTCCGAAGCAAGCGTGCGGGTGCTTTATGGCTTGCCCGACATTGCGCTGATCGACATGGGCGATTTTGTCGGCGGCATGCTGAAATACTTGCGCCGTCATCCGGTGCCGCGCGTCACCATCGCGGGCGGCGTCGCCAAGATGGCGAAGCTCGCCCAAGGGCTGACCGATCTGCATTCGAAGCGGGGCGCTGTCGATCTGGAAGAGCTTGCCACTCACGCCGCCAAGGCAGGCGGTTCGACTTTGCTGTGCGAAAGCATTCTCCTCGCCAATACCGCCGCGGAAGCCTTCGCGCTCGCGCGAGCCGAAGGTATCGCGCTCGGCGACGAAGTCGCGCGGGCCGCGCAGCACACCGCGGCCGATGTGGTTGCGGGCAGCGATATCGCCGTCGAGATCACGATCTTCGACCGCGAGCAAAATCTGGTCGGGCGCGCACCGTTCACGGGCTAGCCGCCTGATCATGCCGAGCCTCCGCGAAACCTGCGGCGATAGTCGGCGTCATAGAGGGCGCTGTCGCGGAAATCATGGGCGGCAAGCGCCGGTCCGACCAGAATGAGCGCGGTGCGCTCGATTTCCTCGGCGGAAACTTTGGCGCTTAAGTCCGACAGGTTGCCGCGAATGAGCCGCTCGCCCGGTGTGCTCGCCTGGACCACGACCGCCGCCGGGCAATCGGCGCCGTAGAACGGGATTAGCTCCCGCACGATTGCGTCGATGGCATGGATGGCGAGGTGAAAAACCAGCGTCGCGCCGGTCTCGGCGAAATTCGCAAGCTTCTCGCCGTCGGGCATACGCGAGGCGCGGCCAGAGACGCGCGTCAGCACGACGCTCTGCGCAATCTCCGGAACAGTTAGCTCGCAACCGAGCGCGGCCGCTGCGGCGGCGAAGGCCGGTACGCCTGGCGTCAGCGTATAGTCAATGCCGCGCCGTTCCAGCCGGCGCAGTTGCTCGGCGAGCGCCGAGTAGATCGAAAGATCGCCGGAATGCAGCCGCGCCACGTCGTGGCCCGAAGCATGCGCATCGGCGAATTCGGCGTCGATTTCATCGAGCGACAGCGGCGCGGTGTCGACGGTGCGTGCGCCCGGCGGGCAAAACGCCAGCAATTCACGCGGCACGATCGAACCGGCGTAAAGGCAGACCGGGCAGCGCGCGATCAGATTGCGCCCGCGCACGGTGATAAGGTCGGGTGCGCCCGGCCCGGCGCCAATGAAGTGCACGGTCATGGTTTGATCCATGTCCATTGCGTCACCGGCATCGCGGCGCGCCAGCCGGTCTTGCTGCCCACTGGCTCGGCGCGCGACACGGCGATACGAATCAATTCGCCGCCGAATGCAGCGTGGCGGCCGAGGAGCTGGGCTTCGGTTTCGAGCGTCACGGCATTGACCACCAGCCGGCCGCCGGGGCGCAGGGCGCGCGTCGCGGCATCCAGCGCGGCGGCATCGCAGCCACCGCCGATGAAAACCGCATGCGGCGGCGTGAGGCCGGAAAGGGCGGCGGGCGCCGAGCCTTCGATGACGTCGAGACCGGGCACCCCGAACGTGGCGGCATTGCGCCGGATCCGCGCCGCGCGATCCGCGCGCCTCTCGATCGCAATCGCGCGCATCGTCGGGTCGGCCAACATCCATTCGATCGACACCGAACCCGAGCCGGCGCCGATGTCCCACAATAGCTCGCCGCGGCGAGGCGCAAGTGACGACAGCGTTATGGCGCGGATTTCTCGTTTAGTGATCTGGCCATCATGCTCAAACAGGTCGTCCGTAAGACCGGAGTTTCGCGACAAGACGCGCGCGTCCGCCGCGGCCTTGATCTCGATGGCCACGGTATTGAGGGCGTCCGCCGCGCCGAAATCATACGCGGCGGCCGTCGTGGCGCGTACGCGTTCGCGTGGACCGCCGAGCGCTTCAAGCACAGTCAGGCGCGAGGCGCCGAAACCTGTGTCGGTCAGAAGTTTTGCCAACGCCGCCGGTCCTTCGCCATCGGACGTCAAAGCAAGAAGTCGCGCGTCTGGCTGCAAATGCGGGCGAATGAGATCGAGCGCATGGCCATGCAGCGACAGCAGCACCGTTTGCGGCAGCGACCAGCCGAGCCGCGCAGCGGCGAGACTAAAAGCCGACGGCGCCGGGACGACAACCATCTCGTGCGCATCAATATGCCGTGCCAGCACCGCACCGACGCCGTATTGGAAAGGATCGCCCGACGCGAGCACGCAAACCGCACGGCCGCGATGCCGCAAGACTTCATCGGCCGCGCTATCGAACGGGCTTGGCCAAGGTCGGCTCGCGCCGCGAATGAGCGGCGCGGCGAGACCGAGATGCCGCCTGCCGCCGAACACGATTTCGGCTGCGGAAACAAGCCCGCGGGCAACCGGCGTCAGGCCATCGGCGCCATCCTCGCCGATGCCGACAATGGACAGCCAGCGCGGCGATGCGGCAGTGTCGCGCGGAAGCGGCTCAGGATTCTGCATGCCACGCATCCTCATTCTCGGCGGCACCACCGAAGCGCGCATGCTGGGCGAGCGCCTCGCCAGGCGCGGCGACCTTAACGTCACGCTGTCGCTCGCCGGCCGCACCGCTTCGCCGGTTCCTCATGCCGTACCCATCCGGGTGGGCGGCTTCGGCGGCGTCGGAGGCCTGGCCGATTATCTCGGCGCGGAACGCATCGACATTTTGATCGACGCCACGCATCCCTACGCGACCGTCATTTCGGCGAACGCCGCCGCCGCCGCGCGCCAAACCGGCGTGCGCGTTGTGGCACTGCGCCGGCCGCCCTGGACCGCAGTCGAGGGCGATCGCTGGATCGAAGTGAATGACACGAGGGCCGCAGTGAGCGCTATCGGCACGGAAAGCCGCTGCGTCTTTGTCGCGCTCGGCCGCAACGAACTGGCGCCGTTTAGCGCCGCGCCGCAGCATCGTTATCTGGTCCGCAGCGTCGATCCGGTTGTTCCGCCACTGTCCCTGCCTACTGTGGCATACGTCACCGCGCGCGGACCTTTCAGCGAAGCGGACGACCGCGCGCTGATGATGGCGCACGGTATCGACGTCGTCATTGCCAAGAACAGCGGCGGCCCCGCGGCCTATGGCAAAATCGCCGCGGCCCGTGCGCTCGGCATCGAGGTTGTTCTGGTGCGTCGGCCGCCGATACCGCCCGGGTCCGCTGTCGAGAGCGTTGATGGCGCGCTTGCGTGGCTCGATCATGCGCTCACCTCCGCCACCGCGCGCGGCGTGTAGACGAGCGGCGAATGTCCCGGCCGCGCCACCACGCGCGTCTCGCGCGTGCCGATAATCACCAGCGTCGCCATGTCAGCAGGCGCGGTACCGGCTTCCACAAGCGTTGTGACGCTAACCACTTCGTCCGGCCGTCCGACGGCGCGGCCGAACACGACCGGCGTCCCATCCGGCAACTGCCGGCGCAGCCGTTCCAGCGCTCGGCCGAGTTGCCACGGTCGAGCCCGCGAAATCGGATTATAGAGCGCGATCGCGAAGCCCGCTCCCGCGGCAGCATCGAGCCGGCGCTCGATCAGCTCCCACGGTTTCAAATTGTCCGAAAGCGATACCGCGCAAAAATCATGGCCGAGCGGCGCGCCGATCTTCGCTGCGACCGCGAGCATAGCGGTAATGCCTGGCACGAAGACCACATCGAGCGCGCGCCAGGCCTCCGGCCCGCTCTCGATTTGCTCGCAGATCGCCGCCGCCATCGCGAAGACGCCGGGATCGCCGCCGGAGACGACGGCGACGTGGGCGCCCTGCGAGGCATGCCGCAGCGCCGCCGCGGCGCGCGCGCCCTCTTCGCGATTATCGGACGGATGCCGGCTCTGGCCGTTGCGTGACGGGACACGATCGAGATAGGGCCCGTAACCATAGAGTGCGTCCGCGGCCGCCAGCGCTTCGGCGGCCTCGGGCGTCAGATAGCGCGGATCGCCCGGTCCCAGCCCGACGACGGCGAGGCGACCGCTCATGGCCGTTCCTCCCAGCCCGGCACCAGCACCACCGCGAAATAGGGCGCTTCATCGTCGAGTTTCGCCGTCAGCGGCATCATTTTCTCGGCGGCCATGGTGCCGCGCTCGACATAGATGGCGCGCGCCAGGCGGCCGCTGCGTTCCAGCGCGCGGCGCAGTTTCGGCAGATGCCGCCCAACTTTCATCACCACCGCGGCATCGGTCTCGGCGAGCCGGCGCTGGAGCTCGGCCTCCGGCAAGGTTGCCGGCAGCACGGTGAACACGTCGTCGCCTTGCGCGATTGGCGTTTCGGCCGCCGACCAGCAGCCCGACATGCCGGTGACGCCGGCGACGATTTCGGTGGGGAAGCGTGGTGCCAGCCGCGTGTGCAGATGCATGTAGGAGCCGTAGAACAGCGGATCGCCCTCGGCGATGACGGCCACCACGCAGCCCGCCTCGAGATGGGCCAAGATTTTCGCGGCGGCGCCATCGTAGAAGTCAGCGATCGCGTCGCGATAGGCGGCGCTGCACGACGGCAATTCGGTGGTGATCGGATAGAGGAGCGGCAGTTCGATGACGGCCCCGCGCAGATGCTGCGCCACGATGGCGCGCGAGTGGCTCGCGTTGCCGGCCTTGGCGAAATGCGCGACCACATCGGCCTCGCCCAGCGCGCGCACTGCCTTCAACGTCAACAATTCCGGATCGCCCGGTCCGACACCGACACCGATGAGCCGTCCGCCGCTCATACGCCCGGCCTCGCCAAAGCGTTGACGGCGGCTGCTGTCATGGCGCTGCCGCCGATGCGGCCGCGCACGATGAGAAACGGAACGCCGCGCGGATTTTCGGCCAGCGCTTCCTTGGATTCCGCGGCGCCGACGAAGCCGACCGGGATGCCGAGAATGACGGCAGGCTTAGGCGCACCTTCGTCGATCATATCGAGCAGCCGGAACAAAGCGGTCGGCGCATTGCCGATGGTGACCACGGCTCCGGCAAGGCGATCGCGCCACAGATCGAGCGCCGCCGCCGAGCGGGTCGTCGCATGGCTTCTGGCCAACGCCGCTGTGCGTGGGTCATTGAGCGTACAGATCACTTCGTTCCCGGCAGGTAGTCGCGAGCGGGTAATCCCGTGCGCCACCATCTCGGCGTCACATAGGATAGGCGCGCCGGCTGTGAGCGCGCCGCGCGCCGCTGCGACCAGATTGCCGCCGAAGACAACGTGCTGCGCGACATCGACCTGGCCGCAGGCGTGGATCATTCGCACCACCACCTCGGCTTCGTCAGCCGAAAAGCGAGCCAAATCGGCCTCAGCGCGAATGATTGCGAACGAGCGCTCATAGATCGCCGGGCCGTCACGCAGATAGGCGGCGCGCTCAGACATGCGCGGCTCCGTGTTTCCGCTCGCGCAGGTATGCCGTAATCGCAGCGAGTAATTCGTGCGTCGGCGCGACAGCGTAGGCTCTGTCTCGCGGCGAGCCGTCGGCGATCAGCGCGGCTCCTTCGGGCGTGCCGACGACGGTCAGCGCGGCCGCCGCGGCTTGCGCGCAGCCCTTGGTGCAGCCGGAAATGTGGATCGTAGCCCCTTCATCGAGATACGGTGTCATATTCTCCGCGATCAGGGGCGCCAGTGCGCGCGAGGCAATATGCGCCGATGCGCAAATTGGCGATCCCGGACAAGCGACGACATGCCGGCGCGGATCGTCGGCGCGGACGATGAAGCCGAGTTCGTCTGCGGCGGCGGTAAGCGCGCTGGCTGATGTTTCCGACAATCCGATCGTCAACAGAGCGCGTCCGGGCGCAGCGCGGAAGCCGGTTGCTCCCGCAGCAAGCGCAGCATCGGCCAACCGTTCGAGGCATCTTGCTTGGGCGTGGCCGAACGGCAATCCGATGCCGCAGGCAAGCGACCCAGCGCCCAGACGGTACAGGCCTATGGGCTCGTTCGCAGAGGCAGTGCGCGGATTATCGCGTCGAGCCAAGGGGAGGCCGGCGAGGGCGGCATGGAAAACATCTGCGCCCTCGGCTGCGACAATCTCCCGCGCGCGTATGTTGCGGCCGCGTTTTGCCATGACATCAAGCAATCGAGTGATGGCCTCGACGCCATGCTCGGGTGCGACAGCGCCAAGGTCGGCAGCCTGCGCGGCGTCTCCGCCGACGCTTAGGCGAAGCACGACGTCGCCGTTCATGGCTCGCGCGCTCAGGCGAATGTCGGCGGCAAGTGCTGCGAGATCGAGCGCGCCGCCGCCATCGATGACGATCGAGGTTTTTGGTGAAAGTTTTGCCCCCATGGAGTGCTGCGCAATGACGCCGCGCAAAGCGGCGGCGAGCGCACTGCTATCGAAAATTTCCTCGACATCGAGGCCGGCCAGCGGATTGCAATGAACCGCAACTCCGTCCTGTGCCGCGATGTTGAGAGCGGTAACGGCGGCTGCGAATAGCGGTGCCGTGCTGGCGCCCAAGCCGCGCACCTGAATGCTGCCGCGCGAGGTGATCTCGATAACGCCGTTGCCGTAGGTACGCGCGGCTGAGCACAGCGCGGTAAATGCCGCCAGGGTGATGGTGCCGGTCGGCTGGAGGCGCACCAGCAGGCCGTCGCCGGTCGACATCGGCGCCGACAGGCCCGGACAGGCGCCGCGGCGTCGGGGCTTTGCGATCGCATGAGAGGTCATGCGGCGACCTCCCGGCGCAAGGCCGCAAGACCCGCATCGACGTCGTTGCGGCGGGGGTGCCAGAAGCCCCTGCGCCGCGCGGCATCGAGCCGTTCGGCAATCGCCACGGCGGCGTCGGGATTTTCGCGAAGCAGAAAGGCGCTTACGGCGGCATCGGCCACATAGGCTTCGTGCAACAAATCGAACAGCTCGCTCGAAACCGCGTCGGTGGTTTCGGCGAAGTTGAACAGCCGGTCGACGGTCTCGGCAAGCTCGGCGGCGCCGCGCGGTCCGTGGCGCATCTGGCCGGCAATGAAACGCGGATTGACGGCGCGCGCGCGCACGATGCGCGCCAGCGCCGACGACAGCGCCCGCGCGCGTGGGCGCTGCGGATCGGTCATGTCGAGCATCACCAGGTCGACAGAGCGGCCGAGGAGTTTGGCTGCCGCGGCAAAGCCGCCGACGAAGGCTGCGTCCTCCGTGCCTTCCAGAAGATCACGGCCCGGATCGTCACTGGTGTGCACGAGCATGTCGGCATCGGCAACGCGCTGCGCGAAGCCGCCGGGTGCCGCGCCGCCGTCGCCGTCGGCGCCCCCATAGGCATGCGAGGCTGCCGCGAGATATGCCGCGCCGATCCCGTCGCTGTCATCGTCGCCGCCGAGCAAGTCCTCGACGCCGGTACCATAGCTGCCCGGCGCGGTACCAAAGATGCGAGCGAGCCGCCCCCCTGCGCGGTGCGCGACCGCGAGCGGATTTTCGTCGTCCGGCTCGTCGCGCGCCGCTACCGCCTGCACCGCGGCATCGATCAATGCGATCTGCGCCGGGAAGAGATCGCGAAACAATCCGGAAATGCGCCAGGTTACGTCGACGCGCGGGCGGCCCATCGCGGCGGTCGGCAGCACTTCGACGCCGGTGACGCGGCCGCTCGAATGGTCCCAGATCGGCCGGCATCCGAGGAACGCCAATCCTTGGGCGATCTCCTCGCCGCCGGTGCGCAACGTGGCGCTGCCCCAGAGGTCGATCACCACCGCGCGCGGCATGTCGCCGTGGGTTTGCAGGTGCGCGCGCACGACTTCGGCGGCGGCGAGCCGGCCGAGCTCCATCGCGGTCGGCGTCGGCAGCGTGCGCGGATCGGCGGTGAAGAGATTACGCCCTGTCGGCAGCACGTCGCGGCGTCCGCGCGCCGGCGCGCCGGCCGGGCCCGCAGCGATGCGGCGTCCGTCCAGCGCCGCGATAAGGGCCGCGCGTTCGCCTTCGACGCTTGCCTGCCAGGCCGGATCGTCGACACCCGGCGGCAGACGGCCATAAATGTGCTGTCCGTCTTTGACGGCCAAATCCTTCAGATCGCAGAGCCACGCATCGATGCGGCGAAGCGCCTCGTCGGCGGCAACAGCCGTGCCGACACCTGCCGAAATCCCAGCCTCTTGCGCCAATCCGGTGCGCTGCGCCGTCTCGACAATCAGTTTGGCAAGCCGCTCGCGGCGGCGCCGGTCAAGGCCGTCGGCCTGGGCATATTCGTCGAGCAGGAGTTCAAGCTCATGCGCATCGCCGTTCGGCCCGCCGGCGACCAGCGGCGGCGGCAGATGGCCGATGGTCAGTCCGGCGATGCGGCGCTTGGCTTGCGCGGCTTCTCCCGGATTGCTGACGATGAAGGGGTAGATTACCGGCAGCGCGCCGGTGACGATTTCGGGGAAGCATTCCGCGGTCAGCGCCACCGCTTTGCCGGGCAGCCATTCCAGCGTGCCATGCGCGCCCATGTGTAGCAGCGCATCGACCTTCACCACGTGCTGCAGCCATAACCCGAAGGCGATCAGCGCGTGGCGCGGCGGCAATAGCGGGTCGTGATAATCGGCGCGCCGTTCGGCGGTGCGGCCGCGATCTGGCGGCAGCGCCACCAAGAGCTTGCCGAAATTCTTTGCGTGGAAACGGAAGGCGCCGTCGCGAACGTCCGGGTCGTCCGCCGGCTCGCCCCATGCTGCGTGCAAGCGCGCCCCGACCGCGCTCGGCAGCCGCGCCAGCAGATCCTCGTATGTCTCGATCGAAAGTCTCGCTTCGCCAGAGCCACGCGACAGCGCATCGAGCAAATCGCGTGGCGTTTGCGGCGCGTCGTCCACGGCGTAGCCGGCGACGGCAAGGTCGTTGAGCGCTGCGATCACGCTCGCCGGCACGTCGAGCCCGACCGCATAGCCGGTGCGGCCCTTGGCGCCGGGATAATCCGGCATCAGCATCGCGACGCGGCGCTCGCCGCGCGGCAATGCGCGCAATCGCACCATGGCGGCGATGCGATCGGCGACCATCGCAATGCGATCGGCTTCGGGACGGCTCACCAGCGCTGTGAAGGCAAGCCCCTCCTGCGGCGGCAAGGGATCCTTGAACGCGACCACGCCGGCAAGCACGCGGCCGTCGAGCTCCGGCAACACGATGTGCATCGCCAAGTCGGCCGCGCCGAGCCCGCGTGGACTATCGCGCCAGGCCGCCCGCTTGGTGGTGGCGCTGATGACCTGCAATACCGGGACATCCGGCGCGTCGAGCGGCGACGGTTCGTCCGCCTGCCCGCCGGCCGCGAAGGCCGTCATGGTAACGATCAGAGCGGGGCCGAGCTTGGCGAAAGCGTGCTTGAGAAACTCCGCCGCCGCGCGGTCTTTTAGACTAGTGACGACCAGGGCCGCCGGCGCCAGGCCAAGCGCCCTGAGCGCGGCGCAGAGTTTGTCGACCGGCGCCGTGTCGGCCGCGAGCAGCATGGCCCGATAGAACACGATCGGTACCACGGGCTTGCCGGGGTCGAGCGAGGCAATCAGGCGATCGAGTTCGACCGCGCCGTCGCCCGGCACATAACCGGCTGAGCGCGGCACGACCGCGGGTTCGCGCGGCGCGATGTCACGGCCGGCATGGCGCGCCAGCCGGCGCAATAGCGCGCGCAGATTGTCCCGGCCACCTTCGCGGAAGAAACGTAACAGTGTCTCGAGCTCGGCAGGCGGCAGCGTCGAGGCCGCTTCAAGCCGCGGGTCGTCGCGATCCTCCCCGGGCAGCACCGCAAGCGCGATGCCACGCTGGCGCGCCTCAACCGAAAGCCGTTCGATGCCGTATTTCCACCAATCGAAGCCGCCGAGCAGGCGAACCACCACCACCTTGGCATGGGCGCCGACGCGATCGATCCATAGATCGACCGACATCGGATGGCGGAGGTCGCGCAGATGCGCGAGTCGGACACTGGGCAGCGCGTTGCGCTCGGCTTCCCATGCCGCGGCGAGCGCCGAGAGATCGCTATCGGCGAAGGACAATATGGCAATTTCGCCCGGCGTCTGGCCGAGATCGACCGCTTCGACGATTTCGTCGAGGCCGGTTGAGCTCGTCGTCAGGAGATGCATCGCTCAGCCCACTAGCGCCTGGGTAACGGCGGCGCGATCGAGTCCCTTCAGTCCGATCACCACGAGCTGGCCCTCGCGCGGCTCCGATACCGCCCATGGTCGGTCATATTGGTGTGATACCCGTGGCCCGACCGCTTGGACCAGAAGGCGCAGCGGCTTGTTGGCGATCGCCGCAAAGCCTTTGACGCGCAGCACGTCGAAATCCTCGGCGAGCGCTGCAACGCGTTCGGCCAGGAGCGCCGGGTCGGCGATCTCGCCGAGCGGCACGACGAAAGAATCGAAGTCGTCGTGGTCGTGTTCCAGTTCGGCATCGTGCCGGGTGCGGCGGTTTTCGATGTCGTCTTCGGTGCCGACGCCGAGGCCGAGCAGCAATGCCTCGTCGACCCTGCCGCCGGTGACGGTGAGGACCTTCACGCTGCGCGGCAGTGCGCTCGCAATCGCCGCCAGCGCGCTATTGATGCCGGCCTCGTCGAGGAGATCGCGTTTGTTCAGCACGACTAGATCGGCGCAGGCGATCTGATCCTCGAAGACTTCCTCGACCGGGTCATCGTGATCGAGCGCACTATCGGCCGAACGCTGGCGCTTGAGCGCGTCGAGATCGTGGGCGAACCGGCCGTCGGCAAGAGCTGCGCCATCGACCACGACCACGACGCCGTCGACCGTAACGCGGCTCTTGATCGCCGGCCAATGAAACGCTTGCACCAGCGGCTTCGGCAGCGCGAGGCCCGAGGTTTCGATCACGATATGCTCGATGCCGCCTTTCGCCAGAATGGCATCGAGCGCCGGTACGAATTCATCGGCGACGGTGCAGCACAGGCAGCCATTGGCCAGTTCGACAATGTTCTCCTCGGGGCAAGCAGTGTTGCCGCAGCCCTTGAGAATCTCGCCGTCGATGCCGACATCGCCGAATTCGTTGACGATGACGGCAAGGCGGCGGCCCTGGCTATTAGCCAGCAGGTGGCGGATCAGCGTCGTTTTGCCGGCGCCGAGAAAGCCGGTGACAATGGTGCAGGGAACGCGCGCGAGCGAACCGGTCATAGGTCGACCTCTTCAAAACCGATGGGGGGAACGCGGGCGATAAGCCCGCGCTTGAGAATTTCCGGTCGGCCGCGCCACGGCAGGATGCCGTCCGCGGCTTGGGCCAGAAGGCGCGCGCCGTCGATGAGGGCGCCGGCGCTTTCTTCGTCGAGGCCGCCGAACAGATAGGTCCAGGAGCCGTTGCAGCGCATGGCGGCGCTCGGACCACGCGTGCAATTGGCGAGACAGCGCAGCCGCCGGACCGTTACTTCGGTGCCGGCGGCCGCGCGCTCCGTCGCCGCGGCAAGCTGGGCGCCAGGACGCGGCTCGGTCTCCGGCTCGCCGGCCCGTTTGCAGGTGGTGCAGACATAGATAACCGGGCTTTGCATGGTCGCAGCCATTATCCACCCATGGCGCGTTCGGCGACCGGCCGATCAAAACCCTGCCAGCGATAGATCAGATACGAGATGGCCCAGCTGCCGACGAAAATGCCGATGACCAGATAGCCGAAATTGGCGACGCCGCTGTTGAGGTGGTCGATCGCATCCCAGACGCCGCCTTCAAGCCCGAGCTTGTCGGCGATCAGGCCGAGCGCCTCTATGCCGCCGATCAACAGCGCGACCAGCACCGAAATCGCGGTGATGGTGAGGTTGTACCAAATTTTGCGGATTGGATTGACGAAGGCCCAGCCGTAGGCCCCGACCATCAACACGCTGTCGGTGGTATCCGCGATCGTCATTCCGGCGGCGAAGAGAGCCGGGAAGATCATCACGGTGCCGAAGCTCATGCCGCCGGAGGCCTGGCCGGCGGCGACGGTGAACAGCGTGATCTCGGTCGCGGTATCGAAGCCGAGTCCGAACAAAAATCCGATCGGGAACATCTGCCAGCTGCGCGACACCATGCGGAACAGCGGCCGGCAGATCCGCGCCAGAAAGCCGCGGCCGGAGAGGAGATGATTAAGCTCCTGCTCGCCGACCGGTTCTCCGCGACGGGCGCGCCGGAAGCTCTGCCAGGCGTGGCGCAATATGACGAGATTGATCGCCGCGATCGCCAGCAAGAAAAATGCCGATGCACCGGTGCCGATGATGCTGCCGATGATCTTGAAGGGATGCAGCCGCCCCTGCAGCGCGAAGGCCGTTCCGACGATCACCGCAACCGCGATCGCGACCACCAGCGAATGCCCAAGCGAAAAGAACAGTCCCGCCGAAATCGGCCGCTTGCCTTCCTGCATCAGCTTGCGGACGACATTGTCGATCGCCGCGATGTGATCGGCGTCGACGGCGTGGCGCAGCCCGAGCACATAAGCAAGGAACGCGGTCCCGAGCAACGTCGGCCGATCGGCGAAGGCGACCACGGCCCAGATCCAGACCACGGCATTGGCCGCAAGCAGAAAGAAATACAGCGTGCCGACCTTGGCGCGCTGATCGGCCGATGCGTCATCGACCGCGGACTTCAGAAAAGTGAGCACGAACGTCCTCGCATGACCAGGCGTCGGCGCGAGCGAGGACCGAAAGACTACAGGTCTTTCGGATCATCCACAGGTACACCCCGACCCGCGTTTGTCGCGTCGACACGGCCGATGGCAGGTCTCCTGGCTCGCGGATCGTCGCCTCGCCCTGCCTTCCCGGTGCCAGGTAGAGCACCAGTGGCTTAACCGGACGAGACTACCCGCTCACAGTTGCGGGGGCAGCTGCGGGTTGAGCCGGCGCTTTCGCGTGGCCGCACCGCATTCCCTATTCACCCTCAGCGTGAGGGACCATCAGTGGGCTAGTGATAGATTTCGCCGGCCGGCCCTGTCAATCTGGCCGGCCGAGTTTCGACCCAGAGTTCCGGGCCAAGTACTTGAAGTATCTGATGCAAAGCGCTGCAAAACTCACTTTCGTCCTCGGCGGCGCCCGTTCGGGCAAGAGCCGCTATGCCGAAAGTTTGATCGCCGCGCTGCCGCCGCCTTGGCGTTATGTTGCGACGGCGGAGGCGGGGGATGCGGAGATGGCCGAGCGAATTGCTGCGCACCGCGCGCAGCGCGGGACCGCCTGGCAGACCGTCGAGGCGCCGCGCGATCTCGCTACCGTGCTTGGATCGGGTCACAGTAGCCCGGTGCTGGTCGATTGCCTGACGCTGTGGCTGTCCAATCTGATGCTGGCCGAGGTGGACATCGAGGCGGAAATCGTTCGGCTCGAACAGGCGCTGACCGTGGTGACGGCACCGGTCGTGCTGGTCGCCAATGAAGTGGGCTATGGCATTGTGCCGGACTATCCGCTCGGCCGACGATTTCGCGACTGGCAGGGCGTGCTCAATCAGCGCATCGCCGCGCGCGCCGATCGCGTCGTCCTGGTTGTCGCCGGTCTGCCGCTGGCGGTGAAAGGAGTGTTGTAAGGGGATGCCATGACGCAAACGATCGACGAGGCCGAAGCCGAACGGCACCGCGCCAAGATGGCGAAACGCAAGGCGGTGCAGGACGCCGAAGTTGCCGGCAAGACTATCGAGAAGGGACTGCTGATCGTCCATACCGGGACCGGCAAGGGCAAATCGACGGCCGGTTTCGGGCTTGCGCTGCGCATGATCGGGCGCGGCCACCGCGTCGGCGTCGTGCAATTCATCAAAGGCGCCTGGCATTCGGCGGAACGCGATGCGCTCGAGAGATTCGGCGACCAGGTGATCTGGCACACCATGGGGGAAGGTTTTACCTGGGAGACGCAGGATCGCGCACGTGATGTGGCGGCGGCCGAGCGCGCCTGGGCCAAAGCGCGCGAGTTGATGGCCGATCCGAGCGTCGCGATGCTGGTTCTGGACGAACTCAATATCGCGTTGCGCTATGATTACCTCGACCTCGACGCCGTGATCGCTGTGCTCGCAGAGCGCCGGCCCGGGCTGCATGTCGTGGTCACCGGCCGCAATGCCAAGGCGGAATTGATCGCCGCCGCCGATCTCGTCACCGAAATGACGCTGGTGAAGCACCATTTCGCCGCCGGCGTTAAAGCGCAGCCCGGCATCGAGTACTGAACAATGCCGGCGCGCGCGCTGATGTTTCAGGGCACGGGCTCCGACGTCGGCAAGTCGCTGATCGTCGCCGGTCTGGCCCGCGCTTTGACGCTGCGCGGGCTCACCGTGCGGCCGTTCAAGCCGCAGAATATGTCGAATAATGCCGCGGTGACGGCGGATGGCGGTGAGATAGGGCGCGCCCAAGCCCTGCAGGCGCGCGCCGCGCGGACGCCGCCGAGCGTGCATATGAACCCGGTGCTGCTGAAACCGCAGAGCGACATCGGCGCACAGATCGTGGTGCAGGGCCGTGTCCGCGGCAGCGCCAAGGCCGCGGCCTACCAAGAAATGAAACGCCATCTCTTGCCGGCGGTGCTCGACAGTTACGAAAGGCTGAAGCGGGACGCCGATATCGTACTGGTCGAGGGCGCCGGCAGCGCCGCCGAAGTCAACCTGCGCGCCAACGACATCGCCAATATGGGCTTTGCCCGGGCCGCCGATCTGCCGGTGGTGCTGATCGGCGATATCGATCGCGGCGGCGTCATTGCCAGCCTGGTCGGCACCAAATCCGTGATCGCGCCGGAGGATGCGGCCCTTATTCGCGGCTTTATCGTCAACAAGTTCCGCGGCGATCCAGCGCTGTTTGCCGCCGGCATGGAACGCATCGCGCAACTGACCGGATGGCAGCCGCTCGGTCTCGTGCCGTATTTCGCCGACGCGCATTTGCTGCCGGCGGAGGATGCGCTGGCACTTGAGCACGCCCGGCCGGCGAAGCAGAACGCGCGGCTGCGTATAGCCGTGCCGATCCTGCCGCACATTGCCAATTTCGACGATCTCGATCCGCTCGACGCTGAGCCCGCGGTCGATCTTATTCGCGTGCGCGCCGGTACCGCGCTGCCCGGCGACGCCGATCTCATTTTATTGCCGGGCTCGAAGGCGACGACCGCCGATCTCGGCGCGTTGCGTTTGGCGGGATTTGACATCGACATCGCCGCGCATTGGCGCCGCGGCGGCATGGTGCTGGGGCTCTGCGGCGGCTATCAGATGCTGGGACGCAGCATTGACGACCCCAGCGGTATCGAAGGTCAGCCGGGGAAGGTCGAAGGTCTCGGTCTCATCGACGTCGTGACCGTCCTGTCGGGCGACAAGCGGCTCGAAGCCGTGCAGGGCGTGACCTCCGATGGCGTGGCGTTTGCCGGCTACGAAATGCATATGGGTGTGACTGAAGGACCCGATCGGGCGCGGCCATTTGCGCGCCTTGCCGACGGTTCCGCAGAGGGCGCGGTTTCAGCTGACGGCCGCGCCATCGGCAGCTACATCCACGGACTGTTTGCCGACGATCGCCAGCGCGCGGCGTGGCTGTCGCGATTGGGAGCCGGTTCGGCCAATATCGCCTACGAGGATTTGGTCGAGCACACACTCGATCGGCTCGCAGCCCACCTCGCCGGGCATCTTGATCTTGATAGGCTGCTCACATTGGCGCGCTGAGGATCGCCGCCATGATGGCGATAAACACAATCAGAACAGCGTCGGCGGTTCGGTAGAGCGAAAGCGCGCGGCGGATGTCGGCGGCGGTGGCGTCGCGGCGGCCATCGCCCATCAGCGCGTCGTCGACTTGCACGCCCCCATAGCCGCGTGGCCCCGCAAGCGAGAGTCCGAGCGCGCCCGCCATCGCTGCCTCGGGATAGCCGGCATTGGGCGAACGATGGCGAGGTGCATCGCGCCGCAGCGCGCGCCATGCCGACCTCGCCGAGGTTTTCCGGCGCAACGCCGCGGCAATGAGCAAGAGCGCCGCCAGCCGGGACGCTGGCAGGTTGACCAGGTCGTCGAGCCGTGCCGCCGCCCAGCCGAACGCCTCATAGCGCGGCGTGCGGTGGCCGATCATGCTGTCGGCGGTGTTGATGGCCTTATAGAGTGCGATGCCGGGGAGGCCGGCAAGGGCGAGCCACAACACCGGCGCCACCACCGCATCGGAAAAATTCTCAGCAAGGCTCTCGATCGCCGCGCGCGCAACGCCGGCTTCGTCCAGCGCCGCGGTATCGCGGCCGACGATGTGCGAGACTGCGGCGCGTCCGGCGTCGAGGCTGTTTGTTTCGAGGGCGGCCGCGACATCGGCGACGTGCCGGTGCAGGCTGCGTTGTGCAATCAAAGTGCTGGCAAAGGCTGCGGTAACGAAGAACCCGAGGGGAATGCGAAGCAGCGCGCGCTCGGCCACAAAGGCGATCAATCCGACGATGCCAAGAACGATCAGAACTGCGATAATGCCGGCAAGACGCACCCTCGCCCTTGCCTGGCCGGCAAGCGGGGCAGAGGAGGGTGGGGGATTGAACGTGCGGTCGAGCCCGGCGATCACGGCGCCGATCCAACTCACCGGATGGCCAATGGCGCGCACCAGCGGCTGCGGATAACCGAGGCAAAGTTCGATCATCATGGCGACAAGCGCTAATGCGGCGGACATGATCCCCTTCGGTGCCGGCGACGGAGCGCCCTTTCACGGCGGCGACCTTGCTGCCGCCCGCCGCCTGTTTCCCGGCGCGCCGGAACCTTTCATCGACCTTTCGACCGGGATCAATCCCAATCCCTATCCGCTGCCACATCTTGCGGCGGAATCTTTCGCGCGTCTGCCCGAGGGGGACGCCATAGCCGCGCTCACGGCCGCCGCCGCGAAGGCCTATGGGGCGCCTTCGGCGGCGCATGTGGTTGCCGCACCCGGCACCCAGATTTTACTGCCGCTTGTCGCCGGCCTCGCCCGGCCGGGCCGAGCCGTTATCGTGGCGCCGACTTATGCCGAGCATAGCCGGGCGGCGTCGCTCGCCGGCCATGCAGTTACCGAGGTCCGCGATCTCGGCGCCATCGCGGATGCCGGGCTCGTTGTCGTCACCAATCCGAACAATCCGGACGGCCGCCTGTTCGCCAAGCCCGAGCTCCTGATCCTCGCCAAGCAATTGCACGCGCGCGGTGGCATTCTGGTGGTCGACGAAGCTTTCATGGATGTCGGACCGGCCGAAGCAAGCCTCGCCGGCGAAATCCCTTGCGGCAATATCGTCGTGCTGCGCTCGTTCGGCAAATTCTTCGGCCTCGCCGGATTGCGACTCGGATTTGCGCTTGCCGCGCCGCCACTTGTCGCGCGGCTCGCGGCGCAGCTCGGTCCTTGGGCCGTTTCCGGGCCCGCGGTTATGGCCGGTACGCGAGCGCTCACCGATACCGGTTGGATCGAGATGACAAGACGCCGGCTCGACACAGCGTCGGCGCGGCTCGAGGCGCTCCTTTGCAAATCGGAACTGGAAATTCTCGGCGGCACGGCATTGTTCCGGCTGGTACGCATCCCCGCCGCGGCCGAATTGTTTCGGCACCTCGGACGTGCGGGAATCCTGGCGCGCGTGTTTGCCGAACAGCCGTCGTGGCTGCGGTTCGGCCTGCCGGCCGCGGACGCGGATTGGCAACGGCTAGAGAGCGCGCTGTCGGCGTGGCGCGACCGGAGCTTCAGCCCGCGGGTCAGGCGGGCCGAAATATCGCCACCCGCCGCGGCGCAGGCGGTTCAGTTCGACCATGCGTTTCGCATGCGCTTGCGCGACCTTCTGGTGTGGCGGCGGGATGTGCGGCGTTTCCGACGCGATGCACTGCCCGCCGGAGCCTTGGATGCCCTTATCGAACATGCCTGCCTGGCGCCGTCCGTCGGATTGAGTCAGCCGTGGCGCTTCGTCGTCGTCGAGGATGGTGCCATCCGCGCCGCGATCAGACAGAACTTCGAAGTTTGCAACGCCGAAGCGCTCGCCGCGCAGTCGCCGCAGCGCGCGAGCCTCTATGCGCGGCTCAAGCTTGCGGGCCTCGAGGAAGCGCCGTCGCATTTTGCGGTCTTTGCCGATCGCTCGACTGCCCAAGGTCACGGCCTTGGCCGGCACACCATGCCGGAAATGATCGACTATTCCGCGGTGACGGCGGTGCATACGATCTGGCTCGCAGCGCGCGCCCAAGGCGTCGGCATGGGTTGGGTATCGATCCTCGATCCGGCGGCGGTCGCCGCTATCCTCAATGTCCCGGCAGAGTGGAAATTCATCGGTTACTTCTGCCTCGGCTACCCGCAGGCGGACGACACCGTCCCCGAGCTCGAGCAGGTCGGATGGGAACAACGCCGGCTGCCGTCGTCGATCGTCATCCGGCGCTGAGAGCTTGAGCCGTTATCTTTCGACCATGGCTTCATTGTCCCAAAACAGGGCAAACCCGCTGGCACCGCCCTTGCTCACTCTCCGCCCGAGGTGCGCGCGTGTTCCGGAACGACATCCGTCTTCCGGCCACGTGAGCAAACGGGCGAAACGGAGCGCCGACCGATTTCATCCGATCGGCCGCGCGCTTAAGGGAGAGAGCGGTGTTAACTTTTCGCTGTGCCGGAATGGCATTGGGCTTACGTCCTACCGCGCGAGTTAGCGCGGTGGCCACGCTGTCCGTCATGATGTTGGGTTTGACTTGGAGCGCGGCCTACGCCGATGGGTTGATCGTCGGCGGTTGCGTCGGCGGCCGGGGTGGGCTGAACTGCGTCGCCCACTGGGGTGACGCGAGCGATCCTTATATCAGGAAGGTACCGGAGCCGGGCGACGACGCCGATCGTGCCCGCTCCGCGCAGCGCGATAAAAAATGGGAAACGCGCTGCCGGCCGGTTGTCGCGCAAGACCGTTACGGCGTGCCGCGCTACCAATACGCCGAGCGCGGATGCGAGTTCGGCGTGATCGAGTAAAACGGCCGGTAAAGCTGTTAGCGTCCCGGGCTTCCCGATTTCGCAGTCTTCTCCGGGTGTCGCACGCTTGCTTTCGCGGCGCTGCTTTTGACCGCGTCCGGCAAATAAGTGGCGACCACGATCGGATCGAGTTCCTTGACCGCGGTGTCGGGCAGCCGATGCCAGGTTTCGTCCCGGCCGAACAAAGCGATCCCCAGATAACCGCGCACGGTGAGCGTTTCGCCGTCCGGGCTGACCGTCATCATCGCGCTGTAAATATTGCCGTCGCGCGGATCGAGGATGTTGCCGCCCTGATAGTTCAGGCCGTCGCGCTTCATATCTCTGATCAGCGGCAGGCCGAGCAGAGGCGCGTTCTTGCGATCGTCGCGGCAACTCGTACAGACCGGATCCTTTTCATCGTTGGGCCGCGGAAACATTTTGGCGATGACGCCCTGGTAGACGTCGTTGCGCGGGACAAAGAGGAACCAGCCGACCGGATTGCCGGTGTCCTCGTCGACTTTTTGCCAAAGGCCGGTCACGGTCGGCTGCTGAGCATCCGCGGCGGCCGCAGATTGAGCGGTGGCTGGCGCGATCAGCCCCGTCATCAGCGCCGTCGCCAAAACGCCGATCAGTCCGGCAATCACCAATTTCTTCGCTTGCTCCGGCACCGGGGTTCTCCGTTCCCAAGGTCATCAAGAATGGGGGTCAGCCGTGGTGGTGCGGAAACCCTGGTTCCACAATGCGGTGATTTAAGGACCTGTTACGCTTGCCTCGCCCGCCCGATCTCCCGATGATCGTCCATCCAAGACACCTCACCCCAAGACACTCTGTCCCAAGATACTCTGTCCCAAGATACTCCGCCCCAAGACACTTCATCGCAAAAGATTGGACCATGAGCTCATGCGGCGATCCGGTTCCGTGCCGCGTTCCCTGACAGGCACGATGCCGCGCACCAGCGTGGCGCTCGACAATCTGCGCGGCGTCGTCATCCTAATTGTGCTCGCCGTCCATTCCACACTGGCCTATCTGCAATCGACGCCGGCCCGCGGCTCCGATTTCGACCAGCCGCCCTACGAGTGGGGCTCATTCCCAATCGTCGATAGCCACCGCTTTTTCGGCTTCGATCTGTTTTGCGCCTGGCAAGACATTTACTTGATGTCGCTCTTGTTCTTTCTCTCGGGACTGTTCGTGTGGCCGAGCCTCAACCGCAAGAAAAGCTGGGCGTTCTTGCGCGACCGCGCGCTGCGGCTCGGACTGCCCTATGCGTTTGGCGTCGCCATTCTCATCCCAATTGCGTTTTATCCGTCCTACCTTGTGTCGGCGAGTGATCCAAGCATTGCTGCCTATTGGCACAGTTGGCTCGCGCTGCCTTACTGGTCGAATGGACCGCTGTGGTTCGTCTGGCAGCTCCTGGCGCTGAATGCGCTGGCGGTCGGCCTGAACATTGTCGCCCCCGGTGCGCTACCGGTGCTCGGCCGGTGGTCGGCGGCGGCCGGCAAAGACCCCGTGCGCTATTTCGGCATTCTTCTCATCGCCTCGGCATTGGCTTACGCGCCGCTCGCGGTCGTGTTTACGCCTTGGGCATGGGCCGATAGCGGATATTTCGGTCTCCAACTTTGTCGACCGCTGCAATACGCGGTTTACTTCTTCGCCGGAGTGGGCCTTGGCGCGGCGGGTATCGAGCGGGGCGTTCTCGCCGCCGACGGCGTTCTGCCACGGCATTGGGGCCAATTGCTCGCGGCGGCGCTAGTCTCGCTGCTCGTCTGGATGGGGCTGACCGGGCTGATGATGTACGGCCACGCCTCGCTCGGCGTCGGCATCGTCACCGCGCTCAGCTACGTGCTGGCTTGCGCCGCCGGCTGCTTTTTTCTCATCGCGGTCTGTTTGCGGTTTGCGACCGGGCCGTCGCGGATGCTCGGCTATTTCGCGGCCAATGCCTATGGGGTTTACCTGGTGCACTACACCTTTATCGTGTGGTTGCAGTATGCGCTGCTCGCGACGCCGCTGTTTGCCGTGATCAAGGCCGCGATCGTCTTTGGCGGCACGCTCGGCTTGAGCTTGCTCACGACGGCCGCAGTTCGGCGTGTGCCGTTTGGCGCGCGGCTGATCGGCGCGGTCCCGCGCGCGATGGTGACATCGTAGCGGCTGCAGCAGACGCGCTGCCGCCGCAATGGGGGTGTGATTGCCGCGATACTTGGTCGCGAAAAATGCGCGGGTATCCGAATAGAGTTTGCAAAAAGGTTTGAACGCCGTAGCGCTAGTGATATGGGAACGCGACGAGCCCCGGCCTCGTTTCGTGGCCGTGGGGGGATTCGGGGCGGCGATTTTCAAGACGATTCCGTGACAGCAATTCCGCGATGATCGGGCGCGAAAACATGCGAGTTATCGTCCCAATTTCCGCCGGGGGATTCGCCCGATTATTCACCCGCTGGGACGTCGTAGCGGTTCTTCTGATTCTCGGTCTTTTGGTGTTTTTGGGCGAGGCGAGCCGCCATTTGTTCGAGCCGCTGACCGATCTCCAGCAGCAGCCGCCTTCGCTCGATCCGCGCAATCTTCCGGAATATGCGGCCCGCACGACGCTGCGCATGCTCATCGCGATGGTGTTGTCGCTCCTCTTCACCTTCACCTATGCGACGCTTGCCGCCAAGAACAAGCAGGCCGAGCGGTTGCTCGTTCCGCTGCTCGACATTTTGCAGTCGGTGCCGATCCTCGGCTTCATCTCGGTCACGGTGGTGTTTTTCATGGCCCTGGCGCCCGGACGTGTGCTGGGCGCCGAATTTGCGGCGATCTTTGCGATTTTCACCAGCCAAGCCTGGAATATGGCGTTCAGCTTCTACCAATCGCTGCGCACGGTGCCGACCGAGCTCGAGGAAGCCTCGCGCAATTTCGGGCTCAGTCCGTGGATGAATTTCTGGCGGCTCGACGTACCCTTCGCGATGCCGCAACTCATCTGGAATATGATGATGTCGATGTCGGGCAGCTGGTTCTTCGTTGTCGCCTCCGAAGCGATCAGCGTCGGCAATACGACGGTGACCTTGCCGGGCATCGGCTCATATATCGCGCTTGCCATCGAGCGCCGCGATCTCGTCGCGGTCTGTTGGGCGATCGGCGCCATGCTGATCGTGATTTTCATCTACGACCAGATTCTGTTCCGGCCCTTGGTGGCATGGGCCGACCGCTTCCGTTTCGAGCAGGAGCCGGGCGGCGTGCCGCCGGGCTCTTGGGTGTTCGACGTGCTGCGTCGTTCTCGCATCATCGAACGGCTGACAGCGCCGTTCGCCACGCTGTGGCGGCGCTCATTGCGCCGGCGCCGAAAGGACAAACCCGTGCCGGCGGCGGGGGCATCGCCGGGGAGAACGAGCTGGGTCGCATTCCAGTTGAGCGTGATCGTCGGCGCGCTGGCGGCGGTTGCGGCATGGCAGGTCTTGAGCTTCGCCATCGAAGGTATCACGCTTGCCGACGTGGGCCTGGTCTTCTTGCTCGGACTGGCGACTCTCGCCCGCGTCATCGTCCTCATCGCGATCGCCAGCGTCATCTGGGTGCCGATCGGTGTCTGGGTCGGTACGCGGCCGAGCGCCGCCGTCATCGTGCAGCCGATCGCCCAGTTCCTGGCGGCGTTCCCGGCTAATCTTCTGTTCCCGATCGTCGTGTCGATCATTGTGGCCTGGAAGCTCAGTCCGGATATCTGGCTGTCACCGCTGATGATCCTCGGCACACAATGGTACATTCTGTTCAACGTTATTGCCGGCGCGGTTGCTATCCCGGCGGAGCTGAAAGCTGTTGGCGTGAACCTGCGCGTGCGCGGCTGGCTGTGGTGGCGCCGCATCGCCCTGCCCGCGGTGCTGCCCTATTATGTTACCGGCGCGATCACGGCCTCGGGCGGATCGTGGAACGCCAGTATTGTCGCGGAAGTCGCGTCGTGGGGTGACGAGCATCTGCAGGCCAAGGGCTTAGGGGCCTATATTGCGCAGCAGACCGATGCCGGCGATTTTCATCGCATCGTGCTGGGCATTGCGGTCATGAGCCTGTTTGTCGTCGTCATCAATCGCGTGTTCTGGCGCCCGCTCTATCTCTATGCCGAGCGCAAATTCCGGCTGTGATGAGGATCATATGACCGCTGCTCTGCTCGACATTCATGCGCTGCGCCAATCTTTTCCGCGCGCCGATGGTGGCGAGCATCTGGTGCTCGACGGCGTTGAGCTGTCGCTGGTGCAGGGGCAGATCGTAGGCCTGTTGGGCCGTACTGGATCGGGAAAGTCTACGCTGCTGCGCCTGATCGCGGGCCTGGCGCCGCCGTCGTCCGGAACCGTCACCTATCTGGGCCAACCGGTGAACGGGCCGGCGCCCGGCATCGCCATGGTGTTCCAGTCCTTCGCGCTGTTTCCTTGGCTCACGGTGCTGGAGAACGTCCAACTCGGCCTCGAAGCGCTCGGCCTGCCCGACCCGGAAATCCGCAAGCGGGCGCTCGCCGCGATCGACCTGATCGGATTGGACGGTTACGAGTCCGCCTACCCGCGCGAATTATCGGGCGGCATGCGCCAGCGCGTTGGCTTCGCCCGTGCGCTTGTCGTCCACCCCAATATCTTGCTCATGGACGAGCCGTTCTCGGCGCTCGACGTCTTGACGGCGGAGACGCTGCGCACCGACTTTCTCGAGCTTTGGGGCGAGGGCAAGCTGCCGATCAAAGGCGTCATCCTGGTGACGCACAATATCGAAGAAGCGGTGCTGATGTGCGACCGCATCCTGTTGTTCTCCACAAATCCGGGCCGCATCATCAGCGATATCGGGGTCGATCTGAAGCAACCGCGCAACCGCCTCGACCCGCAGTTTCGCGAAATGGTGGAAAAAATCTACGTGGCGATGACCGCGCGCAAGCCAACTCAGGCGCAGCTCGGCGCCGTCGCCGAGCGTGCTCCCGCGATAACGATGAACACCGTGCTGCCGCGTGTCTCCGCCAACCTTCTGTCAGGCCTGATCGAGGCGCTCGCCGCGACGCCGTTCGACGGCAAGGCCGACTTGCCGGTGCTGGCCGATGAGTTGGCCATGGAAGCGGATGAACTGCTCCCGGTGGCCGACGCCTTGCAAATGTTACGTTTGGCGGAGGTCGAAGGCGGCGACATCA
>Ga0181526_10000790_pt1 | contig 32075 bp, 27 predicted proteins | sample PEATcosm2014_Bin_35_FD_119750 | JGI IMG/M metagenome (GOLD analysis project Ga0181526, IMG submission 119750) | Peatland microbial communities from MTU Mesocosm Facility, Houghton, MI, USA - PEATcosm2014_Bin06_30_metaG | ecosystem: Environmental > Terrestrial > Soil > Wetlands > Peat | place...
CCACTGGGCGCGGCCGCATGGACCGCGAGCACAAAGCTCAAGGTCAAGCCATCAAAGATATCTACGTCTATCCGCTGCAGCGCGACGCCAGGCAACTGCTACGTAGCGATCCAACCCGGTAAATAAATACTCTGGGAGGTTGTACCGTCGCGCTCGATTGCCTTGACGGGAGCCTCGTTCAATATGTTCAAAGCGACGACGGCGGCATCTGGCGCTTTAAACATCCGACGGTGGGCGACGCCTTCGCCGCCCTGCTGCTCAAGAACCCCGAACGGCTGGGGATCTATGTGCACGGCAGCCCCGCCGACAGGCTCATGGCGCAGATCACCTGCGGCGATGTAGGGTTGGAACGCGCTGTCGTGATCCCGAAAAACCTCTTCCCGCTCGTCCGCAAACGCCTTGTGACGTACTGCACCGACGAAGCGGCGTCGCGTGTGTCGATGAGCGACCGCAGAAGCCGGGTGGACAACTTTCTAAGCTACCGATGTTCGAAGGATTTCCTCACGCTCTACATCGAGGACCAGGAGGTCCTCAGAAGGGTGGCTGATCCCGGCCTCGCCCTCGATGCCTGCTCTGAAGTTAGTCTCGCCGTCCAACTCCACAAGTGTGGCGTCCTGCCAGAACGCTACCGCAAAGCCTTTGTCGAGAAGGTCATGGCATATGCATTCGAGGGCGATGATTTTTATGGCCTCGAAGACAAAGACATTCAGAGCGTCTTCACGCCTGCCGAGATGGCGGCATTTCACGAGCGGGTACGCAGCGAACTTATCCCGAACCTGTTCAATGTGACGTGGCACTGGAAACACGACTTCTGGTCGGATCAGAGCCCTGAGCATATGATGCAGCCCCTGCTTGAATCTTACGCGTCCCTCAAGAAGCAATTCGTTGGCGAGCCGGCCCTCTTGCGGATCATCGACAGCGAGATCGACTCAGTCAACGAGTGGATTGCCGAGAAAACGGCCGAGCGAGATACCCCCTGCGAGCGCGAGCCGCGCGTATTTGGACAAATGGATGCATCCGAGCCGCTTTTGGCCGGCACCCGAAGTATCTTCGACGACGTCGATGAATGAACAATGAATTGTTGACCTCCGCACCGGCTCTCCGCAAGGCCTTCAGAATAGCCGGCGCGCTTCTCGCCCCAGGAATTGCGGGGTCCCCCCAAAAGTCCCCCCAATTTCCGCCAAAATCGCGTTTTCGCGCGTCTAACTCTCGTGTTTGCAACACGAGGCGACCAAGACCCCTTCGGCTGTTAACCGAAGGGTTGTAGGTTCGAATCCTACCTGAGGAGCCAGTCTAAGACTTCCCACTTCACGCTATCCGATTGATTTCCTTCCCGGCCTTTCAGACGTTTCTCTTGGATTGTCCCCGGCGTGGACTCGAACTCTTTATCCGACCAGTACGCGTGCCAACTCCCGGCTAGCGACGATCCGCCCAAGCCTGCCGGTGCCGCCGCGATGCTCGTACGCCTCGCCAAGATCGGGAGCCCATCTGGACAGATAGTTTCTATGGAAAGTATAATAGTTTCCATGGAAACCGTACCGCGGCAGCGGTCGGCGTCGGACCTTGAGTTTCACCTGGGATACTGGCTGCGGCGCGTCTCCAGCCACGTCTCGGGCGAGTTTGCTCGAACGCTGCAAACGAGGTGCACTTCGGTCGCCTAATGGGTGGTGCTGTGCCACGTCCAGGAACGGCCGGGGATTACGCAGGGGGAACTCGCCGAAGCCCTGGCGTTGACACGCGGAGCTGTTTCCAAGATCATCGACAAACTCGAAGCGAAAAACTGGATCACAGGTTCGACCAAGCCCGAGGACAACCGCGTTCGGTTATTTTCCCCGACGCGCCGGGGTAGGCGCGTTCTTCCCGAGTTGGCGGAAATCGCCGATCGCAACGATCGGACGTTTTTCGATGTCCTGGAGGCCGACGAGAGAGCTACCCTGCGACGCCTGCTCTCCAAACCAAACTGGTCGACGCTCACCATATCGGGGCCGTTCCGATCGAGGAAACCGGCAAGATCCGGACCGATTTCATTAGACATCCCACGCGAAGGAGAATTTTCCATGAGTAAGGCAATCGAAAACTTAGAAGCGGCTCAGAGACAGGCTATGGCGATTCGGCCTAAAGCCGGGGGCTTCCCCTACCTGGCCGAGACGTTGCGGCGCGCGGGCGTGACTCGAAACTTCTGGTTCCCGCCCGCATGTCAGAGCCTCTATCTGACCAACCAAGGGCCCGTCGTGACCCAAGGCAAGCCATTAGCGACGGGCACGGTGGACGTCCCCCCGTTTAACCGCGAGGCGTTGATTTCGGCGTTGCGGACGGACCAGGCCGGGGAAAGCGGCTTTCCGGAATTCCTAGAGGCTTCGTGGCGCGCAGGCGTTGTTCGTTACGATGTCGATCTCACGGCGCGAACTGTCGCGTATTACGGCTGCAATGGGGAGGAATACGTTGAAGCCTATCCCGCTGTCGAGATCGATTCGTAATAAGTGTTCCGCCCAGCGCCAGCGATCTTAATCGAAAGCTTTACGCGCCATCCGGAGGTTACCCTGGGCTCCCTTGGCAAGTTCGAGACGTGTCCGGACTGGGTGCCTGTCGTGGACACGGGCCAGCAGTTCGCCCGGATCGCACTCAAGACAATAGGCGACCAGGGGGTTCGATCGGAGAGCTGACCGGGTGGCGAAAGCTCGAAACGTGTCCAATGTGGGGAGCCAATTCTAAGTCCCTTACTTCCAATACAACCAGCGGAATCGAGGCTTGTGCCAAACCGCCGGATCCGGCCGCGCGAATGTAAATCCTCTGTTGCGGCCGGCCTGCGGGCTTGGATCACGCCAGCGGACAGACTAAGCTAGTACAAGCTAGTACAGCGTCCAGTTAGTTCTTTATAGATCGATGTTGCGGCCAAAGCGCCATATCCGCGCTGGCTGACAAGTGAGTATGGCGTTTGTGGGGCGGGCAATCCTGCCCGCAGCCGGCTTTCAGCCGGCCCTTCCGATCACGACGAGGCGCGCCGTGAAAAGCAGGAGCCGCCTGAAAGGCGGTTGCGGCCAAGATTGGCCGCCCCACGGTGCAACCGAACTGCCAGTATTCTATAAGGGACTATCTGTACCATGTACTAGTCTCGTATGAATCGGATCCTCGTCATCGGAGCCACTGGTAACGTAGGGCGCCAAGTCGTCTCCCAACTGCTCGCCACGAATGTCCGCGTCCGCGCCCTGATTCGCAACCCGGATTCCGCCAATCTGCCCGCCCAAGTCGAGATCGTCCCGGGCGACCTCACGCTGCCCGCGACTCTCGACCGGACTCTGGACGATGTCGATGCGGTGTTCCTGGTGTGGGTTGCCCTTGCAACGGCTGTTGCTCCCGCCCTCGCGCGGATCGCAAAATATGTCCCACGAATGGTCTTCCTCTCGGCTCCGCACCGGACCCCACATCCTTTCTTCCAGCAGCCCAACCCGGTTGCCGCAATGCACGCGGAAATCGAGCGGCTGATTGAGGCTTCCGGATTCCAATGGACCTTCCTACGGCCCGGAATGTTCGCTGCAAATACCCGGCTCTGGTGGGCGCCGAAGATTCGCGCAGGCAACGTGGTGCGCTGGCCGTACGCGGAGGCGCCAACCGCGCCGATCCATGAGCGCGATATCGCGGCGGTCGCAGTCCGAATCCTCCGCGAGGAAGGCCATGGCGGAGAGGACTATGTACTGACCGGGCCTCAATCCCTGAGCCAGGTCGAGCAGGTAAGCATAATCGGTGAAGCGACCGGACGCGCGCTACGCTTCGAAGAAATATCGCCGGACGAAGCGCGTCGTGAGTTGTTGACTATGATGCCTCTGCCAATTATAAATATGCTGCTGAACGCGTGGGCAGCGGCAATCGGCCAGCCGGCATATATTACATCCGCGGTTGCAGATATCACTGGAACACCGCCGCGCACATTCCGCGATTGGGTAATCGATCACGCCGCCGAGTTTCGGCGATGATCCGGCCACCGATCCGCACAGCGACTTTCGGCGCACTTCGTCGATATTGTTTCAGAGAGCGGGATCGCGGCTGCTGCGATTCAGCCGGGAGACGACCACGGTTTTGTCCGTGGCTGATTTCTCATAGTCCTTCTGCGTGAAACCAGCAACCGGCGCGGCGCCGAACGTAGGCGCGAGCGAGAAGTTGAGCGAGGCCACATGCAGAAACACTTCGCTGAAGGAGCGCACGCCTTCCCCCGCACGCCCAGTAAATTTCTCGGGCGGAATGGCGTCCGCGAGTTCCGCGAAATGCTTCTGCATGATCTCCAGGTCTTGAAGCGCCTGCGGCTTCAGGTCGTAACCCGGCGGGGTATTGTCGGCAGACGCTGCGGTTTGAGCGAGACCGGCCAAAGCGCTAACGGCAATGCAGGCGACGCTGGTGAGACGCGAGTTTTTCATCCTGTTTCTCCTCTCTGAGAGATGCGATGCCAAGTGTCCCGATTGCCCGCGTAACCGAAGCCGGCTCGGACTCAGCAGTACTACGAGTGCTGGTGGCGCACGACGCACTCACCCGCCGCGCGCCCTCGGTTTCCTTGCGCTAACGTTGGTACCCGTAGGAGCGATGCTACCCGTTCTCCCGCTCTTCCCCTAGGCACGCGGCCGCACATATGCCAGAGTAAGTCTAGCGCAGGGCCAAATGCGACTGCGCCGATGAGTTCCGGGCGAAGCGGAAGAACAGAAATGCGGAGCCGGCCACTGCGGCAACAGCGGCCGGTCCTAAAACACTCCACGCAGGCTTTCCGGGTAAAGGAGATGAAAAGGATGCGCAAGTGCATTGTAATTCTACTATTTTGTAGTGCCGGTGTACAGGCCGAATCGCTGGCCTCACGGTCTAAGAAGTTTTTGATAGCCAGTTTCGCGGCAGTGACCGCGGCCGAGGCCGCCGATAGCGCCTCATCATGGGGCAAGCTGGAATCGAATCCGGTGTTGGGCCAGTCGCGTTTTGGCATTGGGAAGGCGAGCGCCAAGATCGGCCTGGTCAGCGCCGTCTTAACCGGCGAGTACTTCCTCTTGCGGCATCGCAGCCCGGCCGCCTTCAAAGCGATGACCGTGGTCAATTTTGCCAGCGCCGCTGCGTTGGGCGGTATCGCCTACCGCAATCTGAGCATCGCCCAAATGCCCAAGTAATGCTGGCCGGATACCCCTGGGCGGCCAACGCCTCCCAAGTCGCTCGGCGCCCTCCCGTGCCCTCACCGCGCGGTCCCGGCCCATGGTGCTTATACTGTATACGCGCAGTGCGCAGGCAGTGTTATCTCTGGTTAACGTTTGGCGGCCTCGACGCCTCCGGTTTTCGCGTCGCGGTACCAATTCCGCAGGGACCTCAAACGCAATCCTTCAGCCCCGCCGTAGACCCATTTCTTTGAAATAAATTGTTTTGAATTAAGCAAATAACCGCCGACGCCGCCGGCCATTTGTCAGCGGTTTCAATTGGTTGGTATCCGGCGACGAAAAAGGACCGCAAAAAAGGCATTGCCTTGTCTACGGATTGTATGCTATTCCTTATTCCACCGGTACTAAAGGTACTGAGGGTTTAGATAGTTCAGGGATGCTTCTTAAGTAAAGTTCAAGAGTGGGACTGAGACAGCGATAGCTCTGCTTAAGGCAGGTTGAAATCACCATGGCTGCTAATTCACTTCCCTGGTTCGCGCTAACCGCGAAGCCCCGGCACGAAAAGAGCGCCGCCCGGATTTTGTTCAACAAAGGGTTGGAATCCTTTCTTCCGCTTTGCCGCTCCCGCCGGCAGTGGAGCGATCGTATAAAACCGGTCGATCTGCCCCTTTTCCCCGGTTATGTTTTCTGCCGCTTAGATTACCAACATCGTCTCGCGGTACTTACGACTCCCGGCATTACCTCGATTCTCGGCTTCGATAATGCTCCCACGACGGTTTCCGAGGAAGAGATGGACCGCATACAGGCCATAGTGTCCTCCGGACTTCCCACGGAACCTTGGCCGTATATCCACATCGGAGAGGCCGTCCGCATCGATCACGGCGCGCTGACCGGTCTGGAAGGCGTGCTCATCCGCGAAAAGGACTCTCTACGGGTTGTGGTGACCGTCGAAATGCTCCGCCGCTCCGTGGCCGTGGAGATCGACCGCGACATGATCCGTCCCCTTCCGGGCGCCCGCATGCAACAACTGCCGCGCACCGCTTGAGCAACTTCAAACAACCGATCTTCGTATGACCTCCAAGCCCCGAAACCGGGTGGTGGTATTTCGCGTGAGCCAGGACGAGTACCGCGTCCTCAAAGAGGCTTGCGACCGGCGTGGATCCCGGAATCTTTCCGACTTCGCCCGTTCGGAAATCATGGCAAATCTGCAAGCCGGCCCTATTGTGGAATACGTGAATCAGCGTTTCGCCGCCGTGGAACAGGCCATTACGGCGGTGCAGTCGTCGCTATCCCGACTTAACAACTTGCTTCGAGAAAACGTATATGTTCAACCAAGACCCGGGCAATAAGCCAATTCTTTCCGCGCTGCTCTGCGCTCCTCTCTTTCTGCTGGGCATGGCGAGCGCGCAAACGCGTCCTTTGCCGGTGGCCGAAACGCCAGGCGCGAACCTCCCGGCGCAGCCCATCGGCGCGAACGATTTGATATCCATCTCGGTGTACGACGCACCCGAGTTATCGCGGACCGCACGTGTGGGGGCCGATGGTTTTGTGCGTCTGCCCATGCTCCGGAAGCCCATCAAGGCGGAGGGTGCGATGCCCAGCGACCTGGAAACCACTATCGCCGCGGCGCTGCGGGAGGACCAGTTGATTGTCGACCCGTTCGTTACCGTGAATGTGGCGGAGTACAACAGCCGCCCAATTTCGGTAGCCGGCGCCGTAAAGACGCCCCTGACCTTCCAGGCCATCGGTCCACTCACGCTGCTGGAGGCCATCACGCGCGCGGGCGGTCTGAGCCCTGAAGCGGGCGCCGAGATTCTGGTAAGCCGCTCCCAACCAGGCGCGGAGGGCGCACAGATCAAGCTGGTGCAACGGATACCGGTGAAAGGGTTGATCGACGCCGCCGACCCTAAGCTCAATATCCCGCTGACCGGCGGCGAAGAGATTCGAGTCCCCGAAGTGGGCAAAGTCTTCATCGTCGGTAACGTCACAAAGCCCGGTGCGTACCCCATCCTGGACGCCACGGACTCGAGCGTGCTGAAGATGCTGGCGGTCGCCGAGGGACTGCAGCGTTACGCAACCAAAGAAGCTTACATCTACCGGCGGGAAGGCAATGGCGATAAGAACGAAATTCCCGTCCCGCTGAGCAAGATCATGGAGCGCAAAGCTCCGGACATGCCGTTGTTGGCCAACGATATTCTCTATGTCCCCGATAACAAGACCCGCCGCATGACCCTGGGCGCGCTCGAAAAACTCGTGATGATCGGGGGCGGCGTCGGCGCCGCCCTGGTGTATGCAGGAGTAAAGTGACTCTCGTTTAATACCCATTGGATCCGGGACTAACCAATATGACTGAACCAAAAGCTCTACCCGCCCCAAATCAAGCGGTTCAACCCACCTGGTACGGCTATGACGTCGAACCTCCTGAACAATCGACCGTGCCCCTGGCCCACTACCTCTGGATCTTCCGGCGGCACCGCTGGAAGATCCTCGCTTTCGTCTTCGGCTGCGTGCTGGCGACGGTGATCATATCGGCCCGGCTGACGCCCATTTACGAATCCACGGCCACCGTGGACATCGATCGCCAGATGCCCACTGCGGTGATCGGCCAGGACGCCACGCGCATGCCGCTCAACGATGCCGACCAATTCCTGGCGACTCAGATCAAGCTGATCCAGTCCGATTCGGTGTTGCGGCCCGTGGCCCTGCAATATCGTCTCCTCGATCTCGAAAAGGGTGCGTCCGACTTGGCGCTGCAGAGGTCCGCGGCCGAGCGGGACGCCCCAGTGCTGCTGAAGAAGCTCCGGGTCACCCGTCCTCCCAATACCTACCTGGTGTTGATCAGCTACCGCTCGCCCGACCCCCGTTTGGCCGCGGATGTAGCCAATGGCGTAGCCAGCTCTTATGTGCAGCACACTTACAGCATCCGCTTCCGTTCCTCGGCATCCCTCGCCACCTTCATGGAAAAACAGCTTGAGGAATTGAAGGCCAAAATGGAGCGCTCCTCGGCCGCATTGGTCCAGTTCGAGCGGGAGCTGAACGTGATTAACCCAGAGGAAAAGACCAGTATTCTCTCTGCCCGCCTCGAGCAGCTCAACACCGAGTACACCAACGCCCAGACCGACCGTGTGCGCAAGGAATCCTCCTGGAAGTCCATACAGAGCGGCTCGCTCGAAGCCGCCCAGGTATCCACGCAGGGCGAGAACCTGAAGACGCTCTCCGCCAAGCTGGACGACGCTCGCCAAAAGTTCGCGGATGTCAAGACGCACTACGGCTCCAACCATCCCGAGTACCGCAAGGCGGCCGTTCAGGTGGAAGAGATCGAACGCCAATTGCAGCAGAGCAGCAAGAATGCCGCCCTGCGCGTCGAAGTCGAGTACCGCGAATCCGTAAACCGGGAGGCCATGTTGCGGAAGGCTGTGGGCGAAACCAAGAACGAGTTTGACCGCCTCAACGCCAAAAGCTTCGAGTATCAGGCCTTGAAGCGTGAAGCCGAAGCCGACAAGACCCTCTACGAGGAACTGGTGCGCAAGATTAAGGAAGCCGGCATTAACGCCGGATTCCAGAACAGCGCCATTCGCATCGCCGACTCCGCGCGGGCAGCCATAAAGCCGGTCTTCCCGAATATGCCGCTCAACGCGACCCTGGCGTTCCTATTCTCCACCTTGCTGGCCGCGGGCGCCGCCGTCATGAGCGACGTGCTGGATAAGTCGATTCGCGACCCCGAGCAGATCGCCACGCTCTTCAAGACGGATGTGATGGGGAGCCTGCCGCTGGTGAAGCCTTGGCGCCGCCGCCTGGCAACGGCGCTGGGAAATGAAGGTGGCTCGACCGCTCTGGTGCGCGCCGAAGGCCCCGCTTCAGCGAACAGCAGCCGCACCGTGACCGGCTTCGAAGAAGCGGTCCGCACGTTGCGCAACGCCATTATGCTTGGCTCGTTCGACCGCCGCCTCAAGTCCCTCATGGTCACCAGCGCTACACCGGCCGAAGGCAAGACCACCACCGCGGTCCATCTGGCCATTGCCCACGCCCAACAGAAACATAAGACCTTGCTCGTGGACTGCGACCTGCGCCGTCCGGGCGTCCACACCAAACTTGGCATCAATCCGGAGAGCGGCCTGGCCGCCGCGCTGCAAAACGGCATGTTATGGCGCGAGAAGTTGGGCAGAATCGCCGAGATCCCCGATTTGGACATTCTCCCAGCCGGTCCTTCGAGCCGGCGTGCAGCCGATCTGATCGGCGCCAGTCTGCCGCGAATCCTGGAAGAAGCGGCCCCGGACTACGACCTGATTATCGTGGATTCTCCACCTATCCTTGGATTTCCCGAGCCGCTGCAGATGGCGGCCGCGGTGGACGGCGTCGTGATCGTGGCCCGCGCCGGTGAGACCAATCGCAGCGCGATCGGCTCAGCGCTCAACACGCTGCAGCGGGTCCGGGCTAACATCATCGGCGTGGTATTGAATGAAGTAACCAGGGAGATGAGCGACACTTATCACTACTACGGTTACTACGGCAAATATAACAGGTACTACAAAGCGTCCGAATAACGTGGCCACGCGGATGCCGCCGGCGGAGATCGCTGGGGTCGAGTAACCTGGTAAAGCCGCACACCCGCGCCATCGGCCCCGGTCCCTCCCAGTACCGGGCGCCGTGGCCGCTAATGCCGGAATTGTGATTTGCAAGAGGCCCATCTGATGTGGCGCGTTCAATCGGCGATCGTGAGGCGGGCGACCAAGACGGCCTCGGCCTTAGCCGGGGGGCAAGTGGTCAACGTTCTTAGCCAGGTTCTTTTACCGCCTGCGTATATCGCCTTCTATGGGATCGGTGTCTATGGTGAGTGGCTGACCCTTTCGGCCGCGGCGGCATGGCTCCTTACCCTGGATTTTGGTCTTCAGTCTTTTATCACCAACGCACTGTGCATCGAGTATAACCGGGGCAATTTGGAGCGATTCAGGCAAATGCAATCCGTCGCCCTGCGAATCTGTCTGGGCATAGTGACGGCAGGCTTGCTGGCCGGGGCCGGTATCCTCGCTACATTCTCGTTAAACGAGGTTCTCGGGCTCGCCATGACCAGGTTTGCCGCTTCGGCGATTGCCATCGGCCTCACAACCCAAGTCCTCATCGGTATCGTCTGGGGTCAACTGAATGGCCTGCTGGTGGCTGTCGGCTATCCGCACCGTTCGCAACTCTGGGCTCAGACTCAGCGGCTGCTCTACTTTTGCCTGACATGCCTCCTGGTCTTCTGCCGCGCGCCTTTGTGGTCGATTCCGCCAGTCCAATTACTAACGTTCATTCTGATGGCCGCCATCAGCCTTGTCGATCTGCGCAGGCTGGCGCCGGAAGCCTTCCCCACGATCGGATACTGGGACGGCGCCGTGGCCCGCACCATCCTAAAGCCGAGCCTCTGGTTCGGGGCCTTCACGCTTAACCAATTCCTGCTGTTTCAGAGCCCGATTCTGGTATTGAATCAGATGCTAGGCAAGCAAGCCGTGGTGGTGTTCTCGATCTGCAGGGCGCTGTTTGGAATGGTCAGGCAGGCTGTGTCCGTACTGCGCTTGACAGTTCGGCCGGAAATCACGCGGCTGGCCGGCGCCGGCGATCAGCCGCGCTTGCGGCGGGTCTACGATGTGTACGAAAAATGCAGTTTCGCGGCGGGCCTGGTTGGTTCGGTCCTGGCCTTCCTGGCTGCCCCCAGGATTCTGCCGATTTGGACCAGACGCCCGGATCTCTTCGATCAGTCTCTATACGCGGCGATGATGCTGAGCACCATCGTCATCGTGGGAAAGGACACCCGGCTGGACCTTCAGTATGCCACCAACCGCCACATCCGGTCCGCCGCCGTTTGCCTCTTTTCGTACTGCGCTTTTGCGGCTGGCACGATTCCCGCGGTCCGGGTGGCCGGGCCGCTGGGCATCGCCGTGTTATGGACCGCCGCGGAAGTAGTTCAAATGATCTTCATCCAGCGCGAGAACCGGGAGATCCTTCCCAACGTATCCGCCGCCAGCCTGCTCAAGCTGTGCGCCTGCGGGTTAGCCGCGCTGGCGATATTGGTGCCCTTCGGCCATTCGCTGACCAAAAGCAGTTGGAATGCCTTTGTCCTGTGGTTTGGAGTGGCCACGGTCGCGTCGGTTGCGGCCGCTTCGTTCACGTTCGGACTTACCGGCCCGGCAGGCCGCGCCTACTGGGCCCTCAAGCCGATGCGGCGTTCCCCCTTAGTTACGCGCGCCGAATGAAATACTTGCCCGGCAATGCCGCCTCCAGGCACCGGATGTTCCCGGACGCCGTTCAACGATCCAAATCGGCCGGCATTATAGCCGCTGAATTTATGCGAACCGCCGTTACACAGTCGTTAACCTCCGGAACCAGCCCCGCACGCGCATTTATCGTCATTGTGACGTTGGCATGTACCCTGACCGTGGCGTTGCTATCGCTATGTCACCTGACACTCGCGGAAGCGGTGCCCACCGCGATTCTGTTCGCGTTGACCGGTCAACGGTTTATCGAACTGGCGGTAAGCCGCGGTCAGGATCTGTTTGAGATTATCAACGTCGTTGCGGCTTATTTCTTCCTGTACTTTGCCTGCCGCGCCGTTTATGTACTGGCAACTCCCGGCGTGCCACGCTTGGGATTCTTCTACTACGACGACTATCTGCCGACCGCCCTGTGGTGTGCCAGCCTTGGCTATCTTGCGTTCTCCGCGGGCTATTATTCGAGCGTCGCGAAGCACTTGCTGGCAAGGCTTCCGCGCTTGCGCCTATCCTGGCCGCGAACTATTCCCGCCTTTCGGATTTGCTTACTCCTGGCGATCGGTTTCGGCGCCTGGCTGTATCTGTTTCGGCAAGGCGCTTTTGTCGTGGGCGCGGTTGCCGAGGAAACCGGCCGGCGGTTTCATAGCGACCCCGTGCCTGGCATTGCGGTACTGCTCGGATCGTTGCTCGATTTCGGCTGGGTTGCGATCTGCGTGAGCGCGCTGCGGCGGAAACGCAGTAACAACGCACTGACGATTTGGCCGCTGCTCGCGCTGGCGTTGAGTATGATCGTCGTGCGCATCTTCTACACTGGCAGCAAGCAGTTCCTGCTCGAACCGTTGGCGCAAGCCATGATCTGTTATCACTACCTAAAACGTCGCCTTCGGCTTCGGCACGCGGTCCTGGTCGGCATTCCCTCGGTCTTGCTTACCTTTGGCGTGCTGAACGTGTATCGATTTGTGATCATAGGCGAATCCGGAGGCGCGCCGAAGAGCTTCGAGGATGTGCTGACCCGCGTCTCGTACGCCTGGAGTTACTTTGCGTCCGATCGCACGGATGGGCTGCAACAATCGGCATTGGAATCGTTGATGCAACGCCAATTCGGCGTGGACGCCCTGGCGCTGGTCATCAAATACACACCGGAAAGACGGCCCTTTGGATACGGGCAGGCGTATCTGACCATTCCGGAGCAGGCCTTCGTGCCTAGACAGATATGGCACGATAAGCCGATTTACATTCCGACAGACGATTTCGAGCGCGACTATTTGGGCATGCCGCCGGGAGGATATACCTCGATGCATGTGATTTCCGACGTCTATCAGAATTTTCACCTGCCCGGAATCGTCGTCGGCCTTTTCTTGATCGGCGTCGGCGCCCGCGTACTGTATTTGTCGTGCGCCGTTTTGGGCAAGGAAGGAATTCGGACTCTTGCGTATGCGATACTCATGCCCCAGCTAGTACATCTTCTGGAAGGGGAGCCGGTAGTCAGTTCAATTATTTTTATTCGATCGGGTTTACTGCTGTGGCTTACCGTGCGATTGCTCGGCAGCCGGATGGCCACTGCCAGAGGGTAGCGAGAGGGACAGAGCTTTGGCCGAACAGGTAGCGGTGTTTCAGATCGGATCTCTAGGCGACTCCATCGTGTCGCTCCCGGCGCTGCGCGCCATTCGGGAGCGCTTGCCGGAGTGCTCGGATTATATACTGGTCAGCCGGTACGACAATAACACATATGTCTTGCCCGCCAGTGTGTTCGATATGGTCTGGAAGGCCAAAACGAATATTAACTTCCTCGGGCAGGTAAGCGCCGTGCGAAAGTTACGTTCCGCCGCGGGAGCCATCCGCCAGCTCCGCCGTTACCGCCCCCGCTATTGCGTCTCGTTGATGCCTTCCCCGCGAACGCCCGCCCAGGTGCGGAGAGATGCCTTGTTTTTTCGCGCCGCGGGAGTCCGCGAGTTGATCGGCTTTAGGCCAATGAGCCAGGAGGAACTCCGGGAAACGTCTATCGGCGGGGCGCTGCGCCGGGAGTCTTATCTGAGGTTTAAGCGTCTTGCGGGGGAGAACGCAGCCCATGAATTCTCCCGTTACGCAGCGCTGCCACTGCTGGCTCCCGATGCTCTGAACGTCTCTGCCGTCCGCACATGGCTGAATCTGAGAGGGGCTGGCCAAGGACGCCTGCTCGTGGCCGTTTGCCCGTTTAGCAACCTGGCCGCGCGCGACTGGCCTATCGCGCATGTGAAGGAACTTATCGCGCGGCTGGCTCCGCGGGCCGATATCGTGGTCGTCGGTGGAGCCAAAGACAAGGAACGCGCGGCCTCGCTGTTCGCCGCCGCCCCATACGCCATCGATGCGTGCGGCGCGTTTCAGGTTAAGGAATCGGCTGCTTTGCTCTCGCTGTGCCGCCTGGCTATAACGGTGGATAGCGGCCCCATGCACCTGGCCTCCGCGGTCGGCACCGACAGCTTGGTGATCCTCAGCCGCTACGATGAATTCGGGCGCTGGCTACCCTTGGGCACGGGGCATACGGTTCTCTATCGCGATGTGCCTTGCGCCGGGTGCCGGCAGCCGGTTTGTCCCCTCTCGGGCCACCCTTGCATGTCTCAGATATCCGTTGACGACGTTTTCGACGCGGCGTTGCGGAAACTGGGCTTGGCTGAAGCGGCGCCGCCCCGCAGGACCTCCACAAATATTCTGACTCTATAGGCTCTTACTGGCAGCCCAGAAAATGATACGAAAATGATACGAACAAGATTGGACCGCCCCGACGAAATAGGGTTCTCACCCACGGCCGATACACTTGAAGAAATCGGCAACGTGTTCTTGCTGGCGGCCGCCAGCGGCTATCCGGCTTCGATCGAAACGGCCGCCTCCGCGATCGTGGATGCGTTCGCGGCGCATCGCAAGCTGCTGGTTTTCGGAAACGGCGGAAGCGCCGCGGACGCACAGCATCTTTGCGGCGAGATCGTGGTTCGATTCCGCTCGAATCGGCAAGCCCTTCCGGCCGTCGCCCTTTCAAGCGACGCGGCCGTGATGACCGCTTGCGGCAACGATTTCTCCTTTGAGCGGATCTTCGCGCGCCAGATTGAGGCGCTTGGAACGCCCGGCGACGTGGCGCTCGGAATTTCCACCAGCGGCAGTTCTCCGAATATCGTGGCTGCCATGAAAACCGCCCGCGAGCGTGCCCTCACCACCATCTTGCTGACCGGACCGAGCTATGGCCGGGCAAGGGACTACAGCGACTGGGTGCTGGCCGCGCCGGGGGCAAACACAGCCAGGATTCAGGAGTTGCATCTGGCGACCTATCACATCATTTGCGAGACGATCGACGCCCGGTTTTCGCGGAGGGCGGAATGACCCGGCGCCCGATCCCTCCCATCATTGCCACCGGAATGCCGCGCTGCGGTTTCTCCGGCGTCACCGTTCTGGTGGTGGGCGATCTCATGCTGGACCGGTATGTCTTCGGCGATGTCCGCCGCATCTCTCCTGAAGCGCCCGTCCCCGTGCTTACCATGACGGGTGAGAAAGCCGCTGCCGGCGGCGCTGCGAACGTTGCGCTCAACGTAGCCGGACTGCGGGCGCGCGCTCATGTTTTTGGTGTGGTTGGGCAAGACGCCGCCGCGAGCCGTCTGATCGAAGTGCTTTCGGCTCGCGGCGTGGACACCACCGGCGTCGTCGTGGATAGCGCTCGTCCCAGCACCTGCAAAACCCGCGTCATGTGCGGCACCCACCAGATCGTCAGACTCGACCAGGAATCCACGCACGAAATCCCCGATCATCCTCGCCAACAGTTGCTGGATCGCTTTTGGGCCGCGGTGCGTCATCACGCCGTTAACGCAGTGATTCTCTCCGACTATGCCAAGGGTGTCTTAAGTGCCGGGCTGACCCGGTCTGTGATCGAAGGGTGCGCCGCGCGGGAGATCCCGGTTTTTGTGGATCCAAAGAAAAGCAGCTACTCCCTCTATCGCCAAGCGACGTGCATCACTCCTAATCTTAGCGAGTTCCACGGAGCTCTTCCGGCGCTGGGAATACCGGAGGGGGATGTGGCGTGGTCGGCGGGGCGTCTTCGGGAAGCGCTCCAGTGTCCACTGTTGCTCATCACACAGGGCGCCGACGGCATGACGTTAATCTCGCGGAACGGAGGTTTACACCTGCCGGCCCTTGTCCAGGAAGTGTTCGACGTGTCGGGCGCCGGCGATACGGTGATCGCCACCATGGCCGCGGCAATAGGTTACGGTTTGGAACCGGCGCACGCCGCGGGTCTTGCCAACATCGCCGCGAGCCTTGTCGTCCAAAAACTCGGCACGGCGCCAGTGGAGTGGCAGGAGCTCGAAGCACTCTTGCCGCAGGGGACGGTACAGGACGAGATGGGCTCGTCGATCGGCGCCTTTGCGGCGGATCTGCCAACCGCAACGAGTGACCAGAAACCTGTATGATAGTCTTCAACTTCGTGGAAGGCGCGTGGCCCCGGAACGGGGGGGTGGGCATCGCCTGTGTTCCCAAGATCGGCCAAAGCCTGGCTGCCAACGGCGCTGCTGTCGTGCTCGTGTCGGGTGGACCGGCGCCGCCCGGGTATGGGAGCGTCGCGCTGCGCGCCGTTCCAACCGTCACGCGAACGAGTAACGGACCAGGATCGTTCGGTATCCTATCCCTGCGCTCCTGGGGCAAATACGCTTTCGCGCCATCCGTCTTTCGGCGCGTCGGTTTGCGCGTGCGAAATACAGACGTTATTGCGCTACACTCGGTCTATTCTTTCCCAGTTCTGGCCGGCTATCTGCTGGCCCGCTTATGGCGCAAGCCGTATGTGCTGTGGCCCCATGGTGTGTTGAGCCCGTTCATGCGCCGCATCGGCCGCCGCAAGAAGTGGATTTACGACAAGCTGATCGCGCGCCGTATTTTGAAAGGGGCATCCGCCGTGATCTGTACCGGGGAGGGCGAACGCAGAGAGACGCTGGCGCTCGGTCTCACCGACCGCACAGTCGTAATTCCACACGGTGTATCTCTGAAGAGTTTCGAATCGCTTCCGGAACGCGGCCGCTTCCGGTCGCAACATCTCCACGGCGCCCAAGGTCCGCTGATCCTTTACTTGGGCCGGTTGGCGGCGGTCAAGAATCTCGAGCTCCTGATTCGAGCATTCGCACGAGTGTCGCGGTCCGTTCCCGAAGCCCGGCTGGCCCTGATAGGCCCGCCCGATCCGCCGTCCTTCGAAACCACCGTCCGTAACTGGCTTTCCGAGCATGGCGTCGCAACTCACACGGTCGTGACAGGGCCCATTACGGACTTGCGGCTGAAGCAGGAGGCGCTGGTTGATGCGGACCTGTTCGTCATGCCATCGCACACAGAGAACTTCTGCAACGCCTTGTTCGAAGCGATGGCGACAGGGCTGCCATGCGTAGTAAGCGACTGCCTTAACTACGCTGCGGAAGTCGCCGATAGGGGCGCTGGTTTGGCGGTCCCTCGCGATCCCGAGCTATTTGCCGGGGCGATTGTCAATCTGCTTTCAAACCCGGCATTACGAACAAAAATGGGTAAAAACGCTCGCGAACTGGTTACGGACTACTCATGGGAGAAAAGCGGAGAGCGCTTGGCCCGCACGTTGGGGTCGATCCTCGCGCGCAGGCCGCTTCCTAAGGACCTGATCGGCGAGCGGCCGCCTGAACTCGAGTTGGCGCAATAGCCGGGCGAGCGGGGTGCTCATGTACACAGACGTCGATCTCTCGCAACCGGATAACAGCGAGTACGATAAAGGGCGGCCCTGGGTGGTCCAGGCGTTGTGGTACTTCCTTGGCCTGCCGGTCCTCCGTTCGTACTGGATTCCGTTGTCCGGACTGAAGTGCTGGTTGCTACGCCTCTTCGGAGCCAAGGTCGGCAAAGGGGTCTACATGAAGCCCGGCGTGCGGGTCAAGTTTCCATGGTACCTGCGCGTGGGGGACTTCTGCTGGCTGGGCGAAGACCTCTGGATCGACAATCTGGCGCCTGTCGAAATCGGCTCGAATGTGTGCATCTCTCAAGCGGCTTATCTTTGCACCGGTAACCACGACTGGACAAAACCCAACATGAAGCTGTTTCGCAAGTCCATCACGGTTCAGGACGGCAGTTGGGTAGGCGCGAAGGCCATACTGTGTCCGGGAGTTGTGGTGGGCCGGGGCGCCGTCGTGGCCGCCGGCAGCGTCGTAACCAGGAGTGTCTCCGCGTATCAGGTATGGGCAGGTAATCCGGCAACTTTCCTGCGCGATCGGCGGCTGGATGCGCCTCTGAACGGTGTCAAGCCCGTCGCTTGCGTCCAGTCATGACAAAATGCCTTACCGTGCTGTTCGTCACCCTGAAGCTCTACTCACAGGATCGCATGGACGCTGTTCTGACGCCCCAACAATTTGTTCCACCGGATCGTAATATTGCCGACGGTATGAGCCACCCTTTGTCCGGATTCTTCGGCCCCACCAACGACGCGAACTGTAAGACAGCGCACGCCAGGTTTTCGTTTGTCCCGGCGACGGTATCCGATGGCTGTGACCTTGCGGCCGAATTCGCCTGGGCGGCGCTGACCGAAGCGTTGACCGCGAAAGTGTCTGCGTCCTGGTATGGCCGCATGCCATATAACACCGTCTATGTGCCGGCAGGCGCGTACCTTCTGAACCGGACCATCGTTCTCTCCAACGGCGATGGGGGCAGCCTTGACGGCAATGGACCTTCTCGAACGATGTTTTACTGGAGCGGAGACGCCGTCTCTCCCCTGTTCAGGTTAGAAAGTTGCCGCCACATGGCCTTCTCCAACTTCACTGTGCAGGTCTCTGGCGGCGCGGAATATCTCAAATATGTCTTTTTTACCGGTGAGCTGACGGGACTTCCGGGTGTCAAGTCCATCAACTCATCGAATACCTTGCGGCAAATCGTCGTCACTACGCCCGACTCGACAAGGCCTACGGTCGGGTGGTTTGTGTACAACGCGGTGGGATCGTTTTGGGGGCGGAGCTACAGCACCAAAAACGGCGAAGGCTATCTCTTGGAGAACTGCGCGGCCACGGGCCTGGCGGAGGACGGTTTTTATTCCGACGCTTATGATACTGCCTCCACTACTTTCATTAACACGCGCTTCTGGGGGGTGAAGGCGGGCGTTCGCGCCAACGCGGGCTACAACTTCTGCTGCGGCTCCGATATCAGCGGCGCCACCGAGGCGGCATTTGTCCAGGGTCCCAATGTCAACGCTCCCATCACCATCGCAGGCGTCAATGTCGAGGATAGCTACGCCCTGTTCAAGAATGCCCGGATACAAGCGGGGATGACCTCGCAAGCCCAACCGGTCGTGATCGACAACGTTCGATATACCTGGTCCGATTGGATGGGCTATGCGGGGACGGTTACCGCGGACGGCGGCAATACAGTGACGTTAGCGTCCGGAACCGCATTTATGGGATCGAAAGCCGTGGGCTGGCTGACCGGAAAGCCGATAAATATCAACGGCGCCACATATACCGTTCAAGGTGTCCTCGATGCAAAACACGTGAAGGTCGACCGGCCTGTCCCATCTTCGGCGGGATTGGAATACTCCTTCTCTGTTCCCGGAATCGATCCGAACGGCGTCATCCAGATCGCACAGCATGGGCCCGTCACGGTAAGAAACTCGACAATTGGGGTGGACAACCGGTGGCCGCTCAGGGTTTGGTGGAATAACAACACGGGATATGGGCATACGCCAAGCCTGTTTAGAATCGAGAATGTCGTTTTTCATAGCAAAGGCCCGAAGTTCGCCCATTCCAGAAACCTTGCGGGCGCGGATGCTCTGTTCATCGGCGCCTGGCCAGACACGGTCAACAGTTGGATGATGACTGGCGACGAAGATTCCGGCGTCGCGACAAATGTGTCCATGTCCACCCAGCCGATTTGGATAAAGCATCGCGTAACCAAGGTTGCCGGTGGCGCCGGGGACTGCGTGAACGCAAATGGATGCTGGCAGATAGACGAAGGCGCGATTCCGCCGTCGAATATCGCAGCGGGCGCTGGGGATAGCGGGATCGTGCTAACCAGCTTGCCTGGCGGCAGCTACATTAGCGATGTGACCCTGAAGACCGTAAGATCTTGCACGGGAGCGAACCCTATTATCGCCGGTTTAGGGAATAATACGGATTCCCGATACTATACGGACACTGTGCGCTACGATCTGGGGCGCGCCGCGGGCGACTTGAACCAACTCAATGTGCAACTCACGAATCGAGGATCGAGCCGTATGACGGTCGGCCCCTCCGCGGCCAACGCGGTCCAGGAGAACTTCATCGTGTTTGTCAGACCGATTTCCGGAAACGTCGAGGCAGTCGCCGACGGATGCTCCTTTGACGTCTACATGCTGGTAGGGAGGCGCCCCATGGAAATGCCCACGGGCCACTAGATCCCCAGGGGCCGGGTCAACCTGCGCCGCATAGGCGCCAACTGGCCACCGAGCAACTCAAAATCGAATACACGGGACGGCTAATCGGACGTCACCGACTCAATATAGGAATAACTACCATGGCAGATACGACACGTGTTCTTATTACCGGAGCTGGCGGCTTTATCGGCAGCCACTTTGCAACCTACTTGAAGCAGCGCGGCTTCTGGGTGAGGGGAGTCGATATTAAGCACCCTGAATACTCCCGGACGGATGCCGACGAGTTCGAGGTATTGGATCTCCGCCGCTGGGACAATTGCCTGCAAGCTACCCGGAACATCGACGAGGTTTATGCGCTGGCAGCGGACATGGGCGGCATGGGTTTCATTTCATCCCATCACGCCCAGATCCTGCACAACAATGCGCTGATCAACTGGCAGACCCTGGAGGCCGCGCGCGTCAACGGCGCCCAGCGCTACTTCTATACGTCGTCCGCTTGCATTTATCCGGAGTTCAAACAGACCGAAACCGATGTGACGCCGTTGAAGGAATCCGACGCCTATCCCGCCTATCCGCAGGACGCCTACGGCTGGGAGAAGCTGGTGACGGAGCGCCTCTGCGCTCACTACCGCGAAGACTATGGCCTGGAAACGCGCGTTGTCCGATTCCATAACATCTTCGGCCCGTTGGGGACCTGGGAAGGCGGACGCGAGAAGGCCCCGGCGGCCATGTGCCGCAAAGTGGCGTTCGCCAAGTTGACCGGCGATCCCGTGGTTGAGATTTGGGGCGACGGAGAACAGACGCGTTCCTTCTGCTATATCGACGACTGCCTCGAAGGAATCTACCGCCTGATGCGATCCGACTTTCACGAACCGCTCAATCTTGGCCAGGACCGCATGGTGACCATTAATCGACTGGCTGACGTCGTGGCCGGAATCGCCGGCGCGCGCATCGTCAAGAAGCACGTGCCCGGTCCGCAAGGGGTGCGTGGACGCAACTCCGATAATGCCTTGTTGCGGGCGGTTCTCGGCTGGGAACCGGCTATTTCGCTGGAGGAGGGGCTCGCCCGCACCTATCCATGGATCGAGAGCCAGGTCCGCGCAAGCCTGGCTCTTCCCGCGGAGGAGTTACAACTCACGGCGTCTGGCTACTGATAGCGGGACGATATATGCATATCCTGGTTCACGATTTCGCGGGTCACCCCTTCCAGGTACAACTCAGCCGCGAGTTGGCTGGACGCGGCCATTCCGTGTCGCACCTGTACTTGGAGGATTTGCCCGGACCGAAAGGACCGCTGCGGCGCGCGCCGCAGGATCCGCCCTCGTTCCACCCCGTGCCGGTGTCCCTGGGGGCGCCGCTCGAAAAGTACTCGATGCTGAAACGGCACTTCGCCCACCGGCAATACGCCCGCGCGCTAACGGCGTTCATCCGGGACCATCGTCCCGATGCGATTCTTTCCGCGAATACTCCCATCGATGTGCAGCATTGTTTAATGAACGAGTGCCGCCGGAAAGGGATCGCCTTCGTTCACTGGATGCAGGATTTGTACTGTATGGCCGTGCGCAACGTACTCATCAAAAAAGTAGGGCGTTGCGGCGCGCCCGTGGCGTGGCATTACGACCGCCTGGAACGGCACGTGTGCGAGCGCAGCGATGCGGTGGTATTCATTACTCCCGACTTCCTTAGTGCTACGTCGCGGATGGGCTTTCGGCCGGCCCGGAACTATGTCGTCGAAAATTGGGCGCCCTTGGAAGATCTCACTCCAGCGGCCAGGCGCAATGCCTGGAGCGCTCGCCATAATCTTTCGGACAAGATCGTATTCCTTTACTCGGGTACGCTCGGACTCAAGCACAAGCCGGAATTGCTCTACCGGCTGGCTATGGCTCTCGACGACTGCAAGGATGCCGTCGTCGTAGTGGTATCGGAGGGATTGGGCCGCGCGTGGCTCGAGCGGCAGCCTCCGCGGAGGAATCTGGTCCTCATGGATTTCCAGTCCTATTCTGAAATGTCCGAGGTGCTAGGCGCGGCCGACGTTCTGCTGGCGGTAATCGAAAAGGATGCCGGAGTCTTTGCGGTCCCGTCCAAGGTGCTCAGTTATTTTTGCGCCGCCAGACCAGTGTTACTGGCGGCGCCGGAGACCAACCTGGCGGCACGGACGCTGCTACGGGCAAATGCGGGCTTCACCGTGGACCCCGACGACACGCACGGTTTTGCGGATGCGGCGCGCCGGCTGGCGGCGGATCCGGATATCCGTCGGGTGCTGGCCGGGAACGCGCGTCAATACGCCGCCACAACCTTCGATATTCATGCCATCGGCGCGCGGTTTGAGCTTATCTTGCGCGAGGCTGCCGAGGCTGCGGCGTTCTCGCCCGGTGCTCGCGCATACGATCCCGCTTACCCGAGGGTCGCCGCGGAGTAGCTATCGAATATTGTCAGGCGTTATCGGGAACGGATTCATATGAGCACAACGATCACCACGATAGACCAAGCCGCTGGCGCGGGCGTCTGGTTCGAGTCGGCGATTGGCATGCGCCGCGAGTTACTGGCGGCACGTTCATACCGGGATTCCGCCGCCCTCACCGTCGGCGTTCTTGCTTTCACCGACGCCTGCGTTCTGATCCCGGCCTTCTTTGCGAGTATTTTCATTTGGACGTTGGTCCGGCCCACCGCGAACCTGTCGCAATTTGCCGCGTATTGGCCATTCCTGCTGTTGTTCATCGCCGTATATGTCGGCGTCGGGCTATACCAGGTCGTGGGATTGAATCCCATTCAGGAGCTGCGCCGGTCCGTGGCGGGCACCACACTCGCCTTCTTCATTTTTACCGGTAGCACCTTCCTGCTCAAAGAGGCCCGCGGCTTTCCGCGCGGCGTTGCGCTGCTTACGTGGCTGCTGGTATTGCTGGCACTGCCGCCCGCCCGTGCCGCGGTAAGAAGGATCTGCGGACCGCGGCATTGGTTCGGACGTAGCGTGGTCGTCCTAGGGGCGGGGAAATCCGGAGAAAGCGTGGTGAGGGCACTCCTAAGAACCCCCGGGCTAGGTCTGAAACCGGTCGCCATTTTGGACGACCGCGTCTCCGCGGCGACGCATGTGCACGGCGTACCGATTCTTGGCGGGCTGGCCTTAGCGCCGGTACTGGCATCCAAAGCGCGCTTGGGCTATGGAGTCCTGGCTATGCCCGGGCTGTCGCGCGTGAGACTTCTGGAAGTGCTGCAGAAATGCGGTCAGGCGTTTGACAAAGTGTTAGTGATCCCCGACCTGCTGGGTATGTCCAGTTTATGCGTGGAGGCCACCGATCTCGGCGGGATGCTGGGGCTGGAAATTCGCCACAACCTTCTCCACTTGCCTGCGCGGATCGTCAAGAGGACCCTGGATCTCCTGGTAGTGGCCGCCCTGGCGCCTCTCCTCGTTCCTTTGTTTTGCGTCATCGGGTGTCTGATCAAGCTCACGTCGCGGGGCCCTGTATTCTACGGCCACGTGCGCGTCGGAAACGGCTCGCGCGTATTCAGGGCATGGAAGTTTCGGACCATGGTGCGGAATGCAGACGCCGTATTGAACCGGCACTTGGCGGCCCATCCGGCCCTGGCCGAAGAGTGGCGGCTGACTCAGAAGCTTAAAGACGACCCGCGAGTCACACGGCTTGGGAAGTTGCTGAGAAGATCCAGTTTGGATGAGCTGCCGCAGCTTATCAACGTCCTGACGGGAGAAATGAGCCTGGTCGGGCCCAGGCCGATCGTTGCGTCGGAAGTCGAGAAATACGGCGAATATTACGTTTCATACTGCCGCGTGAAACCCGGCCTCACGGGTCTCTGGCAGGTGTCCGGCAGAAACAATACGACTTATGAGGAACGGGTGGCCTTCGATCAGTACTACGTTCTGAACTGGTCTGTTTGGCTGGACCTGCACATACTAACGAGGACAGTTCACACTGTTCTGACTGGAGACGGTGCGTATTAGAGTTGCGCGCCCATGGTGACTCGGTATGATCCCCTATCAAGTGCAAGTGCACGACACCAACGAAGTCAAGACCGGCCCGCCGGGGGCCACCCGGACCTTCCGCGTTCCTCAGTGCCCTTTCCGGATCGACTGCTCCGGTGCGGTACTCGACCAGATCCGGCGGGAAGTGGAGGGCGCCCTCAATTCTCCGCGCGACGCGCGCGAGACCGGCGGCGTGCTGTTCGGCCGCAACGAGCTGGGCCGTATCCACATAGAGGCGTATAGGCCGCTCCGCTGTGAGCATGCCATGGGACCCGGCTTCGTCCTCTCGGCGAGCGACGAGAAGCGTCTTGCGGAACTGATCGCGGCGCCCAGGACAGACGCCGATCTAAGCGGCCTTCAACCGCTGGGTTGGTATCACTCCCACGTGGCTAGCAAAATATTCCTCTCAGACCGCGACCGGCAGATTCATTTCCGCTATTTTGGGGCTCCATTCCAAGTGGCGCTGGTGCTGCGGCCGAGCGAAGAAAGGGCCACCAGGGCGGGGTTCTTCTTCCGCGAGTCCACCGCCGCCATGCGCACGGATTCGAGTTATGAAGAATTCGTCGTCGAGAGCGCGCCGCCGGTGCGGGAAATCCGAAAACCGGTTATCGCGGAAGTGCCCGCCAAGCGGCCGCGAGCCGCCAGCCCGCCCGCGGCGCCGGATCGGCCGGCCTGTCCGAAGTGCGCGAGCGAGCGTCTCCGAAGGTCCCACCGGATTCATTCGGTGGAACGCCTGCGCGGCGCGTTCGGCTACTATCCCTACCGCTGCCAGGAATGCCTGTCCCGATCTTTCATCAAGAGACCTTTCGACCTAATCGACATGCTTCGCCCCAATTCCGGCAAAAGGCCGGAAGAGCGCAGGAGAGCGTGGCTGCGGACACGCCGGGAGTTCCTTCTTTGGGGGGCGGGCATTGCCGGCTTCCTGCTCATCCTGCTCTACATGGTCCGGGATACCGGACAAAAATCGGACCAGCCGTAACAGTCCGGGATCTATCAATTTGACGACACTTAAGGAGAAAACAAAATGATGAACGTATCTAATGCCGGATTGACCAATAAGGCCCTGCTCGCCCTGGTGCTCTGCGGTACCGTCAGCCTCAGCCTTTCGTCCTCGCCTGCCATCGGACTGGCCGTCGCGGAAGGCAGTTTTCAAGTCGACCACGCCCGTGTATGGGGAAATGCCACCCTATTCGACGGCAACCTGATCGAGACCAGCGCGTCTTCTTCGCGGCTGAAACTCGAGAATGGCGTAGCCGTGCAGCTCGCCTCCGATTCGAGGGCCCGTGTGTACCAATCGCGGCTGATCCTCGAAAAAGGGACCGGGCAACTGGAGTCCGCCAACTACCGTATCGAGGCCGATAGCCTGCGCGTCACGCCGGATTCTCCCGGTTCGGTGGCTCGCGTTCAGGTCAGCGGAGAGAACCGCATCGTCGTCGCGGCCTACCAGGGTTCCGTGCGCGTGTCGAATAGCCAGGGCGTGCTGGTTGCACGGCTGGACACGGGCCGCGAACTGGCGTTCGAGCCGCAAGCCGAAGGCTCTGCCGCGCCCACGAAGGTCTCCGGTTGTCTGCTGCGCAAGGATGGCCAGCTCGTCATCGTCGACGCCACCACCAATGTCGTCATCCAGCTTCAGGGCGCGGGTCTCGAAGATAAGCTGGGCAGCCATGTGGAGATTACCGGCAGCGCCGTCACTCAGGCGCCCACGGTCGCTGGCGCTTCGCAGATCGTCAACGTCACCGATGTGAAGCTGGTCGCCAAGGGCGGATGCGCCTCGGTCGCCAAGAAAATTGGCGCCGTAGCGGTGGCGGGCGCGGCGGCGGGTGCTGTCGCCGGCGGCCTGTCCACCGGTGCGATCGTGGCCATTGTCGCTGGTGTGGCCGCCGTCGGCTCCACAGTCGGACTAGCGGCTTCCGGTTCGCTTCCCGGCCAGGGGTCGTCAGTGCCTTCTACCAGCCGGTAGATCTCACGCTTCTCAGTGCCAGCCGGACCCTGTGGGCCGAAGTGTGCGCTACCGGCTGGCTTGAGGAGCAAGAGGGTGGGCTTGGTGGGGCAGGCGTCTACGCCTGCGGCGGGTCTCCAGACCCGCTCCTTCCCCCCACTCGATCCGTCCCACCATACTTCCCACCACCGCGCACCACGCTTTCCCCCAGTTAGGTTCGCGCAACACGTTCGCGGCGCGATATGCGGCGATCCGGCGATTGCTATGATGGCGGCAGGACCTTTTGGACTGCTCCATGATCGGCGAAATCCTCGACGCCAAATATCGCATCGACAAGCAACTCGGCGCGGGCGGCATGGGCAATGTCTACCTGGCCACGCATCTCGGCACCACGCGCGTCGTGGCGGTCAAAGTGATCGCCCCCAGGTGGGCGGCGGAACCGCAGTTTCTCGCCCGTTTCCAGCGCGAAGCACAGGCCTGCGGCCGCCTGCGCCATCCCAACATCGTCAACGTCACGGATTTCGGAATCGCCAAAGCCGCCGGCGGCGACATGCCGTACCTGGTGATGGAATTTCTCGACGGGCAGACGCTCTCGGATTTCCAGAAAGCCAATCCGAAAGTCGCGCTGCCGCTGATCGCGGACCTTCTGGACCAGATCGGACTGGCGCTTGCGGAGGCCCACGGGCATGGCATCGTGCATCGCGACCTGAAGCCCGACAACATCTGGCTGGAACCTAACGGCCGCGGCGGATACACCGTGAAGGTTCTCGACTTCGGCGTGGCTAAGGTGAACTTGCTCGGCGAGTGGACGCCGCGCTTACGAGAGATGCCGGAGGCCGACGCACACCAGACGGTCGCTCCCCGGCCCGGCCCGCCCACGCCGTCCGGCGACGAAATGGAAACGGTTACCATCGAAATGGCGCATGCGCCACGGCCGCCGAAAATCCCCGCGCCCGCCGAGGACACGGAGACCGTCGCCATTGCGTCCACGCCGTCCCCCCTTTCCTCGGCCTCGCTCGATAGCAGTGCCGGCGCACATACCATGCCCGGCAGCTTGATCGGGACCCCCGCGTATATGTCGCCGGAGCAGGCGTTGGGAGAAGAAATCGATTTCCGCTCCGACATCTATAGTCTGGCCGTAGTGGCCTATTCGCTGGTTTGCGGCGCGCTGCCATTTACCGGAAAGACCAGCGAGCTATTCGAATTCCACCGCACTGGCAGTCCCGCTCCGCCCGCGAGTATCGCCAAAATTCCGCGCGACGTATCGGACGCCATTCTCGCCGGACTCGCGCGCAATCCCGCGGACCGGCCGGCCTCCGCCATTCTATTCACACAGCGGTTTCACAACGCGGTGGACGCCGAATTTTTCGCCCTCCGGAGATCGAAAGCGTTCCTGCTGCAACATCTCGCGGCCTACGCTCTTTTGCTCTTGCCCATCTACACGGTGATCCTGACACTGACGGGCCTGTGGGTCGCATTCAGCCGGAAACTGCTGCCGGTTGCCGTTTTGCGCGTGGTGCTGGTCCCGCTGGCGGCGGCGATTCTCTTCATTTTCTCGGACAATGTACTGCGTGCAGCCGCCGCGCTCATGGCCTTGGATGAACAGACCCGCGTCAGAAGGTTCCTATCTTTCCGCGTCTTCTGGAAGCTGGTTAGAAAGATGCCGGTTCTGGTGGTAACCCAAGCCCGGTCGCTGTTGTTCTTCGGGCCCGGCTGGGTGATCGGCGATTGCCTCTGGCCCGTGATTTGCGTGGTGGAAAAGTTATCCGGGAAGGCAGCCATTCAGCGTTCGCGCGATTTGATGACCGGACTCCGGTCCGCCGGACGCGCTCTCGCGATTCGCCATTTCGCGCTGGCGGCGTTCGCGATTGCGGACGTGGTTAAATCGATCGGCTTCCTTTGGCACAGCGGGCCGATCAAAGACGCGAATGTGGTCATCACGGCGGTCTGGTTTCCGGTGTTTGCGCTCTATGCGGGAGCTCCACTGTTTCTGTATGACCGGACGGCTGCTAATGCCAGCGGTCCGTTGCTGCAGTTGGACCGCACGCCGGAAGTGCGCACCACCGCGCGGGCGTTCTCCGTCAGCTCCATGATCTGGTTGGCGGCCGGGGCCATCTACCTGCTGTATCAGCCGGTCAAGTTATTGCTGTCCGGCGCGCGCTAACAAAGGCCCTAGTGGGGCAGGCTCGCAGCCTGCGCGGGCCTCGCAGGCCCGCTCTTAGACGCATCCTACTTCTTCGGCGGGTTGATCATGATGTGGGCCCCCGCCGTTCCCGGGTACATCAGCCACGGCGCATTGTCGCTCGGCTTGGTCGACAGCCCCGTGGATTCCGGCGTGGCGAAAGGCACATAGATAACCCATCGCAGGTAGGCGTCGATCACCTTCCCGCTGGCGGCGTCGAAGCCGGCGCCGGTAAGCACGTACAGCGTTCGCGGCTCGCGCGGCAGCGAAAGCTTCCCTTCCGCCACCTCCTTCCAGCGCATGTCGTTGCGTTTCTGCCCAGTGAACTTCTGCGCCGCGAGTTCCCGGCCGCGAGCCATGTACGGCTCCAGGTCCTTGTGGTAACAGGCGACGCTGAATGAAGTCTTGCTGGGGTCGTTCGCCAGGCAGATGAGTTCGTTCTTGCCCTCGCGGAGCCTCACCACTTCGCCCTGCGGATTGTAACCGAGGACGGCGGCGCCTTCACGGAGTTCCGCCGGCGCTGCGAGGACCGCGGCCGCAATCTGGACGTCCGGAGCCCGTGCATCCGCGGCGGCCGCCGCCGATGCCAGGAGTGCCAACAGAACCGTCGAAATCGCGATGGTTGTCTTCATATCGAACGACCGCAGTATACCAGAGTCTTGAGACCGGCAATTGGGAGATGCCCGGGAGATGCCCGGGAGCGCCCCATCCCGTCCACTATTTAGATTATCAATATCTCAAAGTCTGAATATCGGGATATACTACATAGTGTGGTGCTTCTCGACAGTCGAGAAGACGTTTCCGCATGTACACACGACGAACTTTTCTCATTGGCGTGGGATCGGCGGGCCTGGCAGCCGTTCTGCCGCCGGCTCGTGGCCTCGACTGGCCGCAGTTTCGCGGACCGGATCGCAACGGCATCTCCAAGGAAACCGGCCTCTTACGCAAATGGCCGGTATCCGGACCGCGCCTGCTCTGGTCCGTCCCCGTGGCCGAAGGTTACGCCGGCGCCGCTATCTTGGCAGGCCGGGTCTATCACCACGACTACGACGAAGCCAAGTCCGAGTGGTCCGTCAACTGCCGCTCGCTGGCCGACGGCAAGCCGATCTGGCAGTTCCGCGAGCCGCGCGAGATTCGTCCGAATCACGCCATCACCCGCACTATTCCCGCGGTGGATGGCCGGTTCGTCTGCTCCCTCGACCCGAAGGCCGTGCTCCACTGCCTGGATGCCCACACCGGCAAACAGATCTGGCGTAAGAGCCTGGTCACGGAATACCGGGCCACCATTCCCTCCTGGTATAACGGGCAGTGCCCGTTGCAGGAAGCCGATCGGATCGTGGTCGCCACCGGCGGCGCAGCCATTCTGGTAGCGCTCGAAAAAGCCACCGGCAAGGAGATTTGGCGCACACCGAACCCGAACCAGCGCGTGATGACGCACGCTTCGGTGATGCCGGCCACCCTGGGCGGAGTGCGGCAATATCTGTATGGAACGCTGCAAGGCCCGCTGGGCGTTTCGGCCGCCGACGGCAAGCTGTTGTGGGAATTTCCGCGCAAGTTCAACGTGGCGGTAGCTCCCTCGCCCATCGCCGTCGATGGGGAACGGGTGTTCATGACCGCCAGCTACGACGCAGGCAGCGTCATGATTCGCGTGCGGCGTAACGGCGGCGCTTTCAAAACGGAATGCCTGTTCGACTTCAAGAACAACGAGTTCAATTCCGAAGTGCACACGCCGATCGTGCACCAGGGCCATCTGTACGCCGTGGGCAAGAAGCAGCGCGGCCTCTTCACCTGCCTGGATTTCGAAGGCAAGGAAGTCTGGTCCAGCGAAGGGAAAGCGTCGTTTGGTCTGGGCAGCTTCATGCTGGCCGACGGCATGTTTCTGGTAATGGATGGCAACACCGGCAAACTGCACCTGATCGAAGCCGGCACGACGGCATACAACGAAATCGCCAGCGCGCAGGTTCTCGCCGGGCAGGAGGTCTGGGCGCCGATGGCTCTGTCGGACGGCAAGCTGGTCTTGCGGGATTTGACCAAAATGATTTGCCTGGATCTTGTGGGGCAGACCTCCAGGTCTGCGCGGGGCCTCTAGGCCCCGCCCTTTGTGTCTTTGAGAAGGGAGGCGTCATGCAATACCAGCAGGTGGCCGTCATCGGCGGCAAAGGCCCGGGACCCGGCCAGTTCCGCGATTCCCTGCGCGGCATCGCGCTCGACCCCGCCGGTAACATCTATGCGGCCAACGACTCCCAGATCACCGTTTTCGACGCAGCCGGCCGTCTAAGGCGGCGATGGTCGACTTCCCAACCCGCGCATTCCGTGGCGGTGGCGCCCGATGGCGCGGTATACACGGGCCAAATCCGCCAAATCGAAATCTTCGACAGCGCGGGAAAGCTCGTCTACACCTGGCGGGACGACGCGCTGCTGGGGCGCGTCACGGCCATCGGCTTCGTCGACGCCGACGTATTGGCTGGGGACGCCACCAGCCGCGCGATCCGCCGCTTTGACGCCGCCGGCAAGTTCCGCAACAACATCGGCCGCGACAACCCGCTGAATGGCTTGCTGATCCCCAACGGCGTCGTCGACTTCGGCGTGGACGCGCACGGCATCGTCCACGCGGCCAACCCCGGCAAGCACCGCGTGGAGCGCTACACGCCCGCCGGTGAATTGCTCGGGCACATTGGACATTTTCACGGTACGGACCCGGCCGGGTTCGGCGGATGCTGCAATCCCACCAACGTAGCCGTGCGAGATCGCATTTACGTCACGGAAAAGGCCGGCCCCCGCGCCAAGGTCTACAGCTTCAGCGGTGAGTTGGAAGCGGTCATCGCATCGGACGTCTTCGATGCGAACTGCAAAAACATGAGCGTAGCGGTGGACCGGCGCGGGCGCGTCCACGTGGCCGATACCGTGAAGCTCGCGATCTTCGTTTTTGAACCGGTGGCATTATGAGCGAACATTTCACCAGGCGGGACCTGCTGCACCACGCCGTGCGCGGGACGGTCCTCGCGACCCTGGGCGGCGGCGCCGGATTCCTGGTCCGCAAAGCGCACGGGCAAGTGGTCTGGCAAGTGGATGCGGCGCGCTGCCTCAACAGCAGGCTCGGCGAGGTGGGCGTGGCCGCTTGCAATCTCTGCACCACCGAGTGCGTCGTGTCGCTGTCGGCCGTGCGGGCCGTGAACGAGCACTCCCGCTGCGGCCGCTGCAACATTTGTCCCGCCTACTTCAACATCACCAGCGCGGTGGATGAGCGCGGGCTGCCCAGCGAAAAGTTGTGCCCGCGCGACGCCATTACGCGCCGGCCCATAGGCAAGGCCGATCCCGAGGACCCCGCCAACAATTTCTACGAGTACCTCATCGACGAGGAAAAGTGCGACGGCTGCGGCAAGTGCGTCATGCAGTGCAAGGAGCCCTTGGGGCTGGGCTCGATTGTCCTGCGCATTCGCTATAACAAATGCGTGGATTGCAACCGCTGCGCCATCTCCAAGGCCTGTCCGAAGGACGCGCTCATTCGCGTTCCAGTGGAACAGGCGGTGACATGAGTGCAGCCCTGTGGGGCAGACCTCCAGGTCTGCGCGGTTCCTCCAGGACCCGCTCTTCGATAGCCGCGCCCAGACAGGCCGGCGTGGACGTCGGCCGCAGGACTGGAGTCCTGCCCCACATAGCTCTGCAGGCGATGTTTTTCCTCTTCGCCGCTACCGGCCCCCTGCCCGCCCAAACCCTCCCCTACCAGCGTCCGGTCGACGAAGCCCCTCAGGAAAAAAGCATCGGCGGCGGCTACAAAACGCCCCCGGTTCAAAAGCCCCTGCCGCGCAGCTCCTGGCTGCAGTTGATGGATGTCGGGGTGCTCGCCGCGGCCATGGGAATTTCCTCATGGCTGGTCCTGAAACGCCGCAGCCGGAAAGCGCTGGTCGCGCTGGCCATCGGTTCGGTAGCCTATTTCGGCTTTTACCGCGAGGGATGCGTGTGCCCGATCGGATCCATACAAAACGTGGCGGTGGCGTTGACGGATCCGCGCGTCTCGATCCCCATGGTGGTGACGGCCACCTTCTTTCTCCCGCTGCTCATGGCCGTGTTCTTCGGGCGAGCCTTCTGCGGAGGCGTCTGCGCGCTGGGCGCACTGCAGGAGTTGGTGCTGATCAAGCCGGTCCAGGTGCCGCGGCGGCTGGACCGGGCGCTGGGCCTGCTGAAATACGTCTATCTCGGGCTGGCGCTCTTTTTCGCGCTCAAGCCGGCCGCCACGCGCGACTTCGTGATCTGCCG
>Ga0181526_10000792_pt1 | contig 32043 bp, 23 predicted proteins | sample PEATcosm2014_Bin_35_FD_119750 | JGI IMG/M metagenome (GOLD analysis project Ga0181526, IMG submission 119750) | Peatland microbial communities from MTU Mesocosm Facility, Houghton, MI, USA - PEATcosm2014_Bin06_30_metaG | ecosystem: Environmental > Terrestrial > Soil > Wetlands > Peat | place...
CTCAATTCTCTCATCAAAGAGCCTGTACGAGCCACGGGATACGAGTTATTCGCATACCCCGAAGTCAATCCGGTCGGCCTTGAGAGGGGAACACGAGGAAATTGCTCCGGGATAGACCTGAATCGGGATTTCTGGAGGTCCTCAAGGGAACCCGAAATCGGTATCATAGAGCGCGAACTGCGGGAGAATGGCTTCAACGGTCTCATTGCGCTGCACGCGGACGACTCCTGCGCGGGCACTTACGGTTATTCACACGGCAATGTGGTGGAGGACAGCCTGCTTAGGCCGGCCCTGCTCGCAGCCGAAAGGGTGCTTCCTAGGGACCCGCGTCCGTCGATTGACGGATTCCATGCGCACGAAGGAATCATCACCGATTGCTTTCAAGGAATTCTAGCCCCGCCTCCCGAGCAACATCCTCGGCCCTTCAATCTTATCTTTGAAACTCCTGCCCATGTGGCCCTCAACATTCAAGTTGCAGCCCATGTTGCCGCGCTTGATGCAATCCTGGCCACTTATCGAGGTTACATGTCCTACGCTCAGGATCTTTAGAATCCGTCGCGGACCGACAACGAAGAAACTGTGGGTATCGTATCCCATAACGGAGCGGGTCGCCGCTAGGAACGAATTCCTTAAGCCTTCTGGCCAGCTCCTTGGGCAAGCTCCAATGCTTGCGTAGCGGTCATGCTGGCGCTCTTCGCACCCATAGAAAACTTGCAGTTCGAAGAGCTGACATCGTAGGCGCAAAAATAGGGGAGGTAACTAAAAGAAACTAAATAGGGCGTGCCATACTGGCTCAGTCGGTGCGGCTCGGCCGTAGCCATTCAGTTACCCTCAAGCCCATCTCCGCCTCCAGAATCCGCCAATTTCACGCCGGTATTACGAGCGAATCTGATCAGCGCCCGAAGACTAATCTCTCTTCTCGATCTCTCCCTCAGAGACTGCTCTGCTTGCTCCTTGGAGATTCGACTCAACGGCCAAAGCTGCGACACTCGAGCCCGCGTAATCCCCTCAATTTTAGCTACTTCTGAATAGGATTGCACCCGACCCTCTCTCAATTGTTTGGCCCAGGAATGGACTCTAATAACTACCGCCCAAGGATCGGAGAGGTTCCCAAACAACACGCGTTTTTGACGGAGGACTCTCCCCGATCTTCTCGTTGAACTCCTGCCCTTTTCGAAGGGCATCGAGACCCGCAAAATTTTGTCTCGGATCCCAGCCCGGGCAGCCATTTTGACAATGGGTTACAAAACAACCGCGGAGACCGGGAAGGCCGCTCCTTTCAGGAGGCGCTGGAAGGCAAATTCGACATTATGATCCCGTTCCCGCCAATACGCTACTGATCCAACTCCTCGATCATCCGGCGCAGCTCCAGCAAAACCATTCCGCTCCCGCCCACCGCAGGGAACTTCTCGACGGGCGGCGCATAACCCTCCTCCCGCAGCCGGGCCGCCACGGGTTCCATGACACGGTTGAGTTCGATCGCCTGCAAGTCCTCCGAGCTGGCCTCGAAACCCGGCCGCTCCACGACGTCATTCACCCGCTGCACCAGTGAGAACAGACTCGCCCACGGAAGCCACCGCGGGAATTCCGCCCCAGGCTCATCCGTCCACGTCAGCAGGAATCGCCACTGGGCTCTCACCGCACTGAAATGCTTCTCCCGCCCCCTCCGCGATGCCTGAACATGCCCGGACAATTCCAGTTCGTTCAGGACGTTCTGGACCGACCCCCGGAAATACCCTGTCTCTCGCGCCACCTGCGCCGGATGCCCCGCCTCGTGGCTCAACAGCCACGCCATCACCTCCGCCCGCGATTGCCTCCCGAACAGCGCCCGCAGCTTCACCAGGAATGTCGACGGCTGGTCCATCCGCGGCGACCGGCTCAACCCCCTTCGCTCCACCGGCGGCCGCAACCAGCCCCAGCGGGCAAACTTCTCATCCGTCCCGCCCAGCACCGCGAGGTGCGGGAAGAGCGCCAATTGCTTATTCGCAGGCTCCGCCTTCAACAGCACCTTCCATTTCAAGTTCGCACTGTCCTCCGTCAGGTGCTCCGCCAGCGCGGCTAGGATGCTCGCATCGCCCAATACATGCTCCTTCTGCAGGCGGGTCAGTCGCAAAACGTTGATCCACCTCCCGTTGGACCGAAGCCAATCGAACATCTCCTCGAAGAGCCGCGCGTCGTGCCGCGCGAAGGCGCTCGACACAAGCACCAGGGCCTCCGGGTCGATCATCGCCCGGCCGCCCGCCAACTGCCCGGGCACGCCGAGAGCCGACCACTGCCGCCACAGCAATCGCAGCAGGGGATCGCGCAGTTCGGACTTAGTGGTGGGCACCGGGAGCTTCATGGCCAATTTCCTTCAATAACACGCGCAGGTTGAAGAGGAACCCCTCCGACGGGTCCTGCGTTCGCGTCCATTCCGCCGCGTCCCGCAATTCCTCCGCCGTCGGCTTCAAATCAATCAGATCCTGCAAATGGCGACCTCCATCGCGGTCCACCGCCGCATGAAGCTTCAAGAAAATCTGATCGCGCCGACTGATGAAGCCGATCAGCAGCCCAGCGCCGTAATTGCGCAGCGTCAGGCGCTCCTGCATTCCCGCCGGCAATCCGCAATTGAAGAGAGTTTGCTCCGCCACCCGGTCATTGAACCAACCCCCGGGCAACGCCAGCTGCCGGCCGACCTCCGCTGCCAGCGCCAACAGCCATTCCGGCAGGGGACGCGGCGTCACCAGACTGCCATCCTCCATCTTCGCCAAAACATCCACATCCTGTGTCGTCGTCCGCGAAACCAAGCCCAACGCCAAAAGAGACGATCCTCCGCACACGACCAAGCGTTGTGTCGGAAATCCGCGCAGGACTATCAGCTCGCCAAGCAAGCCGAGGGTCCTATCCAGGGTTTCGGATGTAATCTCCATAAATTGAATTGAAATCATTCTATTGATTATTTCAACTATTAATTAATGACTGTGATCATCCTAACGATATATTACATAACAGACTTCTGGTCACTGGAACGTCCCGGCCCAGGCGGCCTTTTCAAAGGAGCGGGCCGGGGCGAAAGCCGGCGCCAATGCGCAGCTTAGGACCGCGGCGACTACCGGCCCGTGCAAATCAGAGCGCCCGTCCGTATTGCTTCGGGGGCACCACCTTGTCGCCAAGGGCCTTTGCCGCATGGAAGGACCAATAGGGATCGCGCAGCATCTCCCGGGCAAGAAGGACCACGTCCGCCTTCCCGCTGGCCACGATCTCCTCCGCCTGCTCGGGCCCCGTGATCATGCCCACGGCCCCGGTCGCGATGGCGGCATCGCGGCGGATCGCCTCGGCAAACGGCACCTGGTAGCCGGGGCCGACCGGGATCTTGGCATCGGCCACGTTGGCGCCGCTTGAGCAGTCGATCAGGTCGACGCCCGCATCCTTCAGCCGCTTCGAGAGCTCGATCGACTGCGCGAGATCCCATCCACCCTCGACCCAGTCCGTCACCGAGAGCCGCGCAAAGAGCGGACAGCCCGGCGGCATCGCCCCACGAACCGCCCGTGCGACCCTGAGCGCGAGACGCATCCTGTTCTCGAGCGAGCCGCCGTACTCGTCGGCGCGGCGGTTGGATATCGGGGAGAGGAACTCGTGCAGCAGATACCCGTGTGCCGCATGGATCTCAACGACCTCGAACCCCGCCTCGATTGCGCGGCGGGCGGCCGCGGCGAAGGCCGCCACCACGGCGTCAATGTCGGCAACCGTCATTTCCCGCGGCGCGGCGGACTTCGCGTCAAAGGGAATGGCGCTGGGTCCCATGGGTTGCCAGCCGCCCGCGCCTGCCGGGGCCGATCCGCCCCCGAGCCACGGAGCCTGGGTGGAGGCCTTGCGCCCGGCATGGGCGAGCTGCATCCCCGGGCGGGCGCCTTGCTCCCCGACAAAGTGCGCGACGCGCCCCCATGCGGCGGCGTGGGCGTCGCTCCAGATCCCGGTGTCATCCGGAGAGATTCGTCCTTCCGGGGAAACCGCCGTGGCCTCGGTCATCACAAGGCCGGCCCCGCCCACGGCGCGGCTCCCGAGGTGGACAAGGTGCCAGTCCGTTGGGATGCCACCCGGGCTCGAGTACTGGCACATCGGCGACACAAACACCCGGTTGCGAAATTCGAGGTCGCGCAGCCTGAAGGGCGTGAATAGCCGGCTCATGCGCTGAACCTCCCGTTCATTGTCCTTACCATGACCGGACGCTCTGCACTAATTCGCATAAAGCAAATCCGGCCCTTCCCCCGGTACGGGTCGGACATGTTGGGCACCCGATGCGCGACCCGAGCGGGGCCGGCGGATGGCCGGGCCGCGAATGCTTGTGTCCCGCCGGTCCTTTGGGCATTCGGAATGCCGGGCCCGGCAGCCAAACCCATGCGATTCACGAGATTGATCCCGCGCGCGCTGGTTGCGCTCCCGCTGCTCGCTTTGGCCCGGGCGGAGGACGGACCCTACCCATCCGCCTCGTTTTCCGGCGTCTGGCAGGGCAACGTGACCAATGCGACCGCCGGCGACGGGGTCCTCGGCGCCTTCACCCTGGAGGCCGGCGGCGACCTCACCTGGCTCCAGGCCGTCGATTTCTCGACCATGCTCTCGGCGGGCGTGGCGGCGACCGCCGACCTCTGCACGACCTTTGGCGGCCTGGACAAGATTTCCGCGGGTCCGCGGGTTGAGCTCAGGCACAAGCTCGGCCTCGGCCCCTACGCGCCCGCACTGTCCTTCGGCATCGAGGCGGACGGGGCGGCATTCAGCGACTCCGAGCGGAGCCATGTCGACGCCGCGGCCGTCGCGCGCCTCAGCCAGCGCTTCGACGAGGCCCTCCAGCTTGTGGTCGAGGCAAATGCCGGCGGCTATGCGGCGAACCACGACGTGTTCAGCGGGAGCTACGCGAGCCTTGGCGCGGCGCTCAACTGGGACATCGACGAGACCTGGAGGGTGAGCGCAACCGGCGGGTGGAGGGACGGCGACGTCGTCGCCGAGTATGCGGCCGCGAAATCATCCACCGGCTGGGTGCCGATCGACACGGGGGCCTACCATTACACCGGTCCAAGGCAGCTCGTGCGGACCTTCAGCGAGCCCTTCATAGCCTACCGCACGACGGCGCCCACATGGTCCTGGGGGATCGGCGTCTTCCCCGCAATCGGGCCGCACACCTCGTTCGCCCTGCAGTACACAAGGAGCCGGACGAGCGCCTATGACACCTATGTGAACGACCTGGTGAGCGCGGGAATCGTCCACCACTTTTGAACCGCCGCCCATGAAACGCATCGCAGCAGCAGCAATCCTGGCGGCATGCATCGTCACGGCTCAGGCGGCCGGGATCGTCCGGGTGGTGACCCGCGACCCCGCCGGAAGGCCCGTCGGGGACGCTGTCGCGTACCTCGTGAATCTCGACTCCCCGGCGCCCGTCCACCCGCCCGCGGATCCCGTCGCGATCACCCAGAAGGACCAGGAATTCAGCCCCTATGTCACTCCGATCGTCGTCGGCACCAGGGTCGTGTTCCCCAACCTGGACACCGTCCAGCACCACGTCTACTCGGTGTCGCCGGCCAAGCGGTTCGAGATCCCCCTCTACATCGGGGACTCGAAGGAGGCGATCGTGTTCGACCGCGAGGGCATCGTGACCCTGGGCTGCAACATCCACGACTGGATGGTTGCCTATGTGTTCGTCCTCTCGACGCCCTATTTCGCCAAGACCGGGCCGGACGGCACGGCCGAGGTGCCCGGGCTTCCCCCGGGGCGTTACCGCCTTGCGGTATGGCACCCGCGCGCCGGCACGGTCAGCCGCGACCTCGTCGTCGCCGGGTCGGACGACACCACCCAGGTGGTCTCCGTGGTCCTGAAGCCCGACCACAGGATCCGCCGAGCGCCCGACGCCGCGGGCGCGGGCTACAGGTAGGGGCGCAACCTTGGGCAACGCTCCCCCCAGGCTCTTTCGGTTCCGGCGGTTCGGGAGCCGGCTTCTGCTCCTGATCGCCGGGCTGCTCGCCCTCGCGCAGTGCGCAAACTTCGTCCTCGTCCGGCGCGCCAACCGCCGGAACGCGACCGAGCGCATCCAGGCCAACCTCGACAAGGGGGCCCTCCTCTTCACCCACCGCGTGAACGCGCGGCTGGACGACCTTTCGAGCAGGGCCGCCCTCATGTCCGGCGACTACGCCATCCGCCAGCTCTTCCTCGAGGACCGGACCGACCCGGCGACGGTCAGCTCGGCTCTGGAAACCTACCGCGCGCGCATGGGCGTTCCCTTCATGACGCTGCTCGCGGCCGACGGATCGAGGCTCGGGGACACGGGGGGGCCGCTCCCGGCCGCGGCGCTGAAGCCCTTCGCCGGCTTGGTCGAGCGCGCCTCGCAGGCGGACGACCCCAAGGCCCACGCGTACGCCCGCCTGCCGCCCGATGGGCCGGGCGGCAAGCTGTATGCGCTGTTGGTCGTTCCCGTGTACGCCCCGAGGCCCGAGATCGTCGCGTGGATAGGCCTCGCGCTCCCGATCGACCACCGGTTCGCGACCGAGCTCAAGGAGGACGCGCAGCTCGAGGTCACGTTCTATTACGGCGCGCCGGGCCGGATGCTCCCGGTCGAGTCGACGCTGCCGGAGACGGCGCTAGTTTCATCGGGACCCTCCGACATCGTCGAGGGCGACCGAACGGTGGACGTCGGGGGCGAACAATATGTGACGGCGTACCGGTCCCTTCCGCTCATCACGCCCGGCAGCGCGGCCATCGCCCTGCAGCGCTCGCTGCGGGTGGAGCTCGAGCCCTCCCTCCTCCTCGAGCGCTTCCTCCTCATCCTCCTCCTCGTCTCGCTCGCGGTCGCCGCCGCGGTCGCGCCCTGGTTCGCCCTCAACCTCAGCCGCCCGCTTCGCGCACTTGCCGAGCACACCAAGGTCATCGCCCGCGGCGACTACGGCACGCGCCTCGCGCTGGACCGCGCCGACGAGATCGGCCAGCTCGCCGCCTCGTTCAACCGGATGAGCGAGGGCCTCGCCGAGAGGGACAAGGTTCGCGACCTCCTCGAGAAGAACGTCTCGCCGGAGGTCGCGGCCCAGCTCATGCGCGACGGGAGCGCACTGGGCGGCGAGGAGCGCGAGGTCACCATCCTCTTCGTGGACCTGAGGAGCTTCACCGCCATGAGCGAGTCGCTCCCCCCCCGCGACGTCCTCGCCCTCCTCAACCGGTATTTCGACAGGATGAGCGGGATCGTGGAGATCTACCACGGCATCGTGGACAAGTACATGGGCGACGAGATCATGGCCCTCTTCGGGGCCCCCGTTCCCCTCGCGAACCACGCCAACAACGCCATCCTTGCCGCGATCGAGATGAGGGGCGCACTTGCGAGGCTCAACGCGGAGCTCGAGGCCGAGGGCCTCTCCAGGCTGAACTTCGGGATCGGGATCAACACCTCGAGCGTCATCGCCGGAAACATCGGTTCCTCCCGCCGCCTCAACTATTCCGTCATCGGGGACGGGGTGAACGTGGCCGCCCGCCTCCAGAACCTGACCCGCATGTCCCAGTACCGGGCCGACATCCTGGTCAGCGCCTCGACGCTCGCAGCGTCAAAGGGGAGCTACAGGGTTCGCCCCCTCGGCGCCGTGCCGGTCCGGGGCCGCGACGAGCCCGTCGAGATCTTCGCGGTGGACGGGGCGGAGTAGCCTGTGCCCGCATGGAGCCAAAGCCGGCTGCGTGGTCCGAATGAGGCAAGAGACTTGGCAAAGGCCAAGGCGCCGACAACCCTCCCGGACGGATGTCCGCCAGCTCCGAGTTGCCGCACTTTCACCTCGTGGGATTCTCCGGTCTCAGGCAGCTCGGCGACTCCAGGAGGTGCTCAAGTGCGCTCGATAACGGGCTCTTCCGAGTCGCGCTGAATCCCCGGTGAACTCAGGGTGCCAACTGGCAATCGCAAGACCCACCGACTTTGAACACCGTCCACGCCAAGCCCGCTCCGGCCTACTTTTGCCCGATGTGCGCGGGCGTCGAGGCGGACGGGCCCGGGGAATGCCCCATGTGCGGCATGGCGCTGGAGCCGAAGATGGAGGCCGCGGGCGCGGACGAGGGGGCGGGCTCCGAGCTGCGGGACATGACCCGGCGTTTCTGGGCAGCCGCCGCCCTGTCGCTGCCCGTGCTCCTGCTTGCCATGGGCCGCCTTGTGCCGGGCCTCGCCCGCGCTGGAGACTCGTCGCCCGGCCGGTTGGCCCAGTTTCTCCTTTCGACGCCGGTGGTGTGGTGGGCGGGCTGGCCGTTCATCATTCGCGGCGCCCGGTCGCTGCGTACAGGCCACTGGAACATGTTTACCCTGATCATGCTCGGGGTCGGATCCGCATGGATCTACAGCGCGGTAGCGTTCCTCATGCCCGGGGTTTTTCCGGCGGCCATGCGCCCGCACGGCACGGTGGAGGTCTACTTCGAGGCCGCCTCGGTCATCGTTGTGCTCGTTCTTCTCGGCCAGGTGCTCGAGCTGCGGGCGCGCGCCCGCACCTCGGGCGCGATCCGGGCGCTGCTCAACCTCGCCCCTGCCACCGCCATCCGTGTAACGGGACAGGTCGAGATCGAGGTCCCGCTCACGGAAATAAAGGCCGGGGACCGCGTCCGGGTGCGACCCGGCGGCAAGGTGCCGGTGGACGGCGTGATCGAGGAAGGCTCCTCCTGCGTGGACGAGTCGATGATCACCGGCGAGTCGCTCCCCGTTGAGAAGAAGGCCGGCGATCCCGTGACGGGCGGCACGATCAACGCCACCGGGAGCTTCATATTGCGGGCGGGAAAGGTGGGCGCGGACTCGCTCCTCTCCCGCATCGTCCAGATGGTCGCGAGCGCGCAGCGCAGCCGCGCGCCGATCCAGGGCGTGGCCGACCGGGTTGCCGTCTTCTTTGTGCCGACAGTCGCCGCGGCGGCCGCGGCCACCTTCCTGGCCTGGTTCCTGGCCGGGCCCGAGCCCCGCCTGGCCTACGCGATCGTCAACTCGGTCGCCGTCCTCATCATCGCCTGTCCCTGCGCGCTGGGGCTCGCCACACCCATGTCCATCATGGTGGGGGTGGGCCGGGGCGCCCAGGGCGGCGTGCTCTTCAAGGACGCCGAGGCCCTGGAGCGCCTCGGCGAGGTGAATTGGCTGGTCCTCGACAAGACCGGGACCCTCACGGAGGGGAAGCCCCGGCTCGAGGACGTGGCGACCCTCCCGGCGTCAAGCGATGCCGTGCTGCTCCGGCTTGCCGCATCCTTGGAACGTGCCTCGGAACATCCCCTCGCGGGCGCGATCGTGCGGGGCGCCGAGGAGAGGGGCATCGCCCTTGGTCCTACGGCCGGCTTTCGCTCGGTTCCGGGAGGCGGCGTGGCGGGGGTCGTGGAAGGCAGGAGGGTCGCGGTCGGCAGGCACGGGTTCCTTGCGGCGGAGGGCGTGGCGCCGGACGCGGCGCTCGAGGCCCGGGCGGCAGCCCTTCAGGCCGACGGAAAGACGGTGCTCTTTGTCGGGGTCGACGGCAGGCCGGCCGGGCTGCTTGCGGTAGCCGATCCCATCAAGGATTCCTCCCGGGAGGCGATCGGCCTGCTGCACCAGCTCGGCGTGCGCCTCGTGATGGTCACGGGCGACAACCGCCGGACCGCCGAATCGGTGGCGGGCCGGCTTGGACTCGACCGATTCGAGGCCGAGGTCGATCCCGCGGGCAAGATCGAGAGGATCCATGCCCTGAAACGGGAGGGCGCGGGCGTCGCCATGGCCGGCGACGGCGTGAACGACGCGCCGGCGCTGGCGGCGGCCGACGTGGGCATCGCGATGGGGACGGGCACCGATGTCGCGATTGAGAGCGCGGGAGTTACGCTTGTGAGCGGCGACCTTCGCGGCATCGCAAGGGCGATCCGACTGTCCCGCGCCACCATGGCGAACATCCGCCAGAACCTCTTCTTCGCCTTCGTCTACAACCTGGTGGGCATCCCCATCGCAGCGGGCGTGCTCTACCCGCATTTCGGGGTGGTCCTCAGCCCCATGATCGCGGGGGCGGCCATGAGCCTGAGCTCGGTCTCGGTCGTTTCCAACTCGCTGCGTCTCCAAAGGATTCGGCTCTAGCCTCCGCACGGAGGCGGTCCGGGGCGGGCGGGGCCCGCCGGGGCGGCCAACTCCGGGCTGTCATTGTTGGGCACCCGGCGCTATCCATTGACGACCCCCGGGATGTGTTGGAGCGGCCCGCCCGAAATTCCGGTGAAATGACTGGAATCCTTTCGCCCCAAGTTGCGTCAATCGTCCAATCCCATGCCCCACAAAATGAAGAAATACCTCCTGAGGCCGGCGGCCGCCCTGTGCGCCGCGGCCCTGTCCATCGCGTCGGCCACGGCCCAGGTCGGCCATGTCTCCCCATCCGAGAAGAAGGTCGTTATCGATCCCGTCACCGGGACGGAGCTGACCTTCCTCACGAGCACGCCCGTCGGCGACTCGAAGATCTACCAGACGCACCCGGATTGGACCTCGGACGGCAAGTGGCTCATCTTCCGCTCCAACCGCGTGCGCGGGCAGGCGTTCGCCGTCAACGAGGAGACGGGCGCGATCGTGCAGGTCACCGACAAGGGATACCTCGGGATGCTCTGCGTCGCCCGCAAGTCGATGAAGCTTTATATCATGAGGGACATGGGCGCGCCGGCCGACATAGGCCGCGACCCCTACATCGATGCCGCCGCGGCCGCGATGGCGGCGGCCAACCATCCCTCGCCAACGCCCCCGGCGGCCGACGCGACGCCTCCCCCCCAGGCCGCGGCCCCGACCCCGACGCCCGACGCCAACGGCGTGATTCCGCCGGAGACAAACGGCGCCCCGCCGCCCGCCCGCCGCCCGGGATTCTTCCGCCCGAAGGGACCCTTCGAGGTCATCGAGATCGATCTCGGCCGGCTTTTTGCGGACGCCCTGGCCGGCACCGTCAAGGGGGACTCCGACTATGAGCGCGTGTGCGGCACGACGCCGGCCGGGATGCACGCCACGGGCAACATGGGCCTGGATGCGAACGAGGACTTTGTCTACTTCGGCATCACCGGCAAGGAGCTCCTTCCGCAGCTGCCCGCGGGCACCGAGGTGGCGAAGCCCTTCGGGCCCCGCAACATGGGCGCCGGCCCGTCCGGCCTGGCGAGCATGAACCTGAAGACGGGCGAGGTTAAGACGATCGTCGTCGTCCCCTTCCAGATCGGCCACGTCCAGACAAACCCCTGGGTCCCGGGCGAGATCGTCTTCTGCTGGGAGACCGGCGGCAAGGCGCCGCAGCGCACCTGGACGATCATGGCCGACGGCACGGGCATGCGGCCGCTCTATCCCGAGGCGTCCTACGAGTGGATCACCCATGAGGCGGTTATAACCAAGGACGAGGTCGCGATCGCCATCCTCTACCTGCGCCCGCCGCTGGCCACGAACACCGGCCGGATGGGATCATGGGGCCCGGTCGGCACGGACGAGCACCCGACGGGGGTCGGCATAGTGAACCTCCGCACCCACGAGATGCGGATCGTCGGGCAGGTGCCCATCGGCGACCGGGGCCGCTCAATCTGGCACGTCAACGGCTCGGCGGACGGCCGCTGGGCATGCGCCGACGACTTCAGGTTCAGGCTCTGGATCATCGACAGGCACACCGGGGAGATGGCCCTCCTCGCGTCCATGGGCGAGAAGACGATGGCGGCGGACCACATCCATCCGACGTTCAACGCGGACGGGACGAAGATCGAGATCCAGTCCGCGATGCTCTCGGCCAACAACCGCTCGCTCAACATCTGCGTCGTCCCCGTGCCGAAGGCCTGGCTCGCGCGGACGTATGACGACAAGAACCGGCTGCTTGCCCAGTAGGCCGGGCCAGGCAGCCGGCAGCTCCGGCCCGCAGGCGCCCGGCGCTTCAGGGCGGTACCGCCTTCCCTGGCCGGGCGGGGTCCGTCCCGTCGCGGCCCGGGCGGCGCTTCTCTGCCTCCTCGCGGTCCCGGCGTTCGCCCACACCCTGACGATAACCCAGGTCCTGGCGTCGTTCGACCGGCCCGGGATGGTCGACGTCAAGATCGACATCGACCTGACGAACACGATCCAGTCGCCCGAGGGCTACTACGCCCTGACGATGGCGGGGCCCGACGCGCAGCGCGAGGCCGTCGACCGGCTGCTGCCCGGGGTCCTCGACGGCCTCCAGCTCTACGTGGGGAGCGAGCGCCTGCGCCCCATCCTGCAGCGCTTCAGCCTCCCGAGGCTCACCCAGGCGGAGTTCCTCGACCCGGCTACCGATCACTTCACGACGCTGGACCTGGTCGCCGTTCTGCCGGCGAGCCGGGAGCCGCTGAGGCTCGTCGTGCCGCCCGGGGCGATTGTGGACTATCCCGTGGCCTTCATCGTCCAGATCCCATCGGCGCACATCTCGGACACCTGCTGGATCGAGGACACCTCCACCGAGAGCGATCCGTTCTACTGGGCCGACGTCGCGCCCCGGGCGGCGCCGGCCGATGCCGCCGCTGCCGCGGCGCCCAGGCCCCAGGGGCTTGATGTCGATTCCCTGCCGTGGTCCCGGCAGCTCCCGATGTACCTGCGGCTGGGTTTCCGCCACATCGTCCCCGAGGGCACCGACCACATCCTCTTCGTCCTCGGCCTCTTCTTCCTCGGCATCACCTGGCGGAAGCTCATCGCCCAGACCACCGTCTTCACCGTCGCCCATGCAACCACACTCTTCCTTTCCACCTACGGCGTCTTCAGCCTGCCGAGCAAGTACGTCGAGCCGGCGATCGCCCTCTCGATCGCCTTCATCGCGCTGGAGAACGTGTTCAGCCCGCGCCTCGGGGTCGGCAGGCTGGCCGTCGTGTTCAGCTTCGGCCTGATCCACGGCCTTGGGTTCGCGAGCAGCCTGAGCGAGATCCCGTTCCCGAGGCACCAGTTCATCATCGCGCTCCTCGGTTTCAACTTCGGGGTCGATGGGGGCCAGCTCTTCATCATCCTGCTCGCGTTCCTCGCCGTCGGCTGGTTCCGCAACAAGCCCTGGTTCCGCGGGCGCGTGGCGGTCCCCTGCTCGCTCGTCATCGCGGCAATAGGCATTTTCTGGGCGGTGCAGCGCATTGTCTATTATCGCCACCTCTACTGAGGGGCCGGCGGCGGACCTATTTGGCCGCACGCGGGTTTCAGGTTGCCGCTCCCGCCCCCTTGGGGCGATTGTGCCGCCGGCCGCCCCACCATGAAGACCCCGCGACCGCTCATCAGCGCCGTGCTTGCTCTGGCCGCCGGAGGGCTCGCCGGCCAGGGCGCCGCTCCGGCCCCGCCGACCCAGGCCCCGGAGGCGACCGCCGCGGCGATCCTCACGCCCCCGTCCCCGCCCACACCGCGCATCAACGGCCCGAGGATCTTCGGCGTGCGCCCCGGCGACCCGTTTCTTTTCTCGATCCCCGCCTCCGGGAGCCGCCCGATGCGGTTCTCCGCCGCGGACCTGCCGCCCGGCCTGGCGCTCGATCCTGCCACGGGGCGGATCACGGGCGCCCTGGGCTCCCCTGGCGAGTTCACCGTCACGCTGCGGGCCGAGAACGCGCTGGGCGCGGACGAGAGGCCCCTGCGGATCGTCGCCGGCCAGGCCATCGCCCTCACGCCCCCGCTCGGCTGGAACAGCTGGAACTGCTGGGGGAAGGAGGTGAGCCAGGAAAAGGTGCTGCGTTCCGCGCGCGCCATGGTCGCCGCGGGCCTCGACCAGCACGGATGGGCCTACATCAACATCGACGACGGCTGGCAGGGCCTTCGCACCGGCGCCCAGGGCGCCCTGGAGCCCAACGGGAAATTCCCCGACATGGCGGCCTTGGCGGACGCGATCCACGCGATGGGGCTGAAGTTCGGTATCTACTCGACCCCTTGGACCAAGTCCTACGCCGGCTTCCTCGGGGGTTCCTCGGAGAATCCCGACGGCCGGGCCGGCGCCTCCTTCCCGGTCGCCGCCCCGCGCAACGGGAGCATGCTGCCCTACGCCATGGGCAGGTACGGCTTTGCCGCGCGCGACGCCAGGCAGTGGGCGGCCTGGGGGGTCGACTACCTCAAGTACGACTGGGGCCCCGTGGACGTGGCCGACACGGCCGTCATGGCCGCGGCCCTGCGGGCCACGGGAAGGGACATCGTGCTCAGCCTTTCGAACAACGGCGCCGGGAACATCCTCGGCATCGTCGACGGTCTCGCGCCGCTCGCGCAGTCCTGGCGAACGACAAACGACATCAACGACACGTGGAGCCGCGTGGTGGCCATCGGCTTTTCGCAGGGTCCGTGGGCACCGCACCAGTCGCCCGGCCATTACAACGACGCGGACATGCTTGTCGTCGGCCACGTCGGCTGGGGCGTCCCCCATCCCACCAGGCTCACGCCGGACGAACAATACACCCACATCAGCCTATGGTGCCTGCTCGGGACGCCGCTGCTGATCGGGTGCGACCTGGAAAAGCTGGACCCGTTCACGATCGGCCTGCTGACGAACGACGAGGTGCTCGCCGTCGACCAGGATGCCCTGTGCAGGCCCGCCACGCGGGTCTCCGGGGACGGCGACCTGCAGGTCTATGCCAAGCCCCTCGAGGACGGCTCCTGGGCCGTCGGCCTGTTCAACCTGGGTCCCAATGAGGCGACGGTGACAGCACGGTGGCAGGACCTGGGTGCGCCGGGCCCCAAGCTCGTGCGCGACCTCTGGCGCCAGAGGGACGTGGGAACCTTCGGGGGCGGCTATGGCGCGCGGGTCGCCCCGCACGGCGTCGTGCTTTTGCGGGTCTCCGCGAGTGGGAACACCCCAATTGGGAGAGAGGGCGCCGGCGCGGCGGCCGCCCGAGATTGAGGCCGCTCCTTGCCCAGCGTTTGCGGGGCTCGCGGTGGAATCGCCGCGCAGGTGGGCGCAACCGGGGCCCAAAGACGCACCCCATCCCGCATTGAATTTGCTGTACGTCAACGCTTAGCAACGATACAAGAGGGTGGCCGACCGAGGGCAGTGCCAGGCGCCGCCCGGGTGCCGGATCAATTCAACTGCAACATCGACATCGACGCCCACGAGGCCGTACTTTGCGGATGCCCACACAAAAATGCCTGTGATCCCCAAGCCAAGAGCGCTCGGTGTCCGTCCCATCAAACGGAAATGAGCCGCGAGAAGATACCCCAGTCCCTCGTCGGAGCCCTTGATTCGCTCTGCAACCTCTGCCCCAAGGCGGGTTACACGGAGACATGTCCGTTCAGGAAACTGGCGGTTCTTTCATCGGGCAGCCGGAGATCGCTTTTCGAGGACATGGACATGGGGCAGGTGGAGGCCCTTTTCGACCTGGTCACGGATTGCGCCTGCCCGAAGGATCCCAGGGCCGTCAGCCTGCCGCAGAGGCAGCCTGCCTACTGATCCTACCGCCGAGCCTCGCGGACGAGGCCGCCAACGGCCCGGTACGAGGGCTCAGGCCCGGGCGGAAGCGGCCACCGCCGCGGAATAGCACTCATCCGCGACCCTCTGCGTCTTCATCGAGATTTCCGGCCACGACTTGTTGAGCGAGCCCAGGCGGACCTGAGCGTTGAAGTCGCGGAACATGCGGGTCTCCTGCGCGGTGGGGTGGCCGTCGCCGTGCTCGGCCACCGCGAAGCGCCGGGTGCCCACCCTGATCTTCGGGTCGACGTCCGCACCGGTCAGGTCGGACTCGGTGACGCTGAACTCCAGCTCGGGGCCCGCGGTCGGCAGGACGAAGTCGGGCACCCTCAGCTGTCCGGCGGCGCCGCTTATGACCGCCCACTGCTGGAGGCCCGTGGTGAACGAGCAGCTGAAGCCGGCGGAGACCCTGTTGTCGAACAGGAGCTCGGCGGAAAGGTCGACCGGGACCGGCCTGGCGCCCGGGCGGCCCGTGTGGGAGATGAGGCGGGCCGAGACGGCCCGCGGCATCTCCCAGTTCATCGCCCACAGGGTGAGGCGGATGCAGTACCATCCCAGGTCGCCGAGGCAACCCAGGGGCTCGAGGGCGGCGTCGGCGCGGATGTTGCCGTCGAAGAACGAGGCCGGGGCGCAGAAGGAGAAGGCCGAGGTGATCCGGCGCACCGGGCCCACGCTCGTGCCGTCATCGAGAACCTTGCGCATCGCGGGCAGCCGCAGGCTGTGGTCGAACATGACGCCGTCCATGAACTGGACGCCGCCGGCGCGGCACGCCTCGAGCATCTCCTCCAGGTCCGCCGCCGTCGCCGCGCAGGGCTTCTCGGAGAGGACGTGCTTGCCCGCCTTGGCCGCCCGGATGACCCACTGCTTGCGGATCAAGGTCGGGAGCGGTATGTAGACCGCGTCGACATTCCTGGAGGCAAGCAGCTCCTCGTAGCTCCCGTACGCCTCGGGAACGGACGCCATGGGCCTGGCCCCCTGGCACTCCGCGATGAACTTCCTGCTGCGCGCAAGGTCGCGGCTGGCGACAGCGGTCACGGTCGAGTCGCCGGTATTGTAGATCGCCTGCCAGTTCTTCCTCGCGATCTGGGCCGTCCCGAGGATCCCCCATCGAATCGGGTCGTTTGTCATGGAAGGCAATCGATTGGACGAGCGCCATGCGGCTGTCAACGCCCCGGGGCCGCCCCCCTGCGGAGCTTGACCGAGCCGGCCCTTTCCGTATCCCCATTTGGGCAACCCCTCCCCCAAGATGATGACTCGAAGAGATTTCCTCCAAGGTTCCGGTGCAATGGCAGGACTCGCCGCAGCCGGCCAGATAGGGCGGGCCCAGACCCCCGCGCCGAATGCAGCCCCCGCGGCGCCGGCATTTCCGGTGAGCCCCGGCGGACGCGAGTTTGAGCGGGCCATAGGGGCGGCGAACTTCGAGCTGCTGGCGGGCCGCCTTGCGACGGTGAACAACGACATCGTGGCGCACGGCCTGCGCAGGATGCCCGGAATAAAGGGCACGCTCCTCACCGGCTATCCCTACAACGAGTTCTACGACTGGGACCTCTACTTCGAGAACCTCTACCTCTCGTATTTCGGCGTGTGGCCCTATTGCTTCACGAACCTGAAGGAGTTCCTGGACCGGCAGGAACCGGACGGCTACATCAACCGCAGCCTGATCAAGAAGCGCGACCGCCAGCACTTCAAGCCGTTCCTCGCCCAGCTGGTCGTCCTCGGCGCCAGGCAGAGCCAGAACGACTACGAGTGGGTCCGGGGAAACTACTACGACCGGCTCCGCAAGTACATTGACAAGTGGTTCTCGTACGACTCGGACCACAACGGCCTGCCGGTGTGGAACTCGGCCGACGCCGCGGGCACGGACAACCAATGGAGCCGCGGGGGCAAGCTTGCCTCGTTCACGATCGAGGGCACCGACCTGGCCTCGTACCTGATCCGGGAGCTCCGGGCGATGGCCGTCATCGCCGACCGGCTGGGCAGGAGCGACGACGTCAAGGCCTTCAATGAGCACGGCGACGAGGTGGCCCGGCTGATCAACAAGACGTTCTGGGACGAGACGGACGGCATGTACTATGACCGCAACGAGAAGACGGGGGAGCTCGTGAGGGTCAAATCCGCCACGAACTTCATGCCGCTGTTCGCCGGTGCGGCCACGCAGGAGCGCGCCGATCGCCTCGTATACGAGCACCTCACCAATGAGAACGAGTTCTGGCTGCCCTATCCCGTGGCCAGCTACGCCCGGACCGAGCCGGACTACTACCAGGGGTCCCACCGCGAGTGCAACTGGCGCGGGCCCACGTGGGCCCCGACCAACTACATGATCTTCCACGGGCTGGTGCGCTACGGCTTCAGGGACACGGCGAACACCCTGGCCGCCCGCCTCTTCGACATGGCACTCACCAGGAACCTGGTCCTGCGCGAGTATTACAATGCCGAGACCGGGGAGGGCCTCGGCCAGACCCGGTTCTGGGGCTTCACCGCGCTGTACTACGGGATGCTCCTGGAGTCCTACCTCGACTACGACGCCTCCAGCCTGACCGGGGAGTCGATCCCGATCTTCACGCGGGAGATGGGGGTCTCGTTCCCGACTCCCTTGCCCGCGCCCTACGCCTGACCGCCGCCCCTCGGGCGGGGGGCATCAGGAGTGCGGCGTACGGGGTGGTTCATCCTGTAGGCCAGGTAGAAGCAGCCAAAGGATCCTCCCACGGAAACGCAGGCCAGCAATCGCGCAAGGCCCTTGCCGTGCCATAGGCCGCCAAACCATTCCCTTATCTCGGCGGCCAGCAGGTTGGATTTGCCGCCTATCTGCTCCATCTCGTACTCGTAGCGCCTGGAATCGGAATAGGCTCCCTCGTCGGGGGGCGGCGCCTTCGCATCGACGATCACGGAGGCCAGCAGGCCCACGACCAGGATGGCGACCCCGACTAGGTGCAGGCGCGCCTGGAGCGCCCTGTCCCCCTCGGGCTGTTCCCGTTTCAGTGTGTCATTCATGGATTACCCTCGGTGTGCGGCCAGAATCCGTCGCAACCGCGTCATTCCAAGGCGAGCGCAAACAGACGGGTGCCGCGGGCCCGTCGGGTAACACCCCATATGACGCGCTTTCGTCCCGGTGTACCCTTGCCCCACGATGCCTGTCGCCCAACTGACCAATCCCGAGGCTCCCGCGGCACCCGCAAGCCGCCCCAGGGCGGAGGCCCGCGAACGGGAGGCCTTCGTCACCCCGCCGAATCCGCCGAGAAGCGCGGCCCTGACAATCGCCCTCGGCGCGCTCGCGGCGGTTCTGCTGATCACCACCTTCGTCTTTTGGAGCAAGGTGGGCGCCCGGGATGAGTCCATCGTGCAGATCAAGAACCGGTCGGACCAGGTCCAGGCCGACGCCGTGCTGCTGCGGGCGCAGGTGGACCAGGACAAGGTCGCCACGGCGCTGCTCCAGAAGCAAATGGACGAGGCCAAGGCCGCGTCGGTCCAGGACAAGGCCGACTTGGACAAGGCCGTCGCCGACGGCGCCGAGGTCCAGAAGGCCCTGGACAAGACCAGGATCCTGGCAACCGACTTTCAATCGCAGATGGAGGAGGCCAAGGTCGCCTCCATCAAGCACCAGGGCGAGGTGGAGATCGCGCAGGCCCAGGTGGCCGTGATGCAGATACAGCTGAACAAGGCCACGGCCGACTCGAGCCAGCTCCAGGTCCAGCTGGCCGACCTGCAGGGAAAACTGGACACGGCGCAGTCCATGGTCGCCCAGCTGGAGAAGTCGCAGGCGAAGAACTGACCGGACGCCGGCGACCGCGGCATGCGGTCCGCGCTTGGGGAACGTCACTTCTGCTGACCCGGCCCGGGCGCCATGTCCGCCTCATTCTGCTGGAGGAGGTCCTCGGGCCTCTTGACGCCCTCCGGAAGGGGCGGCGGATTGGGGACGCCGGGCCCCGCGTTCTCCGCCGGGACCGCGGGCCCCTCGCCGGATCCCGGGGGGTGGAGCGCGTCCTTCTCAGTCTGGCTCAATTGGGACATGTCCCATCCGCCCCCGAGGTTGTTCACGAGGGCGATGCTCGCCGTCACCTGGCGCAGCTGCACCTGCAGCTCCGCAAGGCGGCTGGAGAGAAAGGTGTTCTGGGCGGTGATGACGTTCACGTAGCTGTCCAGCCCGTTCTGGTAGCGGACCACCGACAGCCGCACGGTCCTCTGCGCCGCTAGGGCGGCCTTGTGCTGCTCGGCCACCTCAACCGAAAGTATCCGCAGGCCTGCAAGGTTGTCCTCGACCGATTGAAAGGCGGCCAGGACGGCCTGCCGGTAGTCGGCAACGCTGGCATCGTAGGCGGCTCTGGCCTGCGCGTTCTCGGCGCGGCGCAGCCCGCCGTCGATGAGCGACTGGGCGACGCTCGGCCCCACGGACCAGATGCGGTTGGGCCAATCGAGCAGCTTGCTCAGTCCCGTGGACGCGTAGCCAGCGGACGCGTTCAGGGTCAGGTTCGGGAAATAGGCCGCCCTCGCCAGGCCGATGCCGGCATTTGCGGCGGCAACCTGGCGCTCCGCGGCGGCGATGTCCGGCCTGCGCTCGAGCAGCCCCGAGGGCAGGCCGACCGGAATCTCGGGCAGCTCCGGGCTGAACGGGCGGACCCCGACCGAGAAGAGCGCGGGGGGAACGCCGATCAGGACGGCGATAGCATGCTCGTACTGGGCCCTGGCGATGCCGAGGTCCGTCGCCTGCGCCTCGGCGTTGTCCAGCTGGGTGTCCGCCTCGGCCAGGTCCTCCTCGGATGCGAGGCCGTTGTTGTAGAGCGTCCTCACAAGGTGAAGGCTCGCCTCGTAGTCGGCCAGGGTCGTGTCGAGGATGCGCCTCTGCTCGTCCGTCGCCCTGAGGGCAAAATAGGCCTGCGCGAGGGCGCTGCGCGTGCTCAGGAGCGCCGTCTCCACCTCCGCGGCGCTCGCCTGGGCCGCATAGGAGTTCTGGGCGACCGCGTTGCGCACGCTGCCCCAGAGATCGACCTCGTAGGACGCCTCCACCGGGAGCGTATAGGTGGTTCTCGGTCCGGTTCCGCCGCCCGAGGACGGGCTGCCCGACGATCCGCCGCTTGAGGAGACCGATGCGCTCGAGCGCGAGCGAACGACGGATGGCGCGAGGACCAGCGTGGGGAAGAGCCCGGCCTGCGCCTCCGACACCAGGGCGTGCGCCGCCCGGTAGTTGGCCTCGGCCGCCGCCACGGTCTGGTTGGAGACCGCAACCCGCTCCTCCAGCTCGCTCAGCTGCCGGTCATGGTAGAGCTCCCACCAGCTGCCCCGGAGCGTGCCGTCGTTCGGCTCGGCGAGCCTCCATCCCTGCCCGGCCCCGGAGGACCCAGGTACCGCCTCCTTGAAGGGGGCCGAGGCGTCCATCGGAGGCCGCTCGTAGTGCGGGGCCAGGTCGCAGCCGCCAAGCGCCAGACCCGCGCAGCAGGCAAAAAGGAGAAGCTTCTTGTCCATGTGTCTCATGGGGCCGCGGGTTCGGAGATGCCGATGGGATCCGCCGGTTGGCCGGCGAAGCCAAACCTTGCGATCCAGTTGTTGAGCCGGTCCATGTAAAGGTAGATCACGGGCGTCGTGTAGAGGGTGAGCACCTGGCTTACAAGGAGGCCGCCGACGATCGCGATGCCGAGCGGGCGCCGAAGCTCGGCGCCCATCCCCGTCCCGATCGCGAGCGGCAGTCCGCCCAGCATCGCCGCCATCGTGGTCATCATGATCGGCCGGAACCGCAGGAGGCAGGCCTGGTATACGGCGTCCTTGGGGCCCTTGCGCTCGCGCCGCTCCACCTCGAGGGCGAAGTCGATCATCATGATCGCGTTCTTCTTCACGATCCCGATGAGGAGGAAGACGCCGATGAGCGCGATGACGCTGAGCGATGTGTTGGTGATCAGCAGGGCCAACAGCGCGCCCACGCCCGCCGACGGCAGCGTCGAGAGGATCGTGATCGGGTGGATGTAGCTCTCATAGAGGACCCCGAGGACGACGTAGACGGCGGCTATCGCCGCCATGATAAGGAGCGGCTCATTTGCGACCGAGTCCCTGTACGCCTGGGCCGCGCCGCTGAAGGAGCCCGTGATCGTCCCAGGCATGCCCACCTTGCGGCCGGCGTCGAAGATCAGGTTCTCGGCGTCGCCGAGGGCCACCCCCGGCGCCAGGTTGAAGGAGATCGTGACCGAGGGGAACACGCCGGAATGGTTGACGGCGAGGGGCGCCGTCGCGGCCCGAAAATGCGTGAACGCCGACAGGGGCACCATCCCTCCGCTCGCCGAGGGCGCGTAGACGTCCCTCAGGGCGTCCGGGTTCCGCCAGAAGCTTGGCTCCACCTCCATGACCACAAAGTACTGGTTGATGGGCGTGTAGGTCGTGGCTATCTCCCGCTCGCCGAAGGCGTCGTAGAGGATGTTGTCGATGGCCTGGGGCGTGATGCCGAGGCGCGACGCCGTCCGCCTGTCGATCTCGAGGTTTGCGGCAAGACCGCTGTTCTGGGCGTCGCTCGTCACGTCGGTGAGCTGGCGGATACCCCGCATCGCCTTCAGCAGCTTCGGGCCCCACTCCTTGAGCTCCGGCAGGCTGTCGCTCTGGATCGTGTACTGGTACTGGGCCGCGCTCATCCTCCCGCCGATCCTCACGTCCTGCACCGCCTGGAGGACGAGCGTCGCCCCGGGCACCGTCGCGAGCTTGGGGCGCAGCCGCCCGATGATCTGGTCGGCAGTGGCCTTTCGCTGCCCCACGGGCTTGAGCGCGATGAACACGCGCCCGGTGTTGGTGGTCGTGCCGCCCCCGCCTCCCGTGAAGCCGAGCACCGCCGAGACCGCGGGATCCTTGTCCGCGATGTCGACGAGGCTCTGCATCTTCTGCTTCATCGACTGGAATGACGTGTCCTGGTCCGCGATGATGCTCCCGTTGAGGCGGCCCGCGTCCTGCTGGGGGAAGAAATCCTTGGGAATGACGACGTACAGCAGGACATTCAGCGCCAGCGTCGCGATTGCGACCATCAGGACGAGCAGCGAGTGCCCGAGCACCCATGCCAGGCTGCGCTTGTAGAAAGCGTGCAACCGGTCAAAGGCCCTCCCGGTGACGAGGTAGAACCTGCCGTGCTCCCTTCCCAGGAGAAGGAGGCGCGAGCACATCATGGGCGTCGTGGTCAGGGAGACGGCCAACGACACGAGGATCGTGACCGAGAGGACGACGGCAAACTCGCGGAATAGCCGTCCCACGATCCCCCCCATCAGAAGAATCGGCGTGAAAACGGCCACGAGCGAGATGCTCATCGAGACGACCGTGGGGCCGATCTCGGCCGCGCCCTTGAACGCGGCCTCCATCGGCGAGATGCCCTTCTCCAGGTGCCGGGTGATGTTTTCCAGCACGACGATGGCGTCGTCGACGACGAATCCCGTGGAGATCGTCAGCGCCATGAGCGAGAGGTTGTCCACGCTGTAGCCGAACAGGTACATGAACCCGAGCGTGCCGATGATCGAGACGGGCACGGCGACAATCGGGATGCAGGTCGCCCTCCATTCCCTCAGGAACAGGAAGACCACGAGCACGACCAGCATGATGGAGACCAGCAGCGTCCTCTCCACGTTGGCGACGGAGGCGCGGATTGTAACGGTCTGGTCCAGCGCGATCGTGAAGTTGATCGCCGGGTTGACTGCGGCGTGAAGGCGGGGCAGCGCAGCCTTTATCGCGTCCACCGTGGAGATGATGTTCGCCCCGGGCTGCCGGAAGATGAATATCAGCGCAGCGGGGCTGCCGTTCATGAGCCCGAGGGAACGCACCGTCTGGACCGAGTCGGTGACGCTTGCGACGTCCGACAGTCGCACGGGGGCCCCGTTCCTGTAGGTGACGATGAGCGATTTGTAATCCGCGGCCTTAAGGAGCTGGTCGTTGGCGCTTATCATCCAGTGGGTCGTGGCGTCTGAGAGGCCGCCCTTGGCCTCGTTGGCCGTCTGGGCGGCGACAGCCGCGCGAACGGTCTCCAGCTGGATCCCGTAGCCGTTGAGCTGGGTCGGGTTCACGTCGATGCGCACCGCCGGGGACGAGCTTCCCCCCACCCCGACCTGGCCGACGCCGGATATCTGGGCCAGCTTCTGGGCCAGAATGGTCGATGCCGCGTCGTAGAGCGCCGAGGGGGCAAGGGTCTTGGAGGTCAGCGCGATGATGGTGATGGGGGCGTCGGCGGGATTCACCTTCCTGTAGGTCGGGTTGTTCGGCAGGTCCGACGGCAGGTTGCTCCGGGCGGCGTTGATCGCGGACTCCACGTCGCGGGCCGCCGCATCGATGCTGCGGCTGAGCGCGAACTGGAGGGTGACCTGCGCCTGGCCGAGCGTGCTCTGCGCCGTCATCTCGGAGACGCCGGCGATCCGCCCGAACTCCCGCTCGAGCGGGGTCGCGACCGACGAGGCCATGATCTCCGGGCTGGCGCCCGGCAGCGAGGCCTGGACCTGGATCGTGGGGAAGTCCACCTGCGGCAGCGGCGAAACCGGAAGAAACGGAAACGCGACCATCCCGGCGAGCGCGACGGCCGCCGTGAGGAGCGTGGTCGCGATCGGCCTCTTGATGAATGGAGAGGAAAGGCTCATTGCAGGGGTTCCGGAGCGATATTTCCCTGCGGGGCCACCTGCTCGGGCGCTGCCCGGCGGTTCCCGGCGAACCTTGCTGAAAGCTCGTCGAAGAAGAGGTAGATGACCGGCGTCGTGTAGAGCGTGATCAGCTGGCTGAAGATGAGGCCCCCAATGATCGCTATTCCAAGCGGCCGGCGCAGCTCCGAGCCAACCCCCTGGCCGAGCGCAAGCGGCACGGCCCCGAGCATGGCCGCCATCGTGGTCATAAGGATGGGGCGGAAGCGCAGCAGGCAGGCCTGATGGATGGCCTCAAGGGGCTTCTTGTGCTCCTGCCGCTCGGCGGCGAGCGCGAAATCGATCATCATGATGGCGTTCTTCTGCACTATGCCGATGAGGAGGACTATGCCGATGATCGCCACGATGGTCAGCTCGTTGCCGCAGATGATCAGCGCGAGGAGGGCGCCGACCCCGGCCGAGGGAAGGGTCGAGAGGATCGTTATCGGGTGGATGTAGCTCTCATAGAGCACCCCGAGCACGATGTAGACCGTGACGAGCGCGCCCAGTACCAGGAGCAGCTCGTTGGTCTGCGAGGCGACAAAGGCCTGGGCCGTGCCCTGAAAGGAGCCCTGCATCGCGGGCGGCTGCGGCAGGTCCTTCTCAACCTTCTGGATCGCCTTGACGGCGGCGCCAAGGGAGGCGCCCGGGTCAAGGTTGAAGGAGACGGTGGTCGCCGGGAACTGCCCCATGTGGCTGATGAGTATGGGAGCCATGGCCTGGGAGGTCTTCGTGACCGCGCGCAGGGGAACGGCGCCCCCACCGGCCGACATCAGGTAGATGTCCTTCAGGTCGTCCGGGCTGGTCTGGAACCGAGGGTCCACCTCCAGGATAACGTGGTACTGGTTGAGCTGGGTGAACACGGTCGACACTTGCCTCTGGCCAAAGCTGTCGTAGAGGCTGTCGTCGATGTTCTGGGGGGTGATCCCCAGGCGCGCCGCCGTCTGCCGGTCGAATGTCAGGGCCTCCTGGCGGCCCTGGGTCTGCAGGTCGCTGGCCACGTCCGTCAGCTCGGGGAGGGCCTTGAGGCGCGCGACAAACTTCGTGCCGTATCCCGAGAGCTCGTCCGCGCTCGGGTCCTGCAGGCTGTACTGGTATTCCGTCCTGCTGACGATGTCCTCCACGGAGATGTCCTGGACGGGCTGCATGTAGAGGCTGATGCCCTGCACCCTGGCCACCGCCGCCTGAAGGCGGCGGATGACTGCGGATGCCGACAGCCCGCGCTCTCCGAGCGGCTTGAGGTTGATCTGGATCCGGCCGCTGTTGAGCGTCGTGTTCGTCCCGTCCACCCCGATGAAGGAGGACAGGCTCTCGACCGCGGGATCCTCCAGTATCACCGAGGCGAGGCGCTGCTGCTGGCGCGCCATCTCGGCGAACGACACGCTCTGGTCGGCCTCGGTCACTCCCTGGATCTCCCCGGTGTCCTGCACCGGAAAGAAGCCCTTCGGTATGACGATGTAGAGCAGGCCCGTGACGGCCAGCGCGGCGACCGCCACCACCATCGTGAGCCTGCGGTGCAGGAGGACCCAGTCGAGCGTCCTTCCGTAGAACGCGATCGTGCTGTCGAACGCGCTTTCCAGCACCTTGTAGAAACGCCCGTGCTGCGACGCGTCCACGTGGCTGAGCAGCCTCGCGCAGAGCATGGGGGTCAGCGTGAGCGAGACCGCCGCCGAGATGAGAATCGTCGCGCTGAGCGTCACGGCAAACTCCCTGAAAAGGCGGCCCGTTATGTCCCCCATGAAGAGCAGCGGGATGAGGACGGCGATCAGGGAGACCGTAAGGGACATGATCGTGAACCCGATCTGCTCGGCGCCCTTGAGCGCCGCCGCCAGGGGCGCCTCGCCCTGCTCCACGTAGCGGCTGATGTTCTCGATCATCACGATCGCGTCGTCCACGACGAACCCGGTCGAGATCGTGAGGGCCATGAGCGTGAGGTTGTTGAGGCTGAAGCCGAGCGCGTACATCGCGCCGAAGGTCCCGACGAGCGAAAGGGGGACGGCTATGCTCGGGATGATCGTGGCGGCGAATGTTCGCAGGAACACGAAGATGACGGCCACAACGAGCGCGATGCACAGGCAGAGCTCGAACTCCACGTCCGCGACGGAGGCGCGCACGGTTGTTGTCCTGTCGGTCAGGACCGCGATCTTGATCGTGGGTGGGATCGTCGCCCTCAGCTTCGGGAGGAGGGCCTTTATGCGGTCAACGACATCGATGATGTTGGCGCCGGGCTGGCGCTGGATGTTCACGATGACGGCGGGGATCCGGTTCATCCACGCGGACGCCTGGGTGTTCTCGACGCCGTCGACGACTTTGGCCACCGACTTGAGTGTAACCGGCGAGCCGTTCCTGTAGGCGAGCACCAGCTGCCGGTAGTCCCCGCTCGTCGTGATCTGGTCGTTCGCCGCGATCTGGTAGCTCTGGCTTGGCCCATCGAAGCTGCCCTTGGCCGCGTCGACGCTCGTGGCCATGAGGCTGGAGCGCACATCCTCAAGGCTGAGGCCGTAGGAGGCCAGCTGCGTCGGGTTGACCTGGATCCTGACCGCCGGCTTCTGGCCGCCGCTGATGGTGACCGCGCCTACCCCGGGCAGCTGGGATATCTTCTCCGCGAGGCGCGTGTCCGTGTAGTCCTCGACCTTCGAGAGCGGGACCGTGTCGGACGTCAGCGCAAGGGTGAGGATCGGGGCGTCGGCGGGGTTGACCTTGTTGTAGATGGGCGGCGTCGGCAGCTGCGGCGGGAGGTAGCTCTGGGCGGCGTTGATCGCCTCCTGCACGTCCTGCTCGGCGACGTCGATGTTCAGGCTGAGCGCAAACTGGAGCGTGATCACGGACGCCCCCTCGGAGCTCGTGGACAGCATCTGGTTCAGCCCCGGGACCTCCCCGAGCTGCCTCTCGAGAGGCGCGGTGACCGCCGACGCCACGACGTCCGGGCTCGCGCCGGGGTAGAACGTGAGCACCTGCATGGTCGGATAGTCCACCTCCGGCAGCGCCGCGACCGGCAGCTGGCGGAATGCGATGACGCCGATCAGCAGGATCGCGGCCATCAGCAGTGAGGTCGCGATCGGCCTCAGGATGAACGGGCGCGACGGATTCATTCGTGCGCTGGAGGCGGGGTCGTCGGGGTCTCGGTCGGGGCAGCCGCGGGCTGCGCCTGCCGGACGACTATCGTCGAGCCGCTTTGCAGCCTGTCGAAGCCGTCGGTCACCAGCTGCTCACCGGGCGTCACGCCCGTCACCGCGGAGAATTCCCCCTCGGTCGCCAAAACCTTCACGTTGCGCGACTGGACGGTGCCCCCGGGCTGGACGACATAGACAAAGGCCGCGTCATTGTTGCGCTGGATCGCCGCCGCCGGCACGAGGTCGACCTTTGTCAGCGTCTTTATCAGCAGCCTGGCGTTAACAAACTGGTTGGGGAAGAGCTCGTTCCTGCTGTTTGCGAATGTCGCCCTCGCGCGGACCGTCCCCGTGGTCGGGTTGATCTGGTTGTCGATCGTTATCAGGGTTCCATCGGCCAGCTTGTGCTGCTGCGACCTGTCAAGTGCGGCCACGCTAAGCGTGCGGCCCGCCGACAGTTGCTCGGTCACCTGCGGGAGCTCGTCCTCGGAGATGTCAAAGATCACCGTGATCGGCTGGAGCTGCGTGACCGTCGCCAGTCCGGTCGGGCCGTTGGCCGGCACGATGTTTCCGGGATCGACCGTGCGCAGGCCCACGCGTCCGTCGATAGGGGAGACAATGCGGGTGTAGTCGACGTTGACCTGCGCCGCCGCCAGGTTTCCCTCGTCGAGCTCGACGACCCCCGCGTCCTGCTCGACCGTCGCCTGCTGCGTCGCCAGCTGCTGCTCCGGTATGGCCCTCTGTTCAAAGGCATTCTGGTACCGGACGAGGTCCAGGCGGGCGTTCTTCAGCAGCGCCTGGTCCCGGGCCAGCTGGCCCTGGGCCTGGAGCAACAGCGCCTGGTAGGGGCGCGGGTCGATCGTCGCAAGCAGGTCGTTCTTCTTCACCATCTGCCCCTCCTTGTAATAGACTCCGGTCAGTTCCCCGGTCACGCGGCTGGCCACCGTCACGGTGTACACCGGCGTGACGGTGCCGAGCGCGTCGAGGTAGATGTTGATGTCCCCAATCTTCGCCAGGCCCGTGGAAACGGGGACGACGGCGGAGGCCGGCGGCCGGGCCTTGGGCGTGAAAAGCCCGTGGACAATGAGCAGCGCGCATACGAGGAGGGCCACGAGCACGGCGATCGAGAGGACCGGGTGCTTCCTCAACCCCGAGCGGATTGGAGATCCGCCTTGGGGCCGGACCCCTCCCATCGCCTTCACTTCTGGTTCATTCATAAAATGGTTACTTGTCGCTGTTAGTGAAACCCCATTGCGCCCGGGTGCAAAGCTACCGCACCGGCGCAGGAGACCGATGCCTCATCTGCGACGCCATTGGAGAGGGAAATTCCAATGTGTTTCTCGACAAAGGTTTATAGCCCGACGCACCCGAATGCCCAAGGATGCGGCTGGTCCCGCAGAATTGCGCATGTGTCGTGGGCTCAAAGGGCATATGCTCGGACATTCATCCGACGGTATTGGAGACATCCGGGCCAATCAAGGGTTCGATTGCATCATCCGGAAGCAACCGGCCCCACCGTGGAAGGGCGCCATCGCCGGTCAATAAGGGGCATTCTCCGCGACAAGGCCGGCAATTTCCGTCCGCAGCGCCCGTTCAGTCTCGGCGCCGCGGAAGCCCGGATGCACATACCTCACCCTCCCCATGCGGTCCACTAGGTAGCTCGTCGGCATCGTGGGCACCCCAGCCTCGCGCACGAGGCGCTGGTCCCGGTCCAGCGTCACGAAAAATGTCGGGGCGAGCGCCCTGACGAACGCGTCGTAGTCGCCGGCAACCTGGTCCACGGACACGGCCACGATCACCAGTCCCCTGGCCGCGAATTCGGCATTGAGTCGGCCGTATGCCGGGAAGGACGCCTTGCACGGCGCGCACCAGGAGGCGAAAAAATCCACAAGCACGACCTTCCCGGCAGTCCGCGGCAGCGGATTGCCAACGAGCCCGGCGGACGCCAACGGCGGAAAGCTGTCGCCGACATGGACGTCCGCCCGGGACGGAGACGGGATGCAGGCCGAGACCGCGGCCGCGACCGCAATTGCCACGGATGCTCTCATTGGGATTCGGATGACGGGCGCACCGGGGGGAACCTTGGACCCGCGGGAAACCGCGGTCGACACCGTAAAGGGGCCCGCCCGGGCCGACCGGTTGGCGCCCGGGACCGAAGATTCGGGTCGCGTGCGCTCCGCCAGGAAGCATCATGGGCGGAAGATCCCCGGCGGGGCAGCGCCCCCCTCCTGGGGCAGCCTCCATGAAAATCGCAGCCTGCATCCTTTTCCTGGCCGCCTCCGTCGCCCGGGGGGTAAGCGTCGGCGACACTTACCAGCAGGTCATCGCCGAGAAGGGGAACCCCAAAAGCACCCTCTCGGCGGGCTCGATGAGCATGCTCAGCTACCCGGACCTGATGATCAAGGTGAAGGACGGCCTGGTCGTGTCCGTCAACGCCGTCGTGGCCGTGCCGGCGCCAACACGGCCCCCCGGCAACCCGACACCCGCCCCGATCAGCCCGACGGCCGCCAACATCCCCCGGATCTACGCCCTCGCGAACCAGGTGAACGCCGCCGTGGCGAGGGTCGTGGCCATCGTCAACCAGCCGATAAACCACCTGCAACGCAAACCCGGGATGAAGATCATGCTCTTCAGCCCGCCGTGGTTTAATCCCGTCACGTTGAGGCCGGACTTCGGCTCCGTCGACATAACACCTTACCAGGAGATCCCGTATGCCCAATATGAATACGTATCATCGACGATAAACGCCGACGAGGCGTTCCTGGGGGCGGAGCTGGAGTTCAACCCGATGACCAAGTATTTCTACACGGACCTCACCATCCCCAAGAAGAGGCTGACCCGGGACGAGATGAGCGAGATCAACGGCCTCTACCACATCATTGGGCAGTGCGAACTTCAGCTGATCAAGCTGGGGTACACGGGGAAGATGCCTTGAGCCGAGGACGCACGCGCGTCGCCCGGCGGGCGGCCAAGGCGTCCCCCTCCCCTCCCATGAACATCAAATCCCTTATCCGAACGATTCCCGACTGGCCGCGGGCGCCCGTCCGGTTTCGGGACATAAGCTCGCTGCTGCGAGACGCCGAGGGATTCGGCGCCGCCATGGACATGTTCATCGGCCACTACAGGGACCGGCCCATTGACGTCATCGCGGGCCTGGACGCCCGCGGCTTCATTCCCGCGGCCGTTCTGGCGTACGAGCTCAGGAAGCCGCTGGTCATGGTCAGGAAGAAGGGGAAGCTGCCCGGCGGGACGATCCATGCCGCCTACCAGCTGGAGTACGGCGAGAGCATCCTGGAGATCCACACGGATGCCGCCGAGAAGGGGGCCAACGTGCTCCTCATGGACGACCTGATAGCCACCGGCGGCACGCTTTGCGCGGCCGTCAGGCTCTTCGGCAACATCGGGTGCACGGTCACGGACGTGGGCGCGATCGTGAACCTCACCGAGCTCGGGGGGGCGGCGCGCCTCAAGGCCCTCGGCGTCAGGGTTTACTCGCTCTGCGAATTCAACGAGACGGAGTGACGCGCGTCCGCGCCCTCGCAAGGCGCACCGCGGCAAGCACCACGGCCCCGAGCCCGATGAGCGTGGCGGTCGGGGGTTCTGGCACCGGTGTGAAATTGGAGATCGTAAGGCTGCTGGGCAGGTAGTTGACGGTGAAGGCACCCAGCCCGTCTGTGGTGTACACGGTCGACCCGTTCGTGATCCCGGCAAACTGGCCGGAGAGGCTGCCGCTGGCCGTGATCAGCGTGAACGTGGTGCTCGGGAGCACGGAGCTCTGGTAGCCGTTTGTGAAGATGAGGTCGAGCGAGCCGCCCAGGGCGACGTTCTGAGCCGAGAGCGTGTCGTATCCGGTGACCGGCGTTGATCCGCCAAGGTCGAACAGGACCGTCGAGGAGCCCGTCAGCGTGAGGTTCCCCGTCAGGGATAGGCTCTGCACCGGGTGAAGGAGTCCGCTGTTGGTGACGGCGGAACCGATCGTCCCTGACGCAGATAGCGTTCCCCCTTGGATCGAGACGCTGGTCGCATCGAGTGTGCCGCTCGTCAGGCTGGTGGTGCCGCCAGTCTGGATGTACTGGCCGGCGGCAACATACAGGGTGCTGCCGGACTGGACGGCAACCGTCCCGGTGTTGGTGAGATTGCCGGCCGCAAACTGCATGCCGCCGGTACCGGTTGCTATGAGAGAACCCTGGTTCGTGAACGGGCTCGCGACGTTCAGGACGAGCGGGTTCGTGCCGGTAGCGACGATGGAGCCCGTGTTGGTCAGCGTCAGCTGGGCCGCCCCGATCTGTCCCGCACCCGAGATAGTGTCGTTGACATTGTCCAGCGGTGTGGAGGCGGATGGCCCGTAGATCCTGTTGTACGGGCTGTTCGACAGGGAAATCAGCCCCCCTCCGGTAAGGGAGAGCCCCCCGGGGGCCACTATGAGGTCGGTGTAATTGCTTGATGAATTGAGCGTAACCGTTCCCAAATTCGTGAAAGTGCCCGAAAATGTATCCGCAAAGCTATTTGGAATCTGCAGAACGGCGCCGGCGGCAAGCAGGATGCCATTGAGAACCGAGTCACCCGCCGTCGTGATGACGCCCGTTCCCGAGCTCGAGAGCGTTCCGCCCGTGATCGCGACCGAGTCCAGCTCCACGGTCGAGCCATTCGCCGCCGAGATCGTCCCGCCCGAGTTGTTCACGGAGTATCCCGAGAAGAGGAGCGTTGCGCCGGCGGTCGCCTCCATGGTCCCCGTGTTGGTCGTTCCTCCGTTGGGCTCTATGGTCAGCGCAACCGACTGGTTGGCATCCACCGTCCCCTGGTTGCTGAACGTCAACCCGTACCCCGAGCCGATCGCCCCGGAGCCCTCAATCAGGTTGTTGGCGTTCACGAGCGTCTCGGCCCCGGTCAGGCCATAGATGCGGTTGTAGGGGGAATCCGAGAGGGAAACGGTTCCGCCACCGGAAAGGGTGACCGTCCCCCCAGTCATGATCA
>Ga0181526_10000793_pt1 | contig 32037 bp, 25 predicted proteins | sample PEATcosm2014_Bin_35_FD_119750 | JGI IMG/M metagenome (GOLD analysis project Ga0181526, IMG submission 119750) | Peatland microbial communities from MTU Mesocosm Facility, Houghton, MI, USA - PEATcosm2014_Bin06_30_metaG | ecosystem: Environmental > Terrestrial > Soil > Wetlands > Peat | place...
ACGGTCTGGTGCGGCTCGATGATAATGGCCGGGCCATCGACTTTGTGGCCCGGCGCGAGTTGTTCGCGCGTGTAGACCAGCGCGCGGTGCCACTTGCCGCCCGAGAAAAAGCGCGTGCGCCGCGCCGGCGCGGGCAGCTTGCCGCGGGTGGTCTTGCGCGACTTTTCCTTGAAGATAGCACCGCCGCCGACCGCTTCCACCGAGACGGCTTCAATCACCAGCGACTTTTTCCGATCGATAAAGCCGAATTGGGCCTTGTGGGCGCGCTCAAAACCCTGCTGCAATTTCTTAAGCGAGGCCAGTTTCGCCGGCCCCTTGAGCGGCGGACGATAGCTACCCGCACCAACAATGAGCGGTGTATCGGTGCCGGCGTAACGGATGTGGGCCCGCACATGGAGCGCGATCTTGTCTTTGCCGACGCCCTGGGCGGCGACTTCCTCGATCGCGTGCCGCGCCAGCCGCCGCGCGACCTTTTCGAGGGTGGCGTGCGACTTCCCTCCAAACGGCTCCTCGATCGCCTGCTGGCGGACGCTCCGGATATCGGCGAGGCCCATGCCGTAGGCGGAGAGCAACGACGACAACGGATGGATGAGCACGCTTGTCATGCCGAGCGCGTCGGCGACCAGGCAAGCATGCTGGCCGCCGGCGCCGCCGAAGCAATTGAGCGCATAGCGCGTCACATCGTAGCCGCGCTGCACCGAGATCTTCTTGATCGCGTTCGCCATATTTTCGACCGCGATCTTGATGAAGCCATCGGCGGTTTCTTCGGCCGAACGGCCGTCGCCGATTTCGTCGGCCAGCTTGGCGAACGCCTCGCGGACCGCATCGGCGTCGAGCGGCAGATTTTGCCGCGGCCCGAAGATCTTCGGAAAAAACTCGGCGATCAGCTTGCCGACCATCACATTGGCGTCGGTGACGGCGAGCGGGCCGCCGCGGCGATAGCATTTCGGCCCCGGATTGGCGCCGGCCGAATCCGGCCCGACGCGAAACCGCGCGCCGTCGTAATGCAGGATCGAGCCGCCGCCCGCCGCGACCGTGTGAATCAGCATCATGGGCGCGCGCATGCGCACGCCGGCGACTTCGGTCTCGAAGGCGCGCTCGTATTCGCCGGCAAAATGCGACACATCGGTCGAGGTGCCGCCCATGTCGAAGCCGATCAAACGGCCAAAGCCGGCCGAGCGTCCGGTTTCGGCCATGCCGACGACGCCCGCCGCAGGTCCGGAGAGGATCGCGTCCTTGCCGCGAAACAGCTCTGCCGCCGTCAACCCGCCCGACGACATCATGAACATCAGTCGCGTATTTTTCTCCTCTCCCCCTTGTGGGGAGGGATTTAGCTCACCGGCGACCTGGGCCACGTAGCGGCGCAGGATGGGGGACAGATAGCTGTCGACTACCGTCGTATCGCCGCGGCCGACGAGCTTTATCAGCGGCGACACCTCATGGCTGGCCGAGACCTGGGGGAAGCCGAGCTCGCGTGCCAGCGCCGCGACACGCTGCTCATGGGTGCTATAGCGATAGGCATGCATCAGCACGACGGCGACCGCGCCGATACCGTCGGCGCGCGCGCGCTCAAGCTCGTCGCGAACCGCGGCCAGGTCGAGTTCGCGCTCCACCGTGCCGTCGGCGCGCACGCGCTCGTCGACCTCGACGACGCGTTCGTACAGCATGTCGGGCTTGATGATGTGGCGCGCGAAGATCTTTGGGCGCGCCTGGTAGCCGATGCGCAAGGCATCGCGAAAGCCCTTGGTGATAAGAAGCAGCGTGCGGTCGCCCTTGCGTTCGAGCAGTGCGTTGGTGGCAACCGTGGTGCCCATTTTCACTGCGGCAATGCGATCGCTTGGAATCGCCGCGCCCGACTCGAGACCGAGCAGATGCCGGATGCCGTGCACCGCCGCGTCCCGATAGGCCTCGGGATTTTCCGACAGCAGCTTATGGGCCACCAGGGCGCCATCCGGCCGCCGGCCGATCACGTCCGTGAAGGTGCCACCGCGATCGATCCAGAATTCCCAAGCCGACGCCATGCGCTCGATCCCGACCCCGCTTTATGCCACATTGGGCCAGAACGAGCGCTTGAACCACCAAGCTACTTGAACGACCAAGCCAAACGACTAGTCGAGGACGGAACGATGCACAAGATCGCGATTTCAGAGGCCGCGCGCCAGCGCATGACCGCCCGCACGGGCAAATTGCACCCGTTCGATGAAATCGATCCGCGCCAGGCCGCATTGGTGGTCATCGACATGCAGAACTATTTCTGCAAACCGGGCCACCAGGGCGAGGTCCCCGCCTCGCGCGCGATCGTGCCGAATATCAACCGGCTCGCCGCCGAGCTGCGGCGACGCGGCGGCCTCGTCGTTTGGGTTCGCAACGGCACCCATGAAACGCGCGACACCTGGTCGAATTATCACGAATTCCTGCATACGCCGGAACGCTGCGAGCGCCGCTATGCGGCGATGGAGGTCGATGGCGACGGTTACGCCTATTGGCATTTGAACGACATCCGTCCCGAGGATGCGCAGGTGACCAAGACGCGCTATAGCGCATTCATCCAGGGCTCCTCGGATATCGAGCGCCTGCTGCGCGGCCGCGGCATCGATACGCTGCTGGTCACCGGCACCGCCACCAATGTGTGCTGCGAAAGCACGGCGCGCGACGCCATGATGCTGAATTTCAAAGTCGTGATGGTGTCCGACGGGCTCGCGACCCATAACGATGAAGAGCACAACGCCGCGCTGTCGATCTTCTACGGCCTGTTCGGCGACGTGCAGACAACCGACGAAGCGATGCAATCGCTCGAGCGCGGCGACAAGGCACGGGCGGCGGCCTGATCGTTCGGATTATTTTTCCGACGCCAGAATTCCGGCGATCGTCTTGATTTCGTTGCGGGCATATTTCGGCAGCCCGGCGCTGATCGAATTGCCGGCATTGAACGACGACTGGCCCATCAAGACCTGCGCCGGCACGAGGTTGCGCAAGACCGGGATCGTCTCGAAGCCGCGTTTCTCGTCGAGCACGCGGGTCTTGATCGCGAGCGTCATGAACGCCGTGACGACAATTTTGTTGGGGTCTGACGGATGGGCTTGGAATACCGCAAAGAGCTTACCGAACTTCATGATCTGATTGACGTAGAAAATATCCTGTTCGAGCACGCCCGAAATCGGTGTGTCGAGCTTGGTCAATTCCTGCAATCCGGCCTGGTCGAGATCCGCAGGCGCGAGTGCTGACAGTTCGCTCTGGAAATCGATGTGGTCGACGACTTTCTTGGCGCTGTCGCGCAATTTGTTCACCAGCATGATGCCCATGGGGATCTTGCCCTCAAGCCGGTAGGTTGAGGCGATGCAGATCGAGGCCGTGCGGCCGGTGCACCATTTGCGGTCCGGATTATCGTTACCGGCGCCGGGGGCGTCCTTGAACGAAACGACATCGGTCGCCGCGATCTCCTTGTGCTTGATCGCCGGATCGATCTTTTCGAGAAACTGCAGGGTCACGTCGTGGGTCAGATCGATGGCGCCCGGCGCGCGGTCGAGCAGAAAACGCGCCTGCGCCACGTACATCGACAGTTTTTCGATGGTCTTGCCGGCGCGATCGTTCACCGGCTTGTCGAGGGTCGCTTCCGTATAGGCCGGGAAAAGCGCCAGGAATTTCTTCTCGGTCGGATGCTGGCTCGCCCAATCGTCGAAAGCCATCAGCGCGGTTTCGCTATTGATGCCGCCATCGCCGGTATGATCGCTAAACGCGATGACACCGGGTTTGAGCTGCGCCACGTCCGCCTGGCGTGCTGCGCTCATGTCATCAATGGTGAAATCCTGCGCGCCGGCGGCCGCGGCGATGCCGATAAAACCGAGATAGCCGGCAAACAGGATTGCGTGCCGCGTCCACATTCATATTTTCCCGTAAGATGCTTTCAAGAAGACGAATTCAGTTCACCCGTCCGCCCCAGAAGTAGTCCCGGTTGGGTTGGGGTTGCGGCGGCGCAGGACGGGGTTGGAACAGGCCAAATATACCACGCAATGGCTGCGGCACTTGCGGCTGATTTTGCCAGCCTTGATCCGGATAATAGTTGCGGCCGATCCATCGGCCGGTCGGTCCGCCGCCGCCACCGAAGAGAAAGCCCTGATCGTTATTGGGCGCTTGCATTTGTGACACATAGGGATCGTCGCGATTGACCAAATCATATTGCGTGTCGGCCACCTCGCCGTTCGGGCTGCGGCGGAAATGCTCAATGAAGGTCGGGCCTTGCTGCTGCGGCTGGCTTTGAAACAGCCCACCGAAACCTTGATCTTGGTTCCGCGCGCCGGCGCGATCACCGGTCATGTAGTCGATCGGGATATCGACGAGTTCGCGCTTCGCCTCCGGTGACGGACCATTGAGCGGCGCCTTCGGCGCGATATGGTCGTTCCAGATCGCCTCGATGATTGGCTGGAAGATGGGCAATGCTACGCGTGCGCCGCTCTCGCTGGAACCCAACGAGCGGCGCTTGCCGTCGCCATTGTCATAACCCATCCAGACCGCGACGGTGATGTCGTTGGTAAAGCCGATGAACCAGCCATCCACAGCGTCCTCCGTGGTGCCGGTCTTGCCCGCGACATAAGGCGACAGCCCGCCGATGCCGCGCGCGGTGCCACGCGCCACCACGCCCTGCAACATGGTCTTGAGCTGATAGAACGATGTCGCGTCGGCGGCGCCGATACGCGGCAACGGTGCGCTCGGATATTGATAAACGACGTGACCGTTCTGCTCGATCGAATCGATACCGTGCGGCTGCGGGAGCGCGCCCTCATTGGCGACGGCGGCATAGAACGCCGCCAAATCGATCATCCGCACCGGCTGCGCGCCGAGCACGAAGGGGTAATAGCGCTCGCATTGGCTGTAGATCTTCGCCGCAACCGCTGTGGCGCAAACAGCGTCAAGACTCCGTTCCGGATCGCTATCGATGCCGCCGTCGAGAAGGTGCGCGGTGACGATATTGATCGAATTCTCCAGGCCGCGGCGCATCGTGAACACGCCGCCTTCGCTGAAATCGGCATTGCGCGGCGACCAATAGTCCTCGGGACGCATCCGGCCGTCGTATTGCCGGCTGATGGCGTCGCGGCCATCGAGCCCGGTGCCGATCGGCGGGAAGGTGATCGCCTGATTGAGCACCAGCGTGTTCGGCTGCAGCCCATGCTGCAAGGCCGTGAGGTAGGTCAGGGGCTTTATTGCCGATCCGGGCTGACGTTGTGTCTGCGTGACGCGATTGAGCTGGCTCACCGGATAGGAAAATCCCCCCGCCATGGCGAGGATACGGCCGGTTTTGTTTTCCAGAACCAGCGCTGCGCCCTGCACCGTCGGACGGACGCGCAACTGCGCCTGACCGGGCGACAACGGCGGCAGACTTAGACCCTGGGCGTCTTTGTTCTTCGCGTCGTCGATTTTGCGGCCTGACTTCTTGGCGTCGCGGATTTTGCTCTCCGCGTATTTGCCGGCGGTGTTCCTTGGCGCGACGATTTTGGGCTCGACGACATTGACATAGACGACGTCATAAAGACCGAGGCCGCGCCTCGCTTCACCCGTCACCCCGGTCAAGGGCATGACGCGCCCGTCCGGCAGGCCGACGCGAATCGCATCGCCCTTTTGCAAGACGACGGCCGGCGTCCAATGCACATCGTAGAGCGGCAAGCGCAAAGCCTGCAGCGCCCGCTGCCAAGCGGGCGCCGCCTCGACAGGGTTCGACGCAGCCGCGACGGCATTCGGTGCAACCACGACCGCGTTCGGCGCCGCGGCGGGCGAGCCCGGCGCGGGCGGCGCGGCGACCGGCGGGGCGGCCGTCTGGCTGTTGCTCGAAAGCTTCTTCACGGCGTCCGCAATGTTGGCTTCCGGGCCGCGAAACTGCACGCGTCCCATCGATATCTCGTAACGCGCCAAGCCCTCCTGCAGCGCCGCTTCGGCCTCACGCTGCAATTGCGCATTGATGGTGGAATGGACGGTATAGGACTCCGCCGTCATGTTGGCGACGCCGTCGGCCTTAGCCTCACGGCCGAGGAAGTCGACAAAGTGAAAGCCGATATCGCGGCGGTGATTCGCATAAGCGACGAGCTTGGGCGGATCGGCCACTGCCTCATCCTTTTGCGTGGCGCTGATGACGCCGTCCTCCTGCATGCGGCCGAGGACATAGGCGAGACGATCTTTGGCACGGTCGGGGTGGCGATCCGGGTTGTAATAATTCGGCCCCTTGAGCAGACCCGCCAGCATCGCGCCTTCGCCGATCGAAAGATCTTTCGCCGACTTGCCGAAATAGCTGCGCGCCGCCATTTCGACGCCCCACGATCCGCGGCCCAGATAAGCGGAGTTGAGGTACAGTTCGAGAATCTCATTCTTGGTCAGAATGGTCTCGAGCCGCGACGCCACGATCATCTCGCGGATCTTGCGCTCGTAGGTCACGTCCTCGCCGACCAGCAGATTTTTTACCACCTGCTGGGTGATCGTCGAGCCGCCTTGCGGCCTGCCGGACTCCCCGAGATTGCCGATGAAAGCGCGAATGATGCCGCGTTCGTCGACCCCGTGATGCTGGTAGAAGCGCCGGTCCTCGGCGGCGACGAAGGCCTTCTGCACGAAGTCCGGAATGTCGCCGAGCGAGACCCAAATGCGCCGATTGCCGGGCTGGAACACGTCGGCGAATTCCGTCCCCGTACCGTCCAGCACCACCGTCGTGCCCGGCAGCTTCTTGCCCTTGAGCTGGGCCGGATCGGGTAGATCGGCAGCCGCATTATTGAAGAAATCGATTACCTGGCCGAGATCGACGACCGGCTTGTCGATGCTCTCGTTTTTGCAGAACTGGTGATAGGCGGTGTTGAGGTCAGTGAAATTGAGACCGTGGAACGCCTTGATGTCGGCGCCCATGGCCTTCGGATCGTCGAGCGCGGTGGAGATGAGTTCGTCGAGATTGATCGACTCGATATCGAAGGCGTGCGTCATATGGGTGCAGCCGTCGCGCAATAATTGGACGACGGCGGCTTGATCCTGAACCGGATCGAAATGTGTCTTCACGGCTTGCGGCTGCGTCGTGACCTCGCTCAGCGCGAGTGCCGTCGCAAAAAGCTTGACCAGAATGGTGGTGTCCATGAGGACTGCGGCAGGGCGGCCGGGTTCGAGGAACGCAACGATACAACGTCGATTATAGCGATCTGATCCTTACAAAAAGACTTTTTTGCGAGGCCGGCCGTATTGCCGGAAACCCCGTAATTGCAATAATTTCGGCGTTTATGCCGCAGTTACGGTCACCCAAATGTCTTGAGTCTCACGGGCCTGGCCTAGCCGAGGCCAAGCCGTCGAAATGATGGCGACGTTGCAAGAGGGCGAGCAAGCCAAGCGCCGGAAGTCCGGCAGCTGCGCAGATGGCGAAGAACCAGGCCCAGCCGGCTGCGGCGGCGAGAAAACCCGCTCCCGACGACAGATAGGTGCGGCCGATGGCGGCCAGCGCCGTCAAAAGCGCATATTGTGTCGCCGTATGCAGCGGATTGCGGCACAGCGCCGAGAGATAGGCAACGAAAATTACGGTGCCGACGGCACTGGTGAAATTCTCGATGGTGATCGCGACCGTGAGCCAGACGATGTCGTGACCCAATACGGCCTGCAAAGAGAAGGCGAGGTTGGCGAGCGACTGCAGCAAGCCGCCGACCCAGAGGCTGGCTGGCAGCGAAAACGCGCGCGCCAAAAAACCGCCGGCAAAACCGCCGATCAACGTCGCGGCAAGCCCGAGACCTTTGATGACGGCGGCGTATTCGTTGCGCGAAAAACCGAGATCGATAACGAACGGCGCCGTCATCGCGCCGGACAACGCATCGGTGAACTTGAACAACACCACGAAGGCGAGCGCCGCGAAAGCGAGGTCGCGCGAAAGGAATTCAGAAAAAGCGCCGACTGCCGCCTCGACAACCCGTTGCAACCTGTTTTCCCGCGCATGCGCGGCGTCGGCAGCAGCGGACTTTTCCGGTTCGGTGGCGACCAGCGTCGTCGCAATGCCGATGACGACGAGCGCCGCCATTGTCACATAGCTCGCGGTCCAGGCGGCTTGATGGCCGAACCCAACGCCCTGAAAACCGCTGACCAGGAACAGCGCGCCGGCGGTCGAGGCCAGCATACCGATGCGGTAGGCGGCGACGTAGGACGCCATGCCGGCCGCCTGCTCGGTCTCGTCCAGACTCTCCACCCGGAACGCATCGACGATGATGTCCTGCGTCGCCGAAGCGGCCGCGACCAGAAGCGCGCCCAGCGCTACGACACCGGGAGACACCGAAGGATCGCAGGCACCGAGGAAGAGAATGGCGGCGATCAGCAAAAACTGCGACAGCAATAGCCACCCGCGCCGGCGCCCCAAGCGCCGCGACAAAACCGGCACATCGAGCGCATCGACCAGCGGCGCCCACAAAAATTTTATGGTGTAAGGCGTGCCGACCAGCGCAAAGAGACCGATGGTGCCGAGATTGACTTTGGCTTCGGCCATCCAAACCAGCAATGTCGAGCCCGACAATGCGAGCGGCAGGCCTGAGGAGAAGCCGAGAAACATAACGGTGAGCACACGCCGCTTGAGATAGACGGCAAGTGCGTTCGCGAATGAGGGGCGTGGCGCCGCGGCGCTCGTGGCATCCTCAGACGTCACTCGCCTGCTTCCAGCTTGCGCGCCATCGGAGCCGGAATGATCTCGGCGCCCGCGCCGTCCTCCGCGAATTCGACTTCGGCGATTCTCGCGCCGCGTTTCATGGCTTTTTCCGCCGAGGTCACGATCAGCCGCACATCCTCATTGGCCTGGTTGAAATGGCCTTGCAGCTTGAGCACGCGCTCGTGCAATCGTTCGACATCGTCGATCAGTTTGCCGACCTCGGTCTGAATCTGGCCGGCGGCTTCGCGCATGCGCGCGTCGCGCTGGATTTGCTGGATCACATGGATGGCGATCATCAACAGCGACGGCGACACGATCACAACTTTGGCGGCGAAGGCCTTTTGTACCACGTCGTCGAAGCCGTCGTGCAATTCCGCATAGACCGATTCCGACGGCACGAACATGAACGCCAAGTCCTGCGTTTCGCCGGGGATGAGATATTTCGCGGCGATGTCCGCAATGTGCTTGGCCATATCGAGGCGGACGCGGGCCCCGGCTTGGCGTTTTTCCTCCTCGCTCCCGGCCTCCCGATAGGCGGTGATGGCTTCGAGCGGAAATTTGGCGTCGATGACGAGCGGCCGCCGGTCTGGCAGGAACACCACGCAGTCCGGCCGCATTTTGTTGGTCAGCGTGTATTGGAACTCGTAACAAGTCTTCGGCAACCCGTCGCGAACGATGAGTTCCATTCGCCCTTGCCCGAAGGCGCCGCGCGATTGCTTGTTAGCGAGCACGCCCTGCAGCGAGGTCACCTGACTGGCGAGGTCGGTGATGTTCTTCTGCGCGCTGTCAATGACGGCGAGCCGCTCGTTGAGCTTCTGCAGGTTCTCATGCGTGCTGACCTTGGACTTTTCCAGCGAATCGCCGAGCCGGTGCGACACCGAGTCGAGCCGCTCATTGACCGCGTGCTGGAGTTGGGCCTGCCCCCGCGCCAGCATGCCGATCATGGCTTCGAGCCGCGCCGCGGCGTCGATCTGCGCCCGCGCCAGTTCGGTCATGACCGCGGCATGCGGATGGGCGGCATGACGCGATCGCCACAGCACGATGCCGAGCGCGACAAGCGCGATGCAGCCGATAATAATGGCGATGAGCATCGGCAGATTTTCGGTCATGAGCATTCCGCGACTCGCCCCAGAACGAAGAGCGAACGGTCATAACGCGTCGAAGCCCGATGATCAACGGAGCGATCCTAGGATCGCGCGCATTGACCCCGCTTTACGCACCGCTTAAATCGCCCACCGAGGCTTTGCCCGAGACCACCATGCCCGTGCGCGAGATCATCAAACTCCCCGACAAGCGGCTGCGGCTCAAATCGGAGCCGGTCAAACAGATCGACGCCGGCATCAAGAAACTGGTCGATGACATGTTCGAGAGCATGTACGACGCGCCCGGTATCGGGCTCGCAGCGATCCAGCTCGGCATCGCCAAGCGCGTCATCGTCATGGACCTGTCGAAGAAGGATAACGAGCACAAGCCGCAGGTTTTCATCAACGCCGAGATCACCGCGAAATCCGACGAAAAAGCCACCTTCGAGGAAGGCTGCCTGTCGATCCCGGAATATTACGAGGAGGTCGAGCGCCCGGCCGAGGTCAAGGTCAAATATCTCGACCTCGACGGCAAGAGCCACGAGATCACCGCCAAGGGCCTGTTGGGGACCTGCCTGCAGCACGAGATCGACCATACCAATGGCGTGCTGTTCATCGATCACCTCTCCAAGCTCAAGCGCGACCGCGTCGTCAAAAAATTCGCCAAAGCCGCTAAAAATGCGCCGGCCAAGAATGTGGAGGCGTGATTGGCGCTCCGCCTCGTTTTCATGGGCACGCCCGATTTCGCCGTGCCCACGCTGCTGGAAATCGTCGGCGCCGGTCATGACGTCGTTGCGGTCTACAGCCGCGCGCCGCGGCCGGCCGGACGCCGGGGACTGGAACTGACGCCTAGTCCGGTCGCGCGCGAGGCCCAAAGATTCGGGCTGCCGATTTTCACACCGAAAACCTTGAAAGCCGCGGACGCGGCGGATGCGATGCGCGCGCACGGCGCCGATGCCGCCGTGGTCGTCGCCTACGGGCTGATCCTGCCGAAGGCGATTTTGGAATCATTTCCGCTCGGCTGCTTCAACCTGCATGCTTCGCTATTGCCGCGCTGGCGCGGCGCGGCGCCGATCCATCGCGCCATCATGGCGGGCGACGCCGAGACCGGCGTGATGGTGATGAAAATGGACGAAGGCCTCGACACCGGCGCCGGCGCCATGGCGCAGCGCGTGACGATCGGGCCCGATGCGACCACCGGCGATCTGCACGACGACTTGGCGCGGCTCGGTGCAAAACTGATGCTGGTGGCGCTGGGGGCGTTGGAGCGCGGCTCGCTGACGTTGACTCCGCAAGCCGAAACCGGCGCGACTTACGCCAGCAAGATCGAGAAGAACGAAACCCGCATCGATTGGAAGAAGCCGTGGCAGGAAGTACACAATCATTGCCGCGGGCTGTCGCCGTTTCCCGGCGCCTGGTTCGAACAGCCGGGCTTCGGCCGCATCAAAGTGCTGCGCACCACCAAGGGCGAGGGCGAAGGTGCGCCGGGCGCCGTGCTCGACGATGGTCTAACGATTGCCTGTGGCAGCGGCGCCGTGCGTATCGTCGAATTGCAACGCGCCGGCGGCAAGCCGATGCGGACCGAAGAGTTTTTGCGCGGCACGCCCGCGGCCTTTGCAAGCGCGCTGAACTGAGCGGCGGCGCCCATGCCCCGCTACAAGCTCACCATCGAATATGACGGCACGCCCTATGTGGGCTGGCAGGCGCAGGAGAACGGCGCCTCGGTGCAGGGCGTGCTGACCGACGCCGTCGCGGCTTTCGCCGGCGAGCGCGTCACCGTCGCGGGCGCCGGGCGCACCGACACGGGCGTGCATGCGCTCGGCCAGGTCGCCCATATCGACCTCGGCAAGGAGTGGGATAACGACACGGTGCGCGACGCGACCAACTTTCACCTGCGGCCGCGGCCGGTCGCGGTGCTCGCCGCCGAACAAGTGGCGGCGGATTTCGACGCCCGCTTCTCGGCGGTAAAGCGTCATTATCTCTATCGCATCGTCAATCGTCGCGCCGACCTGACGCTCGACCAGAACCGCGCCTGGCGCGTGCCGCGGGCGCTCGACAGCGCCGCGATGCATGCGGCGGCACAGTTCCTCATCGGCAAGCACGACTTCACCACCTTTCGTTCCACCGAGTGCCAGGCAAAATCGCCGATGAAGACGCTCGACCGGTTCGACGTGACGCGCGACGGCGACGAGGTCCGCATCACCGCCGCGGCGCGCTCGTTCCTGCAGCACCAGGTGCGCTCGATGGTCGGCTCGCTGGTCCATGTCGGCGAAGGCAAGTGGAGCGCCAGCGATCTCGGAAACGCGCTCGCCGCCCGCGACCGCACCGCCTGCGGCCAGGTCGCGCCGCCGCACGGGCTTTATCTGGTACGGGTGGATTATTGAGGCGTCATGGCCAGAGTAAGCAATGCCGAACAGTGATTTCGAGGTCGTCGTGATCGGCGGTGGCGCGGCGGGGGTCGCGGCGGCTCGGCGGCTTCGCGAAGCGTCGATCGGGTATTTGCTGATCGAGGCGCGCTCCCGGCTCGGCGGCCGCGCCTGGACGGTGACTGATACGTCGGGTTTCACGCTCGATCTCGGCTGCGGCTGGCTGCATTCGGCCGACCGCAACCCGTGGGTCGGCGTCGCCAAGGAACAGGAAGCGGAGATCGACAAGACGCCGCCGCCCTGGACGCGCCCGTCGCTCGACGTCGGCTTTCCACGCGCCGACCAGGATGAGTTTCAAAAGGCGATCACGGAATTCTTTATCCGCGCCGATCAGGCGGCGCAGGGCGAGACCGACGTTGCGGCCTCGACGCTCCTCGATCCGGCGTCGCGCTGGAGCGGCCTGATCAATTCCGTCGGCACTTACATCACAGGCATGGATCTCGATCGCGTCTCGGTGAAGGATCTCGAGCGCTACGACGATTCAGCCGTCAATTGGCGCGTGCTCAAGGGCTACGGCGCTCTGATCGGCGACGCCGGCGCAGGCCTTACGACAATGCTCGATTGCGAGGTGCGCGGCATCGATCACAGCGGCAAGCGCTTGCGCATCGACACCCTGAAAGGTCCGATCGCTGCCGACCGCGTCATCATCACGATCCCCACCTCGGTCATGGCCTCGGAACGCCTCAATTTTACGCCGGCATTGCCGCAGAAAATCGACGCCGCCCGCGGCCTGCCGCTCGGCCTCGACAATAAGCTGTTCATGGCGCTCGACGGCGCCGAGGAATTCGCCAAGGAAGTCCGGCTGTTCGGCCGCACCGATCGCAAGGGCACCGGCGGCTATCATTTGCGGCCGTTCGGCCGGCCGATGATCGAAGCCTATTTCGGCGGTGGCCTGGCCGCCGAGCTCGAAGCCGGCGGCGAAGCGGCATTTTTCGAATTCGCATGCAGCGAGCTTGTCGGCCTGTTCGGCAGCGCGTTCGCGCGCCGGCTGAAACCGATCCGGGTCCACTGCTGGGGCCGCGATCCGTTCGCGCTTGGCTCTTATTCGTCAGCGCTGCCCGGCTTCGCCGATTGCCGCAAGACTCTCGCCGAGCCGGTCGACAATCGGTTGTTCTTCGCCGGCGAAGCCTGTTCGCCGAATTTTTTCTCGACCGCGCATGGCGGCTTCCTCTCGGGTGTCGCGGCAGCCGAGCAGGCGATCGCTGCGCGCAGTCGCGCATCGGGCTTGTAGCGATACCGTCGCTGCCATTGATCGCGCGCGGCCTTGTATATTGCGATTCGCTTGGGCATCTTGGCGCGGGGACACGGCGTCAGGAACAAACGGGTGGCGGAGCCTGCATGAACGCGCCGATTTTCATTAGCTATTCGTCCAAGGACCGCGACATCGCGGAAACCATCTGCAAGGGCCTGGAGGCCCGCGGGCTTAATTGCTGGATCTCCTGCCGCGACGTCCGCCCCGGCGATAATTTTCAGGAAGCGATCGTGCGGGCGCTGCGCTCGGCGCAGGTCATGCTGCTGGTGTTCACCAGCAACGCCAATAATTCCGATGAGATCAAGAAAGAGGTGGTGCTGGCCGGGCGGCATCGCGTCACCGTCGTGCCGGTGCGCGTCGAAGACGTCGCTCCCAACGACGCTTTCAGTTACGAATTCGCCACCCGGCAGTGGTTCGACCTGTTCAAAAACTGGGAACGCGAGATCGAGCAGCTCGCGACCCAACTCCGTCACCTCGTGCAAGCCGAGAAGCCCCAGGAAGGGACCGCTACACCACCAACCACGCTACCACCGCGTCCGCCGGCCGGGAGTTCGTCGAGCCGGCCCCTGATCGTGGGCTCGACGGCGGCCGCCGTTTTGATCGCGATCGCCGGGACCGTACTCTATATGCGCCACATCGCGCCGCCTGCACCCGCCGCGCCGCCTCCGCCGCCCGCGCAAACGGCGGCGCAAATTCCGCCGCCCGCCCCGTCGCCGACCCCGCCGCAAGTGGCATCAGCGCCTGCCGCGGCACCGCCTGCTCCGGCCGTAACGCCAGCGCCTGCCCCTCCCGCGGCCGCGCCGATTGCAACGCCCGCGCCAGCCCCCGCTCCGCAAGCCGCGACGCCCGCGCCGCCCCCGCTCAGCCCCGATGAGGCCGCCTGGCAGAATGCGACCGCTGCGGCAACGCCGGCGTCGGTCGGCGACTATCTGAAAAATTTTCCCGCCGGCGCCCACCTGCAAGAGGCACAGCTACGGCTCGCCAACCTCATCCTCAACGCGCCGGCGGCCGCAAAGAATTTCGACGGCACGTGGCAGACCGAATGGACCTGCCCGAACCTCGGCCAATATCCGGGCTACACCTATCGCTTCACCGGCCAGATCAAAGACGGCGCCTATCACGGCCTCAAAGGCGTCAAGGGCGAGCCGAGTTCGCTCGATCTCAACGGCAAGATCGACGCCGACGGCACCGCGGGCTTCTTCGGCGAGATCATCGTCGGTTCGAGCCTCGTCGGCCTCGGCACAGCACGCGGCACAGAAAGCGACTTCCACGCCATCGCCCACTTCACCGCCTCAAGCGGCGACGGCAAGCGCCTCGAGGGCCGGCCCTGTAGTCTGAGTTTTGTGAAGCAGTAGGAGCCTGCTCCCTCCCCCCTTGTGGGCGAGGGTGGGGAGGGGGGTCGGGAGGCGACGCGCAAGCTGAGATGCAGCCTGGTCATTCCGGGGCGCGCAAAGCGCGAGCCCGGAATCCATAACCCCGGTCACCACAGAATAATCTCCAAGAATATCCTGCACCGGCGGTGGCTATGGATTCCGGACTCGCCGCTGCGCGGCGATCCGGAATGACGAGGTAGCGCCTACTTATGACCCCTGCCCAAACCCCGCGCGTTTGAGCCGCACGATGGCCTGATCGAGCGCGGCGAGAAAGCTCGACCGGTCGCGCTGAGCAAACGGCTTTGGGCCGCCGGTGATCTCGCCCGCGCCGCGCAAACTATCCATCAGATTGCGCGTCGCCAGCGTCATGCCGATGGAGTCTTGCGTGAACGGCTTGCCGTTCGGCGCGATGACCTCGGCGCCCGCCTTCACGCAGCGGCTCGCCAGCGGCACGTCGGCCGTGATCACGATATCGCCGCGCTTGGCCCGCTCGGCGATCCAGTTATCCGCCTCATCCATGCCTGCGCCGACGACGACGCGCTCGATCATCTCATCGCGCGGCACCGCGATGGGGCTGTTGCTGACGACGAATACTCTGAGAGGGGTGCCCTTGAGCGCATGGCGCTCGGCGACGCGATAAATCTCCTGCTTCACCGGGCAGGCGTCGGCGTCGATGTAGATCGCGATCATTTTCTGACTGTAGCGGCCGTGCTAGCATTCGCGGATAAGACGGCGGTCTTATAGTCCACTGTTGCTTTCGATGGAGAGCAAAATCCGATGTCCGCAACACGCATGATGCTGCTCGTCGGCACCACCAAGGGCGCTTTTTTGATTTCCGGCGGCAACGACCGTAGCGGCTGGGCGATCGGCGGCCCCTACTGCAACGGCTGGCCGATCAATCACGTGATTGGAGACGCCGAGACCGGCATGCTGTGGGCCGGCGGCGGCGGCGACTGGAATGGCGCGGGAGTCTGGCGCAGCGAAGACGGCGGCGTGACCTGGACGGTCGCCCGTCTCACCAAGGGAACGATGGACGATTGGGCCGCCAAGGATCCCAATGTCGCGAAGATGATCGGCTGGACCGAGGCGCCGTTACCGTTCGCCGACTCGTTTTCGCAAATCTGGTCGCTCAGCTACGCGCACGGCACGCTGTACGCAGGCACCAAACCGGCGAACCTTCTGGCGAGCACAAACGGCGGCAAGGATTGGGTCAAGGTGCATGGCCTGACCGATCATCCGTCCGCCGGTAGCTGGACCCCCGGCGGCGTCGGGCTGACGCTGCACACCATCCTCCCCGATCCGGATAATCCGAAAAAGCTTTGGGTTGGAATCTCGGCGGCCGGCGTGTTCGCAACCGAGGACGGCGGGGCGACATGGGAGCGCCGCAATCGCCTTTCGAATGCTGAAGCCGGCGGCCACGCCGAGCATCCGGCCGCGCCGCGTGATGGCGAGATCGGGCACTGCGTTCACAACATGATCCGCGCGCCGGGGACAAACGACGTCCTTTACCAGCAGAACCACTATGGCGTTTGGCGCTCCGCCGACGGCGGCCGGAGCTGGAACGATTGCACCAAAGGCTTGCCGTCGACCTTCGGCTTCCCCATCCGCGTTCATCCGCGCGATCCGGACACGATCTGGACGCTGCCGCTGAACGGCGACACGGCCGGACGTTTTCCGCCCGACGCCGCGGCGGCGGTCTGGCGATCGCGCGACGGCGGCCAAAGCTGGCAGGCGATGCGGCAAGGCCTGCCGCAGAAGGCCTGTTTCTTCACCGTTCTGCGGCAAGCCATGGCCGGCGACGCGCGCGACCCGGCGGGAATTTATTTCGGCACCAACAGCGGCTCGGTGTTCGGCAGCATCGACGAGGGCGAGACCTGGCAGGAGATTGCGCGGCACCTGCCGACGATTCTTGCGGTCGAAGCCATCGAGCTGGGCTAACGCGCCGGCCTCCCTCAACGGACAGACGACGAGCCGCCAGGCGCCCATTGGCGGGCCGCGGGAACCGCTACCATATGTGAAGACTTTCCCGTCACACTACGGATGTTTTCCGGGAAATCCCGTTTCAACCGAGGAATGGCAAGGAATCGAATGACCAAGCCAGTGATGCAGCCGCGATCCACGCCTGCTCGCGGTGCCGGTGTCCGCGCCCGAGCCGGAGCATTGCGCGGGCGGGCGCCCGCGGTTGTGACCATCCTGGCTGCGCTGATGGCGCTTGCCGCGGTGCCGCCCGCCGCCGCCAGGCCCGCGGCCGCGGCGCGCCAGTCTGTGATGGTGGCGCCGCGCCCGGCGGCAGACCCGATCATGGCGATCGTGTCGATCAAGAGTCAGCGCGTGACCTTCTACGACGCAGACGGCTGGATCCTGCGCGCGCCGGTCTCGACCGGCACGACCGGGCGCGAGACGCCGGCGGGCGTTTTCGCCGTCGTCGAGAAAGACAAGGATCACCACTCCAGCATGTATGACGACGCCTGGATGCCGAACATGCTGCGCATCACCTGGAACGGGCTTGCGCTGCATGGCGGGCCGCTCCCCGGCTACGCGGCCTCGCACGGCTGCGTGCGCATGCCGTTCGATTTCGCCGCGAAGGTGTTCGACAAGGCGCCGATGGGGATGCGGGTAATCGTCGCGCCGGACGACGCCGAACCCGTCGCGTTTTCCGATCCGGCGCTGTTTCAGCCGAAACAGGACGTGATCGACGCGATACCGGCGCGCGCGCAAGCGCTGGCCCGTGACGCGGACGATGCCGCCGCGGCTGCCGCCGCCGCGAAGGCCGCTGTCGCGCCGGCGAAGCGCGCGGCTGCCGCGGCGCCTGCGGCGGTGCGCAATCTCACCTCGCTCAAGGCCCGGGCCGACGCCGACCTCGCCCGCGCCGACAGGGCGCTCGCTGCCGCCAATGCCGACCCGAAAATGAGCGACGACAGAAAGGCCGCAGCGCAGGACGCGGAGCAGAAGGCCGCGGCCAAAGCCGCGGCGCTGAGCACCCAGCTCGATGCCGCCAAGGCCGACCTGAAAGCAAAGCAGGACACCGCCGCAGCCGCGCAAGCCGCCGCCAAGGCCGCCGATGTCAAGCGGAGCGACGCCGCCAAGGCCGCAACCGATGCCAGGCTCGCAAGCGAGCCGGTCGCGATCTTCATCAGCCGCGCGACGCGGAAGCTGTATGTGCGGCGTGACACGCACAAGAAGTGGCCGGACGGCGGCGAACTGTACGACTTCAGCCAGGAATACCCGGTCGCTATCAAGGATCCCGACAAGCCGCTCGGCACCCATATCTTCACCGCGGTGGCGCGGGACGGCGGCGGCTTGCACTGGACCGAAGTCTCGATCGACAACGGCGACAGCGCCAAGAATGCGCTCGACCGCATCACTTTCCCGCAAGCTGTGCTCGACAAGATCGCACCCAGCGCAGTGCCGCTGTCCTCGATCATCATCTCGGACGAGCCGCTGTCGAGCGAAACCAATTACCGCACCGAATTCGTCGCGGTGCTCAGCGATCAGCCGCAGGGCGGCTTCATCACGCGGGAGCCTTCGCCGAACACGGACATCGCGCGCGACGACAGCGGATTCGGCGGCTGGTTCGGCTCGTCCGGCTATGCCCAGCCGCGGTACGGACAGTACCCCCGCGCCCAGTCCTATTATCAGCGGCGGTGGTGGTGAAGCCTGGTTGCCCCGCCCTGGCGGAGCACTTGGGAATCGAACCTCGAAATCGCGATAGAATCAGTGCGGATCAGGCGGTGGACGCGCTCGCTGCTTTAGACATGTTGGCAGACGAGATTCGAGAAGAAATCAGAGATAATATGTAAGTCCACGATCGCTTCTCACCAACATTAATCTGGACTGACCTTCAGCGGCCAAACCCCAGTCGCCTCTGATCCAAGCGGGCTTCAGGGGCAGTCAAGTTGCGCTCAACAGCCTCAATGGGCCGTCCAAGGATCGCGAAGTCCGATATCGGCAACGGCAACACAGTCGAGAACTCATCGGCGTTCTTTCTGAGACGCTCTCGTATGTCCATTAGTAAACGGCCCAAAACATTCGAGCCGACCAGCAAGGTTCCATCTGCATCCGGAATTGCGCCCCAAAAAGCATCTCTTTTTGACAACTCGACGATTGGCTTTGTTAGGGTACTCAATAGCAGCTCACCAAAACGATCCCAATGCTGAACAAGCTTGACCTTTAAACACCACTTCATAATCCCCACTCTGACGGTGTCCCAATCTCCACGAGTTTCCTCACGATGAGGCTTCGATTTCATCTTCGCAGTCATTGGACTGCTCTGTTGAATGATCAGTTTTTGAATCTGTGGTAGATGCGGAAATCTGCAAGCTTGGTACAAAGCTTCTGACGTTGGGACCATTATTCCTGCCACATAGAGTGGGTACCCAGTTGCCATATTGGACAAGCCGCCAAAGGCTTCGCGTGTCTTGTGAAAAACTACACAATCGTCGCGCGCGTAAGTTCGCGATCCCGGACTCTCAGGAGAAGTGTGTTTGTCAGGTATCAACGACATCAAAGGCGATTCCAGGAACCTGCGCACGAGGGCGACGTTGCAGCAGGGGCGTCAACTGGTTTAGTGGCGCGCTTCCATTAGGGTCTCCCCACCACAGAACGAGAGGAGCGTTGTTAGGACAGTTTCGATACGTGACAATCGTCGCTCCGAACCCCGGGGTCCGAAGCGCGCTGAAACCTAGTGGGCGCATTTTTTGGGTCGGATTTTTGGGAAGCGAGTAAATGTAGGCACCCTTCTTTAGGAAAGCCTGCTCGATTGTCTCACGCGCTGTCTCTGTGGAAAATAGCTCCGTGCTCCCTCTTCCTCCAGGCTGACGTGGCTTAAAGTATTCCTCGCCTTCCGCAAATGTAGCTTTCCACTTGTTAACATAAGGCTCGTCCGGCAGGTGCGTAGGCCACATCACTTCCGAGTCTTTGATTCGTCCCGGACTATTCTCCAAGCGCTTCATTGCCCAGAAATGAATGTCAATCTTTCGTGAATCGAACGACTTGTTAAGTTCACGCTTTGCATAGTATTCACCCTGCGAATATGCGGCGATAACAATAATGTGGACAGTCGCAATTCGAATGTCTTTCTCTCTGGCCCATTTTAGAAGTTCGTTTTTGATTTGATTGCCGCTAAATGACACGTCATCCAGATAAACGTATGTGTTACTGGAACTATCTGGAGCCGCTGTGTTCAATCCAAATTTTTCAGTCAGCACCTCGTCGAGCAGCGACAACATATCAGTTTGGCTTTGGCTACCAGATTGAAGACGCAGGTAACCTACCTTCTTCCAAAATTCGTTCGGAGTAGCTCCGGCAAGACCGCCGTCGACTACTAGCACCTCAATAAAAGACTTCGCGGCAGCGCGTGATATATAGGTCTTACTTAGCAACCGCTCAGTCTCGCGCAAGATAATTGGCCTATCTGCTTCATCGAATTGTTCGAGCCATTTAAGAGTCCGAGCAGCATCTGCGCGCGGAATTTCGCCTTGCCGATAGTCGGCCACGTGCTCGACAATCAACTGTACCAGGCGATTACGCTCTTCGGTGTCCATGGCGCCCTCGTCGCAACTAATCCGAGAATAGCGCTTTTGTCCGTTGTGATGCTAGTTCCTCACACCCTCTCCACAAAACTATCCACCACCCGCTTCTCGCCCGACTTGTCGAACTGGATGGTCAGCTTGTTGCCGTCGATGGCGGTGACGTTGCCGTTGCCAAATTTCTGGTGGAAGACGCGGTCGCCGAGCGTGAAGGCGGAGACCGTGCCAGTCGATTTCGCCACCAGCTCGCCCTCGATGGTGAGCGGCAGGCGGCGCGAGCCGCTCGATTCGTCCCTCGCACGCCAGGGTGACGGCGATGAGGTATCGTCGAAGCCGTCGTGGCTGTCGTCGGCGGCGTAGCGCGAACCGGATTCGGCGAAGCCCGCGGCTTTCTTCTCGCTTTTCTTCGCTTGAGCGCGCTGCCAGCCGGGCGTGGTGTAGCTCGAGCCGAAGGCGGTGGTGGCATCGAAGCGCGACGAGCCGTAGCCGCCATAACCGCCGAAGCCACCCTGGGTTTCCGTCACTTCGACATTGGCTTCCGGCAATTCGTCGAGAAAGCGCGACGGGATATTGGTCTGCCACATCCCGTGCATTCGCCGGTTGGTGGCGAAGTAGATCTTCGCCCGCTTGCGCGCGCGGGTGAGGCCGACATGGGCGAGCCGGCGCTCCTCTTCGAGCCCGGCGCGGCCCTGATCGTCGAGCGAACGCTGGTGCGGGAACAGGCCCTCCTCCCAGCCGGGCAGGAACACGGTGTCGAATTCGAGCCCCTTGGCCGAATGCATGGTCATGACATTGACCGCGTCGGCGTCGGCGCCGCTGTCCTTGTCCATCACCAGCGAGATGTGTTCGAGAAAGCCCTGCAGGTTCTCGAACTCGTCCATGGAGCGGACCAGTTCCTTGAGGTTTTCCAGGCGGCCGGCGGCGTCGGCCGAGCGGTCCTTCTGCCACATCTCGGTGTAGCCGGATTCGTCGAGGATGATTTCGGCGAGCTCGGTATGCGGCAGCGCATCGCGCTGCTTGCGCCAGCGGTCGAAAGATTCGAGGACGCCGCGCAGCGCGCCGCGCGGCTTAGGCTTGAGCTCGTCGGTCTCGATCACGGCGCGGGCGGCTTCGGTCAGCGGCACGCGGCGCTTCCTGGCATGATCATGCAACAGCTGCACGGTGGCGTCGCCCAGGCCCCGCTTCGGCACATTGACGATGCGCTCGAAGGCGAGATCGTCGGCCGGCGAATTGACCACGCGCAGATAGGCGAGCGCGTCGCGGATTTCCGCGCGCTCATAGAAACGCGGGCCGCCGATGACCCGATAAGGCAAGCCGAGCGTGACAAAGCGATCCTCGAATTCGCGCATCTGAAACGAGGCGCGCACCAGAATGGCGATCTGGTTCAGCGCATGGCCGGTGCGCTGCAATTGCTCGATCTCCTCGCCGATGGCGCGGGCTTCTTCCTCCGAGTCCCAGGAGCCGGTGACGGTGACCTTCTCGCCCGGCACGTCGTCGGTGCGCAGCGTCTTGCCGAGGCGGCCTTCGTTATGGGCGATCAGATGCGAGGCGGCGGCGAGGATATGGCCGGTCGAACGGTAATTGCGCTCGAGGCGGATCACCGTGGCGCCGGGGAAATCGTGCTCGAAGCGCAGGATGTTGTCGACCTCGGCGCCGCGCCAGCCATAGATCGACTGATCGTCGTCGCCGACGCAGCAGATGTTTTTACTTCCCTCTCCCGTTCCGGGAGAGGGTGGCGAGCGGAGCGAGCCGGGTGAGGGCCCGGGCAAGGCCGCCTGGGCACGGCCCTCACCCGCCTCGCTCGCTGGCGCTCGTTCGGCGCCCTCTCCCGGAACGGGAGAGGGTTTAGTCATCCTCTGCGCCAACAGCCGCAGCCACAGATACTGCGCCACATTGGTGTCCTGATATTCGTCCACCAGAATGTATTTGAAGCGCGTCTGATATTGCCGCAGCACTTCGGCGTGCTCGCGGAACAGCCGGATGCATTCGAGCAACAGATCGCCGAAATCGGCGGCGTTGAGGATTTTCAGGCGGTCCTGAAACGCCTTGTAGAGTTTCAGCCCCTTGCCGTTGGCGAAGGCGGCCGCTTCGCCGGCCGGCACCTGCTCGGGCGTCAGCCCGCGGTTTTTCCAGCCGTCGATCAGCCCGGCGAGCACGCGCGCCGGCCAGCGCTTCTCGTCGATGCCTTCCGCTTCCAGGATCTGTTTCAGCAGCCTGATCTGGTCGTCGACGTCCAGAATGGTGAAATCCGGCTTGAGCCCGACCAGTTCGGCGTGGCGGCGGAGGATTTTCACGCCGATCGAATGGAAGGTGCCGAGCCAGGGCATGCCCTCGACCACCTGGCCGACGATCTCGCCGACGCGGTGCTTCATCTCGCGCGCCGCCTTGTTGGTGAAGGTGACGGCGAGGATCTCGCCCGGCCGGGCGCGGCCGAGACTGAGGATGTGGGCGATGCGCACGGTCAGCACGCGGGTCTTGCCGGTGCCGGCTCCCGCCAGCACCAGCACCGGGCCGTCGAGCGTCTCGACCGCAAGCCGCTGCTCGGGATTGAGCCTCGCCAGATAGGGCGTCGGTGCCGCAGCCGCTAGTGCACGCGCGGCGATACCGCCGGGCGCGGGGGCCGGTGGTTCGGCAGGCTCAATGCTGCGCTTTAGCGGGTCAGCCAATTTTTCGTCAGCCAAGGCACGAAATGGCGGTGATTCTCATCCGCCCAAGATGGCACCTGGGCGCGGCTTTTACGAGGCTTGGCGTTTCCCGGGCGCGGTGCAGCGCGGAGCGGTGCACCGCAGACCCGGGATCGCCGCAGACTCGGCGTGCGTGCGGTCCCTGGTCCGCGGCGCATCATTACGCTGCGCTCCATGCTGCGCCGCGCCCGGGAAACGGTAGGTCACTTCGTGGTGGCCGGGTCGTAGGCCTCGCGCTTGGCATTGGCGATCTTGATCAAGCTCGCGGCCGCCATGCGATCCTCCTTGAGGAAGCCCGCAAAGCCTTCCGGTGTGGTCGTCGCCGAGACCACGACGTTCTTGGCGAGAAACGCCATGAATTCCGGCTCGGTGAACAGCTTGACGAATTCGGCATTGAGCTTGGCGACGATGGCCGGCGGCGTGCCCTTCGGCACCGCGAGGCCCCACCAGCCCTGGCCCGGATAGCCGCCCCAGCCGACCTCGGCGAAGGTCGGCACATCGGGAAGCAGCTGCGTGCGCTGCGCCGTGGTCACCGCCAACGCCTTGGCTTGGCCGGCCTGGATCAGGCCCATGAAATTGCCGACGCCGAACCGCGTCATCTGCACTTCGCCCGCGGCGATGGCCTGCGCGGCCGGGCCGCCGCCCTTGTAGGGAATGCCGACGATCTGGGTGTTCCACTGATTATTCAGCCAGCGCAGGAAGAGATCGGGAAACGAGCCTTCGCCGAGCGTGGCGTAATTGAGCCCGTTCGGCTTCGCCTGCGCCAGCGCTTTGAGTTCCGCGACCGAGTTCACGTTCAGGCTGGTCGGCACGAACATGCCTTCGGTCAGCCAGAACAGCCGCGTCACCGGCACGAAATCGGTATCGGGATCGTAAGGCAGGTTCGAGAACAGCAGCGGATTGTACGACATCGTCGAGTGATAGATGACGCAGATGGTGTAGCCGTCCGGCGTCGCCTGTTTGCAGGTCTGCGCCGCGACGATGCCGGATGCGCCGCCGAGGTTTTCGATGACGAAAGGCTGGCCGAGGCGCTGCTGCAACCGCGCCGCCGCGGTGCGCATGATCACGTCGGTGACCGAGCCCGCCGCGATGGAGACGATCATCTTGACCGGACGATCGGGATAACTCTGCGCGCGGGCCGCCGACGGCGACGCCGCGATCAAGCAGGCGATGAGCAGAAGCGGAAATCTTCTCATGATCGAGCGGCCGCGCGCGTTTCTATGTCGGCGACGTTACTTCATGTATTTGTCGACCAGTACCGCCGCATCCTTGCGGTCTTTTGCGAGGAACGCGGCGAAATCCGCCGTGCTGCCGGCGACCGGTTCGAGGAAGTTCTGATTTGCGAAGTCGAGGAACTTCTGGCTTTGAAAGATCGCCAGCAATTCGTCGTGCAGGCGCGTGACGATCGGAGCCGGCGTGCCGGTCGGAACGACCACGCCCCAATAAATCGGACCGGCGGGATAAGCGCCGAAGCCGGCCTCAGCGAAGGTCGGAACATTCGGCAGCCGGGGCGAGCGGTGCGCGGCGGTCAGTGCCAGCACCTTGACCTTTCCGGCCTCGATCTGACTGACCATATTGCCGACCCCGATCTTGGCAACGTCGATGGTATCGCCGAGCAGAGCATTGGTGATCTCGCTGCCACCCTTGTAGGGGATCGCGACGAATTTGGTGTTCCAATGCTCGCCCAACCACTGACGAAACGCGTCGGTGGTGGTGCGCTCGCCGAGTGTGCCGTAGTTGAGCTTTCCGGGTTCCGCCACCGCCTTGGCGCGCAGCGCTTCGACCGAACTGACGCTGGAGTCGCCCGGCACCATCAAGCCTTCAGCCACGTTGTACATATCGATGACCGGCGCAAAATCCTTCGCCGGATCATACGGCAGGTCGGGAACCGTGAGCGGATTGAACGACATCGTGTCGGGGCTCACCAGACAGAGCGTGTAACCGTTAGGCGCCGACTTCGCGCAGTCGGTGCCGCCGAGAACCATGGCGGCGCCCGGCCGATTCACCACGACGATCGGCTGGCCGAGACGAGTCTGGAGCTCTTGCGCCGTCAGTCGCGTGGCGACGTCGGTCACCGAGCCGGCCGACAGCGGCACGATGATCTTGATCGGCCGATTTGGATAAGTCTGCGCGCGGGCCGCAGTGGACACGGCGAGTAGCGCGGTCAGCGCGAACATCAGTTTTTTCACAGCGTTCCCCCTTTTGATTATTGAGGCGAATTTTCGTTATTCGCCGATAACAACTTCCCCGATCGATCCTGCATCATATTGTGTGAAGAACAGCCGGCCGTCGGCAAGCGCCGCGATGCAGCGCGCGCCGCTTGCCGGTGTCGGTATGTCGTATTCGCCGCGCACAGTGCCGTCGGGCGCCATGCAGCCGATCTTGTTGGCGAAGTTCGCCGTATACCAGAGATCGCCGTTCGAGCCTACGGTGACTCCGCGCAGCGAGGCGTTCGGCGTCGGCACCGGATGCTCGGTGATGTGCCCGTCGCGGTCGATGCGGCCGAGCGCATTGGTCGAGGTTTCGACGAACCAGATGCTGCCGTCCGGATGCGTCACCATCGCACGGGGCTGGCTGTCGTGGCTCGGGATCGGAAATTCGGTGACCCTGCCGTCGACGGTAATGCGACCGACCCGATTACCGGCGGCTTCGCTGAACCATAGCGCGCCGTCGCGCACTGCGATCGACAAGGGCTTTGCCCCCGGCGAAATGCCCTCGGCAAATTCGCTGATCCGGCCGTCCGGCGTGATGCGGCCGATGCGGCTGACCTCGGTCTCGGAAAACCAGACATTGCCGTCCGGGCCGAGGATCATGCCGTCGGGTCCGGCGTTCGGCGTCGGCAGGGCGAATTCCGTGATCGCGCCGCGCGGCGTGATGCGGCCGATCTTGTTGGCGGCCTTTTCCGCGAACCACAGATTGCCGTCGCCACCCACGGTGATGCCGATCGGCGTCGCGTTCGGGGTCGGCAGGTCGAACTCGCTGAAGGTGGCGCGGTCCGGATCGAACCGGCCGACCTTCGCCGCACCGCTTTCGCAGAACCACAATGCGCCGTCCGGCCCCTCGACCGCGATATAGGGCTTGCTGCCAGCGCTCGGAATCCGGTGCTCGCGGATGGACACGTGGTTCACCGGCCTTGCGGCCGCGCGCGAAATTACTGTCATCGATTTCCCAGCCCGGAGCCTTGTCGGCCGGCACGCTCGGAAAAAAGCCCCGCGCTGTCAATTCGGCAGCGCCGCAATGCGCCGTCCAACCCCCGGCGGAATCGGGAGGCCGGCATGCGCGGCTTTCATGCGGGCAAGGCGCGCGGTAATGCGTTCCGGAAAGGTTGCGGTCTTTTTTGCCGCCATGTCGACATGCAATGCCATGTTTTCGGACGTGGCCGACAGCCAACCTTCCTCGGCATGGAAGAGCTGCTCGACATAATGCAGCCGCTTGGCGTCGAAGCCGAGCAGCTGGAACGTCACCCGCACCGGATCGCCGGCGTGCAATTCGCGCAAATAGCGGACATGCACTTCGGCGGTGAAAGTCGAATGCCGGCTCTCTTCGACATAGGCGAGCCCGAGCCCCAGGACCTCATAGACCTCGTCGACCGCACGATCGAACAGCACGTTGTAGTAGGCCATGTTGAGATGGCCGTTGTAATCGATCCAGGCGTCCTCGACCCGCATCGGCGAGGAAACAAACGGAGCAAAAAAGGCGGGTTCGGGGTCGGGGCGATCGAGCATGCGCGAGAGTGACGGATTCGGCCGGCGTCGCGCAAGACCGGATTACCTCGACTTGACCGGCGCCCGCGCCGCCGCCACTTTGGCATTTAAGGAAATAATGAAGCGCCGTTCGAGGAAAGCCCGAGGAAAGCCCAAGGAAAGCCCAAGGAAAGTCTATGGCGATTGTTGCAGCAGTTGAGCGGACGCCGCGTGAACGCCAGGCGGCAGAGGGCGTCATCGCCCAGCTCGCCGCGCGGTTCGGCAACCGGCTCGTCACCTCGCAGGCGGTGCGCGAGCAGCACGGCCACACCACGACCTGGATCACCAATCAGCCGCCGGACGCCGTCGTCTTCCCGCAGTCGACCGAAGACGTACAAGAGGTGGTCCGCCTGTGCGCGGCGGCGCGCGTGCCGGTGATCGCGTTCGGCACCGGCACTTCGCTCGAAGGCCAGGTCAACGCGCCGCGCGGCGGCATCTGCCTCGATTTCCGCGACATGAACCGGGTGCTTGCGGTCCATGCCGAGGATCTTTCCTGCGTAATCGAGCCCGGCATCACCCGCAAGCAGCTCAACGAGCACCTGCGCGACACCGGCGTGTTCTTCCCGATCGACCCCGGCGCCGATGCGTCGCTGGGCGGGATGGCGGCGACGCGCGCGTCCGGCACCAATGCGGTGCGCTACGGCACCATGAAGGACAATGTGCTGGCGCTCAAAGTAGTGACCGCCGGCGGCGAGGTGATGTCGACGGCGCGCCGGGCGAAAAAGTCTTCCGCCGGCTACGATCTCACGCGGCTGATGGTCGGCGCCGAGGGCACGCTCGGCATCATCACCGAATTGACGCTGCGGCTTGCCGGGATTCCGGAGGCTATCGCTTCGGGCGTTTGCCCGTTCCCGTCGGTCGAAGCCGCCTGCAACGCCGCGATTCTGACCATTCAGTCGGGCATTCCGGTGGCCCGCATCGAATTGCTCGACGCGCTGCAAGTAAAGGCTTGCAATCTTTATTCGAAACTGTCGCTGCCGGAAACGCCGATGCTGTTTGTCGAATTCCACGGCACCGATGCGAGCGTCGCCGAGCAGTCGGAGCGCTTCGGCGACATCGCCAAGGAGCTCGGCGGCGGACCGTTCGATTGGGCGACGCGCGCCGAGGACCGCACCCGGCTGTGGCAGGCGCGGCACGACAGCTATTGGTCGATCCGCCAATTGCGCCCGGGCACCGAGGCCTTGTCATCCGACGTCTGCGTGCCGATCTCGCGGCTCGCCGAATGCGTCACCGAAACGCAGCGCGACGCCGAGGCCAGCGGCTTCGTCGCGCCGATGGTCGGCCATGTCGGCGACGGCAATTTCCATATGCTGCTGCTGGTCGACACGAAAGACACGGACGAAATCAAGCGCGCCGAGGCTTTGCTCGAACGCCTCGTCGACCGCGCGCTCGCCATGGACGGCACCTGCACCGGCGAACACGGCGTCGGCCAGGGCAAGATGAAATATTTGGCGGCCGAGCATGGCGAGCCGGCGCTCGCCGCCATGCGGGCGATCAAGCGGGCACTCGACCCGCTCGACATTTTCAATCCCGGCAAGATTTTCGCGCTGTAGAACGGCGGCGCTGAAGATTCCTCGCCGCCCAACCCGCTATTCGGCCCGCAACAACGCTCCAGCCGGTGCCGCCGCCACCGGCGTCAGCATCAGTTTGCGCGGCGAATGGAGGACTTCGCCCGCCACCGGATCGGCGTGGCCGTTGGTCTGCGCCTGATAGTGGTTCAGCACGAAGAGGCGGATCGCCGACGACAGATTGCCATGGTGCCGCCCGGAATCGATCGCGGCGACCAGATCGGACAGCGTCATGTGCCGGGCGATAGCGATATCCTTCAGACCCGTCCAGAATGCATCTTCAAGACTAACGCTGGTCTTGTGGCCAGCGATCACGATAGAGCGTTTTACGACCGGCGATTTCATTGCCTGTCTCCCGTTTCGATACGGTGTCCATTTAGACTCTCGTTAGCCTTGTCGCTTTGCGATTTATCAAAAACGCGTTGCGCCTTGGTGCGCCCATGCGCGAGCCGCTTCGCGGCGGCGTCCAGTTCGGCATCGCGCCGCTTTGCCCGCTTCCTTTGACTGCGAAGATTGACGATTTCGGCCATGACGGGCGATCTTGCGGCGTTAATTGTCGGACTCGGTTCACGACCGACTATCCCTTGTGCATGTAGCATAGCCGCCATGCAATCGGCGCTCCGGGAAACTACGTAGTTCAACCTATGGCTATGAACAACATTCCGGCCGCAAAAGCGCGGACGCCGCATGATCGGCCGCGGGCGCCGTCTTACGCCTCCGGCCGGGTCATCCGCGCGGGCCGCACCAGCCGATCGAACTCCCTCGCCGAGACATAGCCGAGGCGGACCGCCTCTTCGCGCAAAGTGCTGCCGTTAGCGTGCGCGGCCTTGGCAATCTCCGCTGCTTTATCATAGCCGATATGCGGCGCCAGCGCCGTGACCAGCATCAGCGAGTTTTGCAGCAAGTCGCGGATGCGCGGCGCATTGGCGCGGATGCCGGCGACGCAGTGATCGGTGAATGAATTTGCCGCATCGGCCAGAAGCCTGATCGATTGCAGTACGGCGTCGATGATCACCGGCTTGAACACATTGAGCTCGAATTGGCCCTGGCTCGCCGCCACCGCGATCGTGGTGTCGTTGCCGAACACCCGGCAGCACACCATGGTGAGCGCCTCGCACTGCGTCGGGTTGACCTTGCCGGGCATGATCGAGGAGCCCGGTTCGTTCTCCGGCAGAATGAGCTCGCCTAAGCCAGAGCGCGGGCCCGAGCCGAGAAAGCGGATATCGTTGCCGATCTTGAACAGGTCGGCGGCCAGCGCATTAAGCGCGCCATGCGCAAAGACCAGCGCGCCATGCGACGCCAGCGCCTCGAATTTGTTGGGCGCAGTAACGAAAGGCAGCCCGGTGAGCACGGCCACGCGCTTGGCAAAACTTTTGGCGAAGGCGCGCTTGGCATTGAGCCCGGTGCCGACCGCGGTCCCGCCTTGCGCCAGCGGGTAAAGCGCTTTCATGCCGAGCTTGACGCGGGCGATGCCGGAGGCGATCTGCGCCGCATAGCCGGAGAATTCCTGGCCGAGCGTGAGCGGGGTTGCATCCTGGGTGTGGGTGCGGCCGATTTTGACGATGTGGCGAAACTCTTTGGTCTTGGCGGCGAGCGCCGCATGCAGATGCGTCAGCGCCGGCAATAGCCGTTCGGCGATCTCCTGGACTGCGGCGATATGCATCGCGGTCGGAAAGCTGTCGTTCGACGACTGGCTCATATTGACGTGATCATTGGGGTGGATCGGCGCTTTCGCCCCGAGCTTGCCGCCGAGCTTCTCATTGGCGCGGTTGGCGATCACCTCATTGACGTTCATGTTGCTCTGGGTGCCGGAGCCGGTCTGGTACACCGACAGCGGAAAGTGCTCGTCGAGCTTGCCGTCGATGATTTCCTGCGCCGCATCCACAATGGCCTTGGCGCGGCGGGCATCGAGCGAGCCGAGCGATCGATTGGTTTCGGCTGCGGCGCGCTTGACCAGAGCCAGCGCCCGGATCAGCGGAAGCGGCATAAGGGCGTCGCCGATGCGGAAATTTTGCCGCGAGCGCTCGGTTTGCGCACCCCAGTAGCGATCGGCGGGAACTTCGATCGGCCCGAAGGAGTCGGTTTCGGTGCGCGTGCCCATAGCGTCGAGGGAAGACTATTTCTTCCTGAAGCGGTCGAGCCGCACCACTTCGCCGCCACCGCCGCCCTCCGGCGCGTCGGGTTTGATCGCTGCGAACGGCAGCTTGTCGGATTTCGCCGATGCCGCCGGCGAGCGCGCGGCGGGCGCAGTGTCCTTGCCGGCCGGTTTCGCCTCGGGGCTCTTCGCCTTTGGGCCTTTGACCTCGGGGCCTGTGGCCTCGGCAGTCTCGTCAGCCGCAGCCTCGCCCTCGATGGCCTCGAACTGGAAGCCGAATTGCACCGCCGGATCGAAAAACGCCGTGACGGCATCGAACGGCACCGCCAGCCGCTCCGTGATGCCGCCGAACGACAGCCCGACCTCGAAACCCTGGTCATCGACCGCCAGATCCCAGAATTGATGCTGCAGCACGATGGTCATGGCTTCGGGATATTGCGCACGCATGCGGTCCGACAGCCGCACACCCGGCGCCGTGGTCGCAAAGGTGATCTTGAAATGATGCTCGCCCGGCAGGCCGTGCTTGGCGGCGTCCGCGAGCACGGTACGCACCACCCCGCGCAGCGCCTGCTGCGCCAAGACATCGTAGCGAATGTGATCGACGGCCATGTCTGCAGCCCGTGAACTGTTCAGGTTTCAATCTTCAATCGTCACCCACAAGTTAACAGATATAGACTGATTCACGCAGGACCAGATTGCTTACGCTCCGAATAACGCCGCTGACCACTGATTTTTGGGAAAAGTGGAGGCTTCTGTTGCCAGGTGCCTCCGAACCCCGCCTAACGGAGCTTAACCCGTTAGGACTTTAATTCGGTTTTTCGGACCGCTTACGCGGCCAGAGCAACCGGAGCATAGTTGTCGTTTGCAACTATGAAGTGGCCCGGTAACGGCGGAACCATGCCGAGCAAAAGCACGCCCTTTACGCCCTCGTCGATCCTATTTCGACCCCGTAAGCAGGGATCGGGCGCCGGCCTGAACCGGGAAACACCCGACTCCTGGAATTGGTGGAGTCGCCGGGTACCGCCCCCGGGTCCGAATGGTTTATTACGACGCGTGTTTATCGCCATATCCGGCTTGCGCCGGCGAAATCGAATATAAGCACAAAAGGTTGCCGAAAAAAGGCCGCTCTTATCCCGCCCCGCGATAGCGGGGAGGGGGGACCGCACGAAGTGCGGTGGGAGAGGCGTCTGGCTCGACGTTTCGTTGTCGTTGCAAGAAAATGAAAGCCTCATCGCTGCGATCTCCTTGAAGCCTCTGCGGCGCGTTGAGGTCGTCGCCCCCTCCACCACGCTTCGCGTGGTCCTCCTCCCCCGCTATCGCGGGGGCGGATGAGCGCCATCGTTCTCGCGGCGCACCAGCGCCCGAGTTATGCAGTCTCCAGCCACGTGAAGCGCGAACCCTGGGCTTGCGAACCAAAACAGAGCGGTGGGTCTCTGCTTTCCCGTTCGCCTCACCCCATTCGCCAAATAAATCAAGGAAGCGGAACGCCGACAAACGCTGATCCGTATCCTCCGCACCATCGGGCGCGGCTCTGCCCTTTTGGGGCAGCTCGCCTGTCGGCGTCCCACCACGGCTCTTGCCTAAGGGAGTTGTCGTCCCAGAGGCGCGGCTAACGGGCCAAGGCTTCCTGCGACTTGGCCGGAGCGTC
>Ga0181526_10000794_pt1 | contig 32029 bp, 29 predicted proteins | sample PEATcosm2014_Bin_35_FD_119750 | JGI IMG/M metagenome (GOLD analysis project Ga0181526, IMG submission 119750) | Peatland microbial communities from MTU Mesocosm Facility, Houghton, MI, USA - PEATcosm2014_Bin06_30_metaG | ecosystem: Environmental > Terrestrial > Soil > Wetlands > Peat | place...
GTCTACGCCGCCGAACAGCATTACGACGATGCCCGCGCGCAGTTCGAGGCGGCGCTCGCGCTGAACCCAAAGGACCTAGCGCCGCTCTTCCAAATCGCGACGACCTACGCGCAACAAGATAACGTTACGCTGGCGCTGCAGACGATCGCGCGGGCGTTGGCCATCGATCCCCGCAACATTCAAGCCCTCGTCTTTAAGGCGGACCTTTATGCGCGCGAGCACGACGACGCGCGTACAAGCGAGGCGTACGACGACGCGCTCGTCGCGGCTCCGACCGACGACGAAAAAGTTGCCATTATGATTCGTAAGGCGGCGTATTTCGTGCAGGAAAAGAAAGACGCGCAAGGCGTCGCGATCTTCGTGCAGATGACGCAGACGTTCCCGAAGGTCGCCGCGGGCTTCGCCGCTTTTGGCGACTACTATGCGTCCGTCCATCAGTTCGACCGGGCCACCGCGCAATGGCAAGCGGCGCTCGCAATCGATCCGAACCAGTCGGGTGCGTTGCTCGGTATGGGCGAGGTCGCGATGCAAAGCGGCCGGCTCAACGACAGCATTTCCTACCTCCGCCGGTACACGCAAGTCTCGCCCGACGCCCAAGGCTTTGCGATGCTGGGCCAGGCGTATTCGCGCGTCCGCGATTACTCCGGCGCGCGCGATGCCTGTGGAAAGAGCTTTGAGATTCAGCGTTCCCCTGCGACGTTGAGCTGCGTTGCCGGCGCAGACTTCGAGTTACGGAACTATAAGGAAGCGGCGCAGATCTTCGACGCCCTCAATACCGGCGCGCACAACTTTCTCGATGCGAATCCACCGCTGCTCTATATGGCCGCAAAAGCGTATGCTAGTTCGAACCAATGCTCGAAAGCGGTCGCCGCGTACAAACGGCTGCTGCCGATGATGAAGAAGGGCACGAAGGACTACGCGACGGTAGTGAAGGCCGCGGCGGATCCGTGTAAATCGCCGGCCAACAAGAAGTCAGGCTGAAGTTCGTCGTCGATCCCCTTTACGGGGATCATCTGCGCAACGTCGTCCATCCGGAACGGCCCGATCGCGTTGAAGCGGTCGCGCGGCGTCTGGGAGCGGACGGCGTCCTCGTCGACCGCCTCGCCGCTCGCGATGCAAGCGACGATGAGATCCTGCGCGTGCACGCGCAGAAGTACCTCGAGCTCGCGCAACGCGAGACGGAAGGTGCTCTCGATGCACGATATCTTTCGACCGGCGATACGCTCGTGGACGCCAGTTCGTTTCGGGTGGCTCGCCGAGCGGCCGGCGGCGCAATCGAGGCCGCACTCGCCAGCATTGCAGGCAAAGAGGCGGTCTTCGCGTTGGTGCGGCCCCCCGGCCACCACGCCGAACCCGATCGCGGCATGGGTTTCTGTCTCTTCAACAATGTTGCGATTGCGGCGCGCGCCTATCAGGCCGGCTTCGGCGGCCGCGTGCTGGTCGTAGACTTCGACTACCATCACGGGAACGGCACCGAAGCGGTCGCGGGCGATGGGCTTTCCTACGTTTCGACTCACGCCTATCCGGCCTATCCGGGAACCGGCGCGCGGAGCTATCGCCGCTCGGGGGATTTGATCGTCAACGCTCCCTTGCCCGCCGCCGGAGTCTCGAGCGAAGCGTTCGTCGCCCTGTGGCAGTATCTGTTACCTGCGGTCGCGCGCATCGTGCGCCCGGATTTGCTGATCGTCAGCGCTGGATTCGATTATGTCGCCGGCGACAGCGTGGGCGATCTGGGCGTCGACGTGGACGTGGCGGCGCCGCTGGCGGCGGTGATTCGTGCGGTTGCGGCCGAGTATTGCGGCGGATCGGTCGCGTACGTTTTGGAGGGTGGCTACGGCATCGCGGCGTTGACGCGCTCGATCGCGGCCATTGCGGCGGTGAGCGACGGCGGGCAGCCGGAACTTGGAAGGGCCGACCACGGCGCGATCCCCTCGGATTTGAGTCGAGCGTTGCACGCCTTTCTGGGCGCTTAAGGGGGTCGCGACCGCGGGTTGGCTGCAGAGCATGCTGCGTTCTCAAGAATTTCTCAAGGAAGCATAAAAGCGAGTGCGAACTAGCCCGCTTTAACGACGGGTGAAGGCCCGAGACCGTGCGCTCTTTTGAAAACTTCAGGAGGTACGCTATGATACGGAGACCACTCCGGCATCTCGTTACTGCGTTGACGCTGCTCGTTGCATTCGTTTGCCAGGAAACATGGGCACTGGCCGGCGTGACGGGCGGTCTCACGGGAAGCATCAGCGATGCCGACACGTCTGCTCCCGTTGGAGGGGCGCAGGTTACCGTAACGAGCCCCTCGCAGTCCGCCACGACTACGACGGACGCCGCGGGGCATTTCGGGTTTCTGACGCTCGCACCGGACACTTACACGATAACCGTCTCAAAGAGCGGTTATCAACCGGTGAGCGTTCCCGGGCAAGTCGTTTTCGCCGACACCGTTCAATCCGTCCCGGTGCGCGTGGTCAAAACGCTGCGGACGATCGCACGCGTTACCTCGACCGCGGGCAGCGCTTTGGTTAGGTCCGGCACGACCGCTGACGTTTATTCAATTAACGCCGCAACGCAGGCCTCCACCGCCGCGTTGGGAGGCGGCGGACTCATCAATCAGGCCTATTCCGCGATTTCTACGGTTCCGGGCGCCTACGTCATTCCAAACCAGACCGGCTACTACGCCACGATCAATATCCGCGGCGGCGACTACGACCAGGTCGGTTACGAGTTCGACGGCGTACCGGTCAACCGTTCGTTCGACAACTACGCGTCGAGCTCGGCCTCGTCGTTGGGCAACGCGGAAGTCCAAGTTTATACCGGCGCCAATCCCGCAAACTCCGAGGGCCAAGGCCTCTCCGGCTTCGTCAATCAGGTCATTAAGACCGGAACCTTTCCCGGCTACGGGACGGCGAATCTCGGAATCGGAACGCCATCGTTCTATCATCGAGCGGCAATCGAAGTCGGCGGATCGACGCCGGACCGGCTCTTTTCGTACTACGTCGGCATCGCCGGCCTGAACCAATCGTACAACTACATCAACGGTAATAACGGCTCGGAGTACGACAATTGGCTCGGTCCTGTGAACGGCATCGTCGGTAATCCTCTCGGCGTCAAACGCGCGGATCTCAACCCGTATAGCCAAGGGTTTGCGCCCGGGTGGTCGCTATTTTACGGCGGCCTGGGCAATACGTATTTCCCACTCGGACCGGTTAACTGGCCGAACAACGACGCGTCTCTTGGGACGGCGTCGATCTACGGGCGCGACACGGTCGTCAACCTCCACATCGGCATTCCGCATCGCAACGACGCGGGTCGCGACGACATCCAGCTGCTTTACGACGATGAATCGCTGAAAAATCAATTCTACTACGGTGCCAACGACTTCGCCTCGTCGTTTTGCACCGGACAGGCCGCCCTCTCGGGAGCCAATTGCATGTACGCCGTCAACGGCGAGACGCTCTCGACGTTGACCGCCGGCGGGGTTCCGTACGGGACATCCGTCCCGGTGACGTTCACGAACACCTACACCTGGGGATGTGGATCGTCCGTCGGCAAAACGTTCAGCCCCTCGGGGCTCAACAGCCTAGGGGGATGCGTGAAGCCCTACGGTTTTCCGAACGGCACCAACGTCGGCTCGCCGACGAATCCTTCGGTAATACCGGCCGGATCGCCGGATAATTCGTATAACGACACCGCTATCACGAAGATCCAGTACACGAAGAACTTCGGCTCGACCGCGTTTCTTCGTCTCTACGGCTTTACTTTCTACAGCGACTGGTTCCTCAATGGCCCCTACAATACGGGCTTTTGCTACTTCTTCTGTCCGCTTGCACCCGACTACGAGTTGAACACGCACTCGCGGGGCCTCAGCCTCGAGTTCCAAGATCAGCTCAACGCGCAGAATCTGCTCACGGTTGCGGGTTCGTTCACGACGGCGCGAATCGTGCGTGACAACAACGGTTTCTATAACCTCGGCAGTGAAGGCAACTATGCCAACATCGTAAACGCGAAGGACCCATACGGCGGGTACTGCTTCGCAGCGCCGCCCTACAACGGGCCAAGCGACGTAGCCAACTGCCACGGAACCATGGTCCCTCTCGGTCCGGGCTACAGCGTAGCGCCTTTTAGCGGAACGACCTCAAGTGGAATGAAGTACGCAGAAACGTGCGCCATTCCGGGCAAGCCGCAAGACGGCAGCGCCTGCACGTACATGATCTCGGAGAACGGCCTCAACGGAACCTACAGTGGCACCATTCCGAACTTCTATGGTGCTTCCATTACCGACCAGTACCGCCCGACGGACAAGTGGCTGTTGAACGTCGGCATCCGGCTCGATAGCTTTGGTTTCGTCGGTCAGAACACAACTGCGCCGCCTCTCGGCGGCTCGGTCGCCGCGCGGCAGTTCTGGTTCAACGCCTATAATCTAGACAACTGCGTGATCAACTCGAGCGGGGCGCCGGAAGCCAATCCGAGCCCGGGAGCAGCGTGCCCAGCGGGCTCGCACGCGGCCAACGTGCAAAACGCTCCGGCGAACTTTACGTACAATATCTACCAGCCTCGCATCGCCGGAACGTATACGTCGAATCCCAACGACGTCTTCCGTTTCTCCTACGGCCGCTATACGGAAGCGCCGAACACGGCTTTCGAGCAGTACAACACGCGCCAGGAGGATCTGGCGGATTACATCGGATCGCATTTCCTGCAGTTCGGCCGTAACAGCCCCGGCTATCCGATTCTGCCGCCGACCTCGATCAACTACGACCTCTCGTGGGAGCATCATGTAAACAAGACCGACTGGTCGTTCAAGCTCACGCCGTTCTTGCGGCAGACCCAAGATCAAATCCAGCAGTTCTTCTTGATCCCGCAAAATGGGTTCGTCTCCGGCCTAAACGTCGGAAGCCAGCGCAGCGAAGGCGTCGAGTTCCAGCTGCAAAAGGGTGACTTCTCGCGCGACGGCATTTCCGGACTGCTGTCGTTTGCCTACACAAACTCCTACGTCCACTACGGACCGATCGCCGCGGGTGCGTCGGGATCGACGGTGCTCGCGCCGATCAACAGCTCGATCGCTCAATACAATGCTTACACGAAATACTGCACGATGCATCCGGGCGGGCCGAACACCATGTGCGGAGGTAGCACCACGGGAAACGGCCCGGCGAACGCGTGCTACAACAAGAATGGAATGCCGGAGGCACCGCTGCCGGGCGGCGGCTGCAAAGCGGGTTATATCGCGAATCCCTATTGGAACGCAGCTCCGCAAGCGCTCATCAACACGGGGCAGAACTTCCCGACGTACGACACGTTCCCGGGCTCGCTCGGGCTCGCGGCGCAAGGCTTCGGCTCACCGTACGTTGGAACGCTGTTGGTGAACTACAAGCACCAGCGGTTCGCAATAACGCCGTCGATGCAGTTCCAAGGTGGTGGCAAGTATGGCATTCCAATTACCGAGGCGGGCATCGACCCGGCCAGCGGTTGCGGTCAGCCGCTCTTCGGCGACCGTTACAATGCATCAAAGTGCCTGGGCGTCGTTGACATTCCGAATCCATATACCGGGGTGTTCGATCCGATCGGCGCCTTCACGGAACCCAACGAGCTGATCGCCAACTTGCAGCTCTCCTACGACGTTAGCCCACGGATCCAGCTCGTCGGACAGCTCACCAATATCGTGAACTACTGTTGGGGCGGCACGCACACGCCATGGACCTTCAACGACGGCAACATCTGCTCTTACTCGAACGTGCAGGGCACCGTCTATCCCGTCGCACCATACGGGACGCCGGGCGCGATCGTCAATCCGCCGGGCTATCCCGGCTCGCAAATCCAGCCATTTCGGAAGTACCCCTACGAGCCGCAACTGGGGCCGGCGATCATCTCAGCGCTAAACGGCTCGTACAAAACGCCACTTCAGTTCTACCTCACGGCAAATCTCAAACTGTAAGCGATAACGCGCTTAGCAACTGCGCAGGCCTCCGTCGCATGGCGGGGGCCTCGCTCTTACGGCGTGATTGCGGTGGCGATGCGTTGGAGCTCGGCCTTGCCGAGCTGGCCGACCAGCGTGTAGTAGAGGGTTCCGTCGTTCCAGGTTAACAACGCGACGGCGCCGTCTTCGGCGTATTGCGCCGTGCGGCCGCCCACGTCGAGTGCGTCGGGATGGAGCGGCGCCATATTGGGAGTCACCGCGGTTGCGCTTTCAAAGAGCGATACCGTCCGAATGCCGTCGGAGTACAGAAGCTGAACGGTTCGGGTGCCGTGCAGTTCCACGAGGGCGCCGTCGATCGGCGAGAAACCATCGGGCAGCGCGGGTTTTCGCGCGGCGAAGCCGGCGTTGCTTACGACGCGATCCGGATCGTTTGAAGACCCGATCACTTGTCGCGATTGCACGATGGCGTAGCCTTTCGGAAGATCGAAGATGGCCGTCGAGACGGGCGCGTAACGAACCTGCTCTAGCCGCGTCTCGCTGATCGTCGCACCGCCGGCGTCAAACTCTTGTTTGTCCAGCACGATGTTCGTTTCGCGATCGACACGCACGAACATCGCCGGGCGGTCGGTACGCTTGTTGATCAAAAGAGCGTCGATCGTCGGGCGGCCGCCGAAAGTCCCGTTGCCGCGCGACGCCGCCCGATAGTTTGCGCGTATCAGGGCTTCACGTTCGCGCAAAGCGGGGCCGGCCGTAATGGCGGGATCGCTTCGCGTCGTGACGATGCGGTGACTCTTGGCGTCGATCGAAAACGTGAGGTTTCCCTTGACGATCTCGGAGTCGCCGAAGAACTGCGGCGGCGAGCTGTACGTGCGTCGCGTAAGATCGGGTGCGCGATGTTCGATTCGGTAAACCGACGTCGTGGTAGCGCGGCTTGCGGTTCGCACGATTTCCACGACGCCGCTGTACGAAACCGTGGCCGGCGCCGCGAGAACCTCCGAAAGCAGGGGCATCTCGTCGGCGCTCTGGGAGCCGGCACCCGCCGGCGTCAAGCTGCAGGCGAAGAGGGCCAGCGCGGCGAGGCTAGCGCGTCGAATCATCGTTGGCCAACGTTTGCGGTATGGGATCGTCTTCCGAAAGCGGCGTCGCGGCATCGAGTGCCGCGTGATTCTCGACGTAATAGGCGGCGTTAATGGTCGCGGCGTGCGCCGGACCGTGCGCGACTTTGATGGTGAAGAACAGGAACGCGGCGACGGCGATCGCCACCGGCACGGCAATCGCCGGACGAAGCGCGGCGCTCAAACGCTCCCAAACCGACGGCGGTCGATAACGCACCTGCTCCCAAATCCGGGAAACGACGGCGGGCGGCAGCTCGCGTTCCTGCGATTGCGCGTGGGCACGCAAGACCTTAGTAAGCGAAGCCTCCGCATCGCGAGCATCGGCACATTCGGGGCAGCCGGCAATATGCGCCGCAATGGCGGCGCTACGAGCTGCCGGCACCTCTCCGTGCAAATAATCGACGAGTTCGTCGGGCGTCAGATGCATTTCACTCATGATGGCGATTTCATATGATGATTGAGAAGGCCACGCAGCTGTCCACGAGCGCGGTGAAGGCGCGAGCGCACCGTTCCGACGGTGCAGCCGACGATCTCCGCGATCTCTTGGTAGCTGTACCCTTCAACGTCGGCGAGCAGCACGATTTGGCGCTGTTCGGCCGTCAAGTCAGCAAGTGCCTTTGACACGGGTTCGCTGAGTTGACTTTCGACGTATTCCTCGATTGGCTCGACTGCGAGGGGGCGGCCGCCACCGTATTCTTGGAGCTCATGATCTTCCGGAATCTCCTCTTGATAACGTCCCTTACGGCGGCGAAGTTCGTCGCGATGAAGATTCGTGAGGATTCGATAGATCCAGGAGAGGAAAGAGGTGCCGGGTTTAAAGCTGCGCCAAGCGCGATAAACGCGAATAAAGGCTTCTTGGGTAAGGTCGCGGGCATCCGCCTCATTCTGGGTCAGGCGGTAGGCGTAGTTGTAGGTCGCCTTGCCGTATTCGTTGATGGCACTCTCCAAGAAAGCCGTCTGTTCCATCGAGCGGCTACGCTTCCGTGCTCCGCTCGCAAGCTCCGCTTAGCTTCCCGACGCCCAGAGAACGCGCGCGACTGCCCACATGCCAAGGACCGCGAGGACGGTCAGGAACGTGAAAAGTGAGAGCTCCAGCAGCGCGATACCTGCGAATTGGCTGCCGCCGCACATCGCCACCGCACCGGCGATCAGTGCAAGTTTGAATCGTTCGAATGGGTTAGCTGCCAAGCCCGAAATCGACCGGGCCGAGGCGAGGACTTCTGCTGGATCCCAGCCGCCGGTTTGCACGATCGAGGCGACTCGGCCCGCCGGCGCGACGATGAAGAGCTTATCGCTGTGAAGAAAGTTGTCGGTGCTCAGGCGCATCGAACTGATGCGGAACTCGTCGAGCAAATGCTGGACCGTCGAACCGGTGCCGGTCAGCAGCGTCCAGCTTCCCATTGTGGCACCGTAGGACGAGCCGTAAGCGCGCAACACTGCCGGAGAATCATATGGCGGGTCGAGCGTTATCTCTGCCAAAGCAAATCGCTTTGGATCGAGCCGGCTTTGCAGGTATGAGAACTTGCCGCTAATCGCGGGGCAGAGATCGCGATCGGGACACCGTGTGAATACGAACGAGAGCAGGAGCGTCTTTCCGGCAAACGCGCGATCGAGCGCAACCGGGTTGCCGTCCTGATCGACAAGCTCCGCCGCCGGTAACGCGCTTCCAATCTCGACCGGAACGACACGCCCGGAATCGGGAAGGCCCGGCGCAAAGACCGCGGCCGGCACCGGATCGAGCAGTGTCGGCGGCGTGGTCGACGGATCGAGAAACGCATCGACGCTCGTGCCGCTGCGAAAGCTCACCGGCCGGGCAAAGGCATAGCGCCGTATTTCCGCCGGCATCATCTTGGGTACCGCATCGGTGCGCACGATCGCGGTGCGATCGCCGAGAATATCGATCACGACACCGTGGATCGGAATGAGCGCGAGTAATGCCGCGAGCAGCATATCGCTATTGTACATCGAGACGGACAGGGGTTCGCCGAGATTCAGCACAACGAAGGGACCGGTGAATGCTGCCGTCCTGATCCTTCGAATTCTTTTGGGTGGCGTGCTCTTGGCTGCCGGGGGGCTAAAAGCTGGCCACGCTGCGAGCCTTGCAGCGAACATCGCGGACTTTCGGCTGCTTCCCGCGGCCGTCGTCGGCCCGCTCGCGCTGGCACTACCCTACCTCGAGTTACTGCTGGGAGGCTATCTGATCGCCGGCCTGTTCACTCGAGTCGCCGCCGCACTGGCGGCGTTCGAGTTTCTGATTTACGCAGCGGCGATTGCCTCGGCCGTGATCCGCCGAATCCCGGCCGGTTGCGGTTGCTTCGGTCCGAAGGACACCGCCGTCGCCGATTGGCCGCACGTCGTTTTCGATCTCGCGCTTGCCACGGCAAGCGTCGTCGTTGCCTACGCCGCGCCGGGCGCGCTCGCGATCGACAGGGTACTCCGCCGCGTATGAATCGGCGAGCGCTCGCTGCTATCACGACCGTCGTCGCCGCCGCCATCGTCGTGGTGGCTGTGGTCGCTTATTTCAAAGGCCCAACGCACGGGTCGGTGCAGACTGCCTCGCAGTCGCCGATCGTCGGCAAGGCGCAGGTAGGTAAGACCGCGCCGCAGTTCGAGGTTGCGACGACGGCAGGTTACTTCGATTTGAGCAAAACGCGCAAGCCGGTCTTCCTGGAAGTCTTCGCGACGTGGTGCCCGCACTGTCAGCGGGAAACCGCAATCATCGACCGGCTCTATGCCAAATACCGAAACCGAGTGGACTTCGTCGCCGTCTCGGGAAGCGATACGGCGATGGACGGCACCTCGGCCTCCTCGGAGCTCGACGTCCTCGATTGGATCCGGCAGTTCCACGTGCAGTATCCAGTTGCATACGACCCGATTCTCAACGTGGCGAATCTCTATATGCAAGGCGGTTTTCCGACCATCGCCATCATCGGCACCAACAAGAAGATCCGATATCTCGATGACGGCGAGATTGCCTACGGCGAGTTGGACTCCGCTCTTAGATCCGTCCTTCGCTAGGTTCCCGGGGGAAACGTATAGTTCGGCGGCGGGACGACTGGCGTTCCGACCTCGAGCACGATCTGCTGATGCGCTCCCAAAGGAATCTTCGTTAGGTCTCCGTCGTACTTCTGGCCGTTGACGTAGGCGGTAACGGTGCCTTTGAGTCCCGCAACGTCGTCGGGTTGCAGCGGCTGCCCCCAGATGTCGAATACCATGCCAAGCGTGTACGGGCCGCCTTGCGGAGGCGACAGGTCGGGGGCTTCGATATGAATCACGCCGCTGGCATCGTGCGTGTGAATCCAGTAGAGGCACGGGCCTGCCGGATTTGGCGCGAATCCAAGGAATTGCGGCACCTGTATTTGCTTGCCGTCATAAAAGAGCGCGAGGTGCGTGTGTATGTGTAGCGTTGAGAACTCCATGGCACCGCAGCCGATGCCGTCTACGGTTTGCCCGTGCCCGCCCTGCGGCGTATCGGGATACTTTGCTTTAAAGTATTTTGATCCGAGTGACCCGCCGGCGACCAGCGCAATTGGCTTCTGGCTTGCATTGGGGCCAGGCGTCGGCGTCGCATTGGCTTGTTGGATCGTACGATTCTGCCACCAATTATAGCCGGCGAAGGCAAGGATGATCGCCACGAGCGCAATCCCGACACCGATGTAGATCGGACGCATTGGATCGCGTCGCGGCGGAGGGGCGGCGCCGCCGCGTCCTTGACGCCGGCGCTCGGCACGACTGGGTTGTGGCATGGTGTCCCTTCTACGACGGAGCCTTGAGCGGTGCGGCGATCGGAGCATCGGAGAGCTCGAGCGTCCGCTGTGGAATCAAATAGTTCGTAACATAGTCGGTGACGGCGTCGGCCAGCGGCGTACTCGGCTGGTCGTAGCCCGTCGCGCGCAGGCGTTCGACACGGGCGCACGTATAATACTGATATTTGCCGCGCAGCTCGTTCGGCATCTCGACGAACTCGATGCGTTCGGGCAGCTCGAGTGCGTGGAAAATAGGGCGCACCAGCTCCAGCCAGGTTTGCGCGCAACCCGTGCCGACGTTGTAGAGGCCGACGGCGTTCGATTCGGCCAAGTGTAACGTCATCGCGACGGCGTCCTTGACGTAGATGAAATCGCGCCGCTGTTCGCCGTCATGAAACTCCGGCCGGTAACTCTTGAAGAGCCGGACGCTCCCGGCCTCGCGGATCTGATCGTACGCTTTGTGGACGACGCTGCGCATGTCGCCCTTGTGGTCCTCGTTTGGCCCGAAGACGTTGAAGTACTTAAGACCGCAGATGCGTTCGGACAGGCCCGTCCCGCTCGCGTAGAGATCGAAGAGCTGCTTTGAATAACCGTAGGCGTTGAGCGGGCGCAGCACGTGCAAGTCGCATTCGTCGGAAAGCTCGGCTTCGAGCCCGCCGTAGGTGGCCGCCGACGAGGCGTAGACGAATCGTGCCTGATGCTCGACCGCCCAGTGCGCCAAGTTTTTGGTGTATTCGTAGTTGTTGCGCAGAAGATATCCGGTATCGCGCTCGGTTGTTGCAGAGCAGGCACCGAGGTGAACGATCGTCGAGATCTTGCCTAGCGAGCCGCCGCGGGCCGCCCGAGCGGTGAAGTCGTCGGCGTCGAGGCAATCGGCGAAGCGTAAAGGAACCAGGTGCCGCCACTTCTCCGAGGAGTCCAGGCGATCGACGACCAGGATATCCTCCAGGCCGCGCCGGTTGAGAGCCCAAATGACGGCGCTGCCGATGAGGCCCGCGCCACCGGTAACGACGATTCTTCCGTGATCGAGTTCATGCATCGCTGTGAGGGCCCATAATCCCCCAGGCTTTGCGCCGAGTCCTTCGTCAAGGCCGGAACCGGACGCCCATATCGAGTTCGCGGCCCGGCCCAAAATGGTTGCCTTGGGCGTTGAGAAGCGTTACGTAATAGCGATCGTTGAGCAGATTTTGAATATCCAACGTTAGCGCGGTCTTCGGCGAGAGCGCAATTCCGTCTTCCACATTGAAGATCGTGTGGGGCGTCTCTTTGCAGTATCCCGGAGTATCGAGTGGGCAGAAAGCCGACGAAAGTCCGCTGCCGTAGTAGGCGTCGGCCGAAAACCACCCCCCACGCCGGTCGTTGAGCAGAATGCCGCTGGTGACGGTGTAGCGCTGCTCGTGGTCGGCGGGCGTAAAGCCCGCCGCCTGGCCGAAGCATGGCGCCAGCAGTTGTGTCTCGCAGCCGCTGTTGAGCGAAACGACGTGCGCGATCGAAAAGTACGCGCGTCCGTTGAGCGAGAACGGTTGGACGTAGTTCAGCGCCTGCTGCGACAGCCGGCCCAGTACGTAGTTGATGTCTTGATGAAGAAGCGTGACGCCGACCTGCGTGTCGTCGATGAGGTCGTTGGCATTCTTCTGCCACACGCGGAATCCAAGGTCGCCCGAGCCGACGGGGATGTGGCCGCCAAGTTCGAGCTGCGTATCGCGTTCGGGTTTGAGGTCGAACTGTGCCTCGGTTCGCTGCAACGGTAAGTTGAGCAGGTAGGCGGCTTGCGGGCTAACGTTTTCAAACGAGAACGGTTCGAAGAATCGGCCGACGTATCCGTACACGCTCGCGCGTTTTCCGAAGAGGCGCGTGATCTTTAGCCTGGGGCTAAAGGCTCCGAAACCTTCTCCGAACGCGGTCGACTTGATGGTAAAGAAGTCGTAGCGAAGTCCATAATCGACCTGCCATCGGCTGCTCATTCGCCAACTGTCCTGAATATACGATTGGTACGTATTCCCGAGATTCGGCGAATCATCGGTTACCGTATAGGGGGCGTTGGGGGTGCTTGGCATTTCGATCGGTGAGAGATAGTTATTAGGCTGCAGGGTAAACGAGTAGGATTTCAAGATGCGGCTCAGATCGTAGGCAACGCCGGCGCCGAAGGTATGACCGCCGAAGCTCTGCGTGTAGTCGCCCTGCATGACGTAGTCGAGCTCGGTCCGCGTATCGGCCAGCGACAAGCCGCACATCGTCGGGAAGGCCGTCGGGTTCGTTGGAGCGACGACGAAAGCGTTGGCGCAATCCGTCGAGGTGCCGCCGTTGCCAAACGGCGGCGGCGTCGCGTTGAGCGACTCGCCGTAGATCCAGTCGTTGTACGGATCGCCGAAGTCCTGGATCCTCGACTCGTTATATGCCGGACCCCAGCTGATTTCACCGGTGTTCCCGAGCGCGTGGTGGAACTGAACCGACAAGAATGTGTCGGCTTGCGTCTCGTTGTCGTCGGTATCGCCCGGTTCGCCGTAGGCAATGTCGTTGGGAATCTGAAACGTGTCGTGGCTATTGAAGAACGTAATATTCGTGAAGTTGTTGCCGCCGGCGGGAAGCGTGAAGCGGGCGAACTGCCCCACCGAGCTTGCATCGTTATGCGGCGAGTTGAAGTCGGGCGGATCGAGCCCCCGCGTGGTCGTCAGCCCGCTGAGTGCGACGTCGTAGCCCCCGCCGCCCGCGAGCGGCGCGTGATACCCGATGGTAGACTGGGCGTCGGTATTCGAGCCGTACGACGCGTATCCGTCGAAGCCGGCCGGACCCGTACCGGCCCGCGTCGACATATTGAAAACCGCCCCGAATTTCAGGCCGTACTGCGCCGGATACGCGCCTTCGATGAGATCGACAAACGAGAGATCGTTGAGATTGATCTGGCTGCCGATGTCCCGGTTCAGCTCCTGAGGCAGCGGCACGCCGTCGATCATATAGTTGATGACGCCGTGGTCGCCGTTGATGTGGACGGCGCCGTTGGCGCCCTGAGCCGCGCCTGGCATCTGCGCCTCCATTTGAGTAAAGCTATTGTCGAACGGCAATTTGGTTAAATCGCCGCTATTGAGCACGACGTCGCTGCCGCTGCCGCGCGCGACGTCCGACCGGCTGACGACGGTATGCGCGATCTCGCTAAGCTTCTCCAGAGCGATGCTGACGTGGGCGCCGCCGCTTCCGAGGTCGACGCGGACCAGGCCGCGCAAGTCACCCTTCCGCGCCTCCACGTCGTACGTGCCCAGGGCCAGCGGCGGAAACAAAAACCGGCCCTGTGCATCGGTTGTCGTCTTAGCGGTCAGATTATTGCCCGACGCCGTTACCGCGACGTTCGCTGCCGGGTCGCCGCCGGCGGTCACCGTTCCGGCGAGGGAGGCGCTCGCGTTGACGGCGTACGCCGGCGCGGCGCAGAGAAGAAGCAGCGCGACAGCAAATGGAAGAGCGCCGCCATAACGCGGCCGGGTTCGATGCATGGTGTGTAGACCTTGATTTCTAATGATAATAGAATATCATTATCAACTAGTCAAGGCTTTCTTCCTGCAGGCGCCGCCCCGGGGCCCGGGTGAAGTTAGATAGCGAGGACGAGAAATGGTGACGGGACCAAATCGGAAGACAAAACAGCGGGATGCGCTCGTGAGCGTGTTCGAGCGCTCTGAGCGTCCTCTGAGCGTCGGCGAGCTGCTCGAGGCCGCCTCGAAGCGAATCGGCGGTCTAGGGGTCGCGACCGTCTATCGGGCAGTCGGTGCACTCCTGGAAGAGGGCCGGATCGAAGCGGTGCAGATCCCCGGCGAGCCCACCCGGTACGAGCGGTCGGACAAAGGACACCACCACCACTTCCAGTGCGAGAAATGCGATCGCGTTTTCGATATCGCCGGCTGCCTTGAGAACCTCCGCAAGCTCGTGCCGCCGAAATTTCGCGTCAAAGAGCACTCGGTGATGCTGTACGGCGTCTGCGCGACATGCGCTCGGCGAGCTACGCGACTGAAAGCAGGCCCGACGGGGTTTTAGTCCCGCCGGGGTCTGTGCTCCTAAAATGGCGCCGAAAGGCGCAGAAGAAAGTTAGTGCCGTTTGCGATTTGAGTCGTGTTAAAGCCGTTGGCTACCTTGATGACGTATTGGTGGTTGAGCAGGTTGAGGACTTGCAGCGATAGGCCCAAGCCCTGATCCTTGCCGGCCTGTCCCGGCGTTAGCTCGCGGCCGAGCGAGAAATCGAAGGTCGTGTGCGCCGGAAGCGTTCCGTTCAAGTTCACGTTGGCATCTTGGAACTGCACCGGAAAGCCGCTGCCGTAGTTGGTCTGCAAGGTGGAGTACCAGAGCTTGGGGCCGCCGCCGAAACGGTGCGTATATGCTGCGGTGGCGTCCACTGTCTGACTATGATCTTCGAGCGAGAGCTGCGCGACGCAGGGCACGCCGGGAAGATTCGTGTTCGGCGGAAAGAGGAACTCCGAACCGGAGACGCAGGCGGCGTACGAATCGGAGACAGTGCCGCTGAGGAACCATTGGTCGCCGCTGGGCTCTTGGTTTTGCAGACGAATCTCGGCGCCGTGGTCGATGCCGATCGCGTTATTGTAAACGGCGAAGATCGGCGTGTTGAACAGCTGCGTGGTGTCCAACACGTTGACCACGCTCTTCTCAAAGATGTTGAGCGAACCGGTGAAATGCGGATTGAACGCGTGCACGACCCCCATTTCGTAGTACGAATCGCTTTCGGGCTTCAGATCGTAGACTGGGTTGGTCGTCGAACAGGCTTGCTGAGCGGAGAGCAAGACGCAAGCCTGACGAACATCCTCGAGCAGCGGCGCCGCATAGAACTTGCCGTAGTACACGTGCGCGACGTTCTTACCGCCGTCCCAGATATTTACGCCGATGCGCGGGCTGAGCTGCCAACCGCCGACGTAGCCCGTAGAATGGTCGTATCGCAGACCGTAGCTCCAGACGACCGCCGGCGTCTCTTGCCATTTGTCCTCACCATAAATGCCGATATTCGAGCCGGCCTGTCCTTGCGGGGTGGTGAACGCGGGATAATACGGCTTGGCGACGATACCGCTCGAGGCACACTCCACGTAATAACAGGCGAACTCTTGCGACGCGGTGGCGCTCTCGCGATCGAGATCGACGCCGATCTTCCACGCATGATTCTTCGTCGCGCGAAAATCGGAGGCGCGCACGCCGACGTAGCTTGCAAAAGAGCCTTGGTCTAGCCCGACGAGATTCACGGTCTTCGCGCAGGTTGGCGGACAGATGCTAAAGTCCGGCTCGACCGCAAGCACGTCGAGAGGGAGGTCGCCCAGGTAATCGATGCGAGTCGACCGCCACCACGGAATGACCTGGAATACGCCGTTGCCATCCCGGGAGATTTGCGTCCAGTTGAGATTGGAAAAGCGATCGTACTCGAGTTGCGTATCGAGCGTTCCCGGCGCGCTGACCACGGGGTCGAGCGGGTTGTTGGGATCGGTATTGATCGGAATCTGGAACTGCGAAAACTGGTTCGAGTAGTCAAATGCCAGCGTGTCGCGCGGCGCGAGCTGCGTGATGAAGCGAAAGAACTGATCGTTGCTCGAGCTGGCGTCGTTGATTGGGGTATACGTCGGTGCATCCAGGCCGCGGCCGGTCGTTTCGAGGTTTCCGCTCAGAAAGAACTCGCTGGCACCGGAGCGGGACTCTACGTCTAATGTTCCGAGGCCTTGCGCCTGGTTTCCAAAGCCGCCCGTGATCGTACCGAAGGTCCCTTCGGGAATGTCGCTTGGCCGATTGCTGATGATATTGACGACGCCGCCCATGCGCTCGCCCCCATATTCGGCGGGAATCGCGCCGGTCAGCACTTCGATCGAATTGATGACCTTCGGATCGATGATCTCCGCGAAGTTCGAGGTTGTGGCCAACGGCAGCGGCGCGCCGTCGATATTGTAGCTTACGCCATGAAAGCCGTTGATCACCGGCTCGTTGTAGGAAAACTGAACGACTCCCGGCAGCGTTTCGAGCAGCCGGTCGAGGCTGTTGCTGACCGGCGAAGTTTGAATGGAAGCGCGTGTGAGCTGGTTCACCGAGGGCGGGTTTGCTTCGGCGCCGGCGTGCGCGGTCACCGTCGTTTGCGCGATCTGTTTGAGTTGCGTCGAAAGCTCGACGTCAATCGTCGCCACTTGACCGCTCGCAACGTCGACGAGCACTTGGACTTCGTGCGCTCCCTTCGCATTGGCTATCACGCGGTACGAGCCGAAGGGCACTTGGGGAAAGACGTAGTTGCCTTTGGCGTCAGCGGTCGTTTGAAAACGCGAGCCTTCGCCTTCGAGAACGAGCTTCGCCCCCGGCGCCGGTTTGCCGTCAACCGTAATCGTGCCGCGGACGAGCCCGGTGGTTGCTCCGAACGCCGGAGCCAAGCAACTCAAAGCCAATAAGACGGCGACGAGCGCCGTGCGAAACCGAGACATGGTTCTTCTCCGATCTTAGATGTGGAGGAAAAAAGGATCGACGCGCGCGGTTACGCGCAGTAGTCGAGCCCGATCGGAGGGGGACGAGCGAAGCGGCTCCGCGTCCAGAGAATCCGGCGCGTGGGCCGAGGAGACTGCAAACGCCGAAACCATGCCGGCGTTCGCGGCGCGAACGCGGCGCGCCACGCGGCAATGACGACGCCTGCCAAGACGGCCACGACGCCGCGGCCCAGGAGCGCAACCAGCCAGGACGCCACCGCGAGCGAAAGCGGCATGGCGAGAAGCGAGGCGGCGGCGTGATGCGGCTCGAGACACTCGGCGACGCCGTACCACGCGCCGGCGGCAACCAAGAGCGGGCCGTAGGCCGGAAGGCGCTCGGTGAGCCGAGCTGCCAGCACGCTGCCGTTGAGGGCCGCATTCGCGCCGCTGGCGGCCAGCAAGCCGAAGAAAACGAGCAACCCGAGGCCACCAGCCACAGCGACCTGCAGGAGCAGCGCATGGTAGCCGCCGCCCATCGCGTGCTCTCCGCCATAGAGGCCGGTGTGAGCGAGGATAGACGCAAGCAAGCCCAGGGCAAGCGCGGCCGGAACCTTCCGGAGGGTCACGAGGGTCTTTTCTAGGTCCGCCTGCGGGGAGACCTTGAGGCCGCGTCGTACTGACCCTGCCCCTTGGGGTTCGTGAACCTGGTGGGATGGAGCCGCGAAAGAAGAGCCAAGTGTGATGAGCACCCGATTACGCGTCGAGAATGCCGATACCGTCAGTTTGGTCTGCGCGCTTCTGGTGCGCTTTCCCGAGTTGGCTTCGATTCGCTCCGGTCCAACGGAACGAACGCTGCGATTGACCTTCGCCGTGCGTCAACGATTCGACCGGGCCGCTCAGGCCGCGCTCGCCGAGGCGATCGAAGAACACGTTTGGGGCTTTCTTGGTCTGAGCAAGGACGAGCCGACGGCGCTTCGCGTCGAGTGCGAAGGCGATCGGACGCTCACGTTCGTTCACGTCACCCGGGATCTGGCGAGCTTCTCAAAGGAAGAGCTCGAGATGCAGGTGAGCTTCTTATGCGATCGTTGCGGCGACACGCTGGTGCGAAATCCGCCGCCGGACGACCATCTCGAGGGCGATCCGGCCGCCGAGGACGAGGCCGCGCTCTATGCCGTCGAGGCGTTGCGCGACCCGTCACAATCCAAGAGCTTGGTGGGCTTCAGAGAAGAAAAACGCGTGCTGGTCTATTTCTTGAAATCTCAGAAGAAAGCGAAGGCCTCGGCTCGCCGATAGATAGCCCAAGCCTGAACCTGATGATCATCGGGGACGTGGTCGGCTCCCCGGGACGTGAGGCGCTCAAGCGTTGCGTTTCGTTGCTTCGAGAGCAACATCAAGTCCACGCCTGCATCGCCAACGGCGAAAACGCCGCAGGCGGTTTTGGCTTGACCGCGCAAACCGCCGAGGAAATGTTTGCTAGCGGCATCGACTTTATCACCGGAGGGAATCATATTTTTGATAAGCGCGACTTCGGCGAGTACCTGGAGAGCAGCAACCGAGTGATTCGACCCGCCAACTATCCGCCAGCCACACCCGGACGAGGAGCCGGTATCTTCGAGGCCGACGGAGTGACCGTGGCCGTCCTCAATTTAATGGGACGCACGTTTATGCCGCCGGTGGACGATCCGTTTCGGTGCGCGGATGCGATGGTCACCGATCTTCGGCGGCGGACGCCGGTGATCGTGGTCGACCTTCATGCCGAGGCGACCTCGGAAAAGGTCGCCATGGGGCGCTATCTGGACGGACGCGTCTCGTGCGTCGTCGGGACGCACACCCACGTTCAGACGGCCGACGAGCAGATCTTTCCGGGGGGAACCGCCTACCTTAGTGACCTGGGAATGACGGGTCCGATGGATGGAGTCATAGGGATGGAAAAGGGCCCGGTACTCGACCGGTTTCTTACCGGCCTTTCGGAGCGGTTCAGCGTGCAAAAAACTGGGATGAGACAGTTCAACGCGGCGGTGGTTTCGGTGGATCGGGCCACGGGGAAGGCCACCGGCATCAAGCGCATCTTTATGCGAGGCATCGCATGACGGCCGCCGGTGGGGTTACCTTAAAAGTCTCGGCCAAGAGCAATCCCAACGCGGTGGCGGGAGCGTTGGCAGCAGTCCTTCGCGAGCGCGAGACCGCCGAAGTTCAGGCCGTCGGCGCCGGCGCGATCAATCAGGCGATCAAAGCCGTCGCCATTGCGCGCAGTTATCTCAAGGGTGCCAAGCTCGATGTGGTGTGCACGCCGGCTTTCGTGCTCGTCTCAATTGACGACAGCGAGCGCACCGCGATTTCGCTGCAGGTCGAACGGCGCCAACTCAAAGAGAAAGAACCCGAAGTTGAAAGTTGACCTGCATTCGCATACCAACATGAGCGACGGCACGCTCAGCCCGCAAGAGCTCTCCGACTTCATGGGCGAGCGCGGCGTCGAAGTCTTCTCGATCTCCGACCACGACACGCTGGCGGCATATGGCGCCTTCACGCCGCCCCCCGGGGCGCGCGTGATTACCGGCATCGAGATCAACACGACCTGGCGTGAGAACGAGGTCCACATCTTAGGGTACGGCGTTCCGCTGGAGGCCTCGCCGATCGACGAGCTGCTCGAATACAATCAGGTGCAGCGGCGGATGCGAGCCGAGACCATGGTCGAGCGTTTGCGCCAGGCCGGTTACACTTTAACGCTCGACGACGTTTTGCGGGAATCCGGCGGATCGTTTTCGATCGGCCGGCCGCACGTGGCCAAGGCTCTCGTGCGCCTTGGGGTCGTTGATAGCGTCGATGCTGCCTTTAAGCAGGCGCTAAGCCGCGGCAAACCGGGCTACGTTCCGCAGCTCTACACGACCCCCGAGCACGCGATCGAGAAGATCACGGCAGCCGGCGGTATTCCCGTGCTGGCCCATCCCGGCCGGCTCAAAGACCGCATCCTCATCGACGAGCTTGCAAATCGCGGCTTGCGAGGTCTCGAGGTCTTTTATCCGCTGCACAGCGCCGCAGACACAGAGGAGTTCCGGAAGACCGCGAAACGCTACGGACTGGTCATGACGGCCGGCATGGACTTTCACGACATTCGCTACCACACGCAGGGTGTCGGCATGGAAGTGGACGCGCGGGATCTTGCGCCGTTCTTCGACCTGATCGGAGCAATCGCCTAAACGTTATCGGGGGCGCCCTCCTCGATCTGCCGGCGAACTCGCGCGAGAGATGCGCTCACGGCGGCCTCGCGCTCTTGCAAGGCCTGCTCTTGCAGCGCGACGATCTCCGGGTCGCGCATGAAGCGATGGTTGATTCGTACGTTATAAGCAGCGCTTGCGAGAGCCGCGCCGGCAAACTCGGCCGCGGAGCCGACGTCGCTGCTCAGCGCGTGGATCGGAAACTTCAGCACGTTTTCGAGCAGTTCGAGGACCTGCAGGCTTAGCGCCGTCGCACGCAAGGGTTCTGCGGCGGCTCGCGCAAGGGCATCGTCCAAGGCCTGCCGGCGCTCCGCTTTTGCGGTTTCGGTATCCTTCGGCAACGCTTGGGCGGCGACGACGGCGGCGAAGGCCTCCTCGTCGCGGAGCCGCGCATCGGCAATCTCGGCCCGCAGCGAGTCGGCTCGCTCGACGATCGCATCCAGCGCCTCGGTCGAGGCTGCATTCTTGGGGTTGCGCCGTGCGATCCGCGCAACCATGGCGGTCAGCGCCGCACCAAATGAGGCGACCAAGGCCGCCGCGCTTCCGCCGCCGGGGACTGCAGCGTCGGACGCAAGGCGCTCGAGATATGCATCCAGCGTCTCCACGCACCCTGGGTTGGCGGGCACCCTACTTTTGTCATCCTGAGCGCAGTCGAAGGACGTAGGGCGCTTTTGCGGCGGAGGTGGTGTACGATGCGACGAAACGTTTGCCCACCTTCCCCACATCGTAGGAGTTGTCAACTTGCCTCTTTTGGATTCAGCCCCAGGCCACGTCAAAGACCTGGGCCGCGCCGAGGCCGGCCGTTCGCGCATCGGCTGGGCCGCTTCGTATATGCCCGTGCTCGCGCAGATTCACGACCGATTCGAGCTGGAAAAGCCGCTGGCCGGCATTCGGATCGGCGCCTGCCTTCACGTGACGACGGAGACCGCCAACTTGATGCTCGCGCTCCAAGCCGGCGGCGCGGAGATCGCGCTGTGCGCCAGCAACCCGCTCTCCACGCAAGACGACGTCGCCGCCGCGCTCTGCGAATACGGAATCGCCACCTACGCGATCAAGGGGGAAGACCACGCAACCTACTATTCGCACATCGAATCCGTCATCGCGACCAAGCCGCAGATCTCCATGGACGACGGCTGTGACCTCGTCACGCAGATCTTTACCAAGCACCCCGACCAGTTGGCGGAGATGATCGGCGGCTGCGAGGAGACGACGACCGGTATCATTCGGTTACGGGCGATGCAGCGCGACGGCGTGCTGCCGTATCCCGTCATTGCGGTCAACAACGCGCTCACCAAGCACATGTTCGACAATCGCTACGGTACCGGGCAATCGACGCTCGACGGCATCATTCGCGCCACGAACATTCTGCTAGCAGGGCGGACCATCGTTATTGCCGGCTACGGCTGGTGCGGGCGTGGAATCGCGTCGCGAGCGTCCGGCATGGGCGCGCACGTCGTCGTGACCGAAGTCGATCCGCGCAAGGCGATCGAAGCGGTCATGGACGGCTACCGCGTGATGCTGATGACCGAGGCCGCTAAAATCGGCGACATTTTCGTGACGGTTACCGGCAACTATCACGTGATCGGCGACGAACACTTCAAATTGATGAAGGACGGCGCGATCGTCTGCAACTCGGGCCATTTCAACGACGAACTCGATCTTGAAGCCATCGCACGGCTTGCCAAGGGTAAGATCCAGCCGCGTGAGTTCGTCGAGCAGTACGAGCTGAACGACGGCCGGAAGATCTGCATCCTTGCCGACGGCCGGCTCGTGAATCTGGCTGCCGCCGAAGGGCACCCCGCTGCCGTGATGGATATGTCGTTTTCCAATCAAGCGCTGGCAACGGCCCACCTCATCAAGCACCATCGGGAGCTGTCGAAGCGCGTCTACGACGTTCCGCTTGCGATCGACGAAGAGGTCGCGCGCCTCAAGCTCGCCTCTATGGGCGTCGATATCGACACGCTCACCCCCGAGCAAGTGAAGTACGCCGAGTCGTGGAGCGAGGGTACTTGATGGCGTACAAACGGCTCTTTACCAGCGAGTCGGTGACCGAGGGACATCCCGACAAGCTCGCCGACCAAGTCTCCGACGCCGTGCTCGACGCGCTGATCAAAGACGATCCGTTTTCGCGAGTGGCGGTCGAGACATTTGCAATCACGGGGCAGATCCATATCGCCGGCGAGGTAACCACGAGAACCTACGTGGACATTCCGCGTTTGGCGCGCGAGGTCGTCCGCGAGGTGGGATACACCAGATCCGCGATCGGCTTCGACGCCGAAACTTGCGGTGTGAGCGTTTCGATTGACGAGCAATCGCCCGATATCGCGCTTGGCGTCGACCGCTCGCAGGAGGCGCGCGCCGGCGACGACGACGAGTTCGAGCGCATCGGCGCGGGCGATCAAGGGATGATGTTCGGGTACGCGTGCCGCGATACTGACGAGCTGATGCCCCTGCCGATCGTGCTGGCGCACAATCTAACGCGACATCTTGCCGCGGTGCGCAAGAATGGCGACATCCCGTATCTGCGGCCCGACGGTAAGTCGCAGGTGACCGTGGAGTACGAGGACGATCGCCCGGTTCGCGTGGAGGCCGTCGTGCTGTCGACGCAGCACGATCCCGACATTCCGCTCGAAGAGATCCGCCGCGAGATCACCGCGCGAGTGATCGACCACGTCATTCCGGCGGCGATGTACGACGAGCGAACGCGCGTCTTCGTCAATCCGACCGGCCGTTTCGTCATCGGCGGTCCCAAAGGTGACGCCGGCCTCACGGGCCGCAAGATTATCGCCGACACTTATGGCGGAATGGCGCGCCATGGCGGCGGCGCGTTTTCGGGTAAGGACCCGACGAAGGTCGACCGCTCCGCCGCCTATGCGGCGCGCTGGGTCGCCAAGAACGTGGTTGCCGCCGGACTCGCCGATCGTTGCGAGGTGCAAGTTGCCTATGCAATCGGCGTGGCGCATCCGGTGAGCATTTTCATCGAGACTTTCGGCACCGGACGAATTCCCGAAGAGCAGATCGCCAAAGCCGTGTCCGAGATCTTCGACTTGCGCCCGGCGGCGATCATCCATCAACTGGACCTGCGACGGCCGATCTATAAGCAGACCGCGGCCTACGGACACTTCGGCCGTCCCGACCTCGACCTCCCGTGGGAGCGCGTGGATCGCGCCGACGCGCTTCGCTCTGCTACTGCCTTCAACGGAGAACAACTACGTGTACCGCACTTCGCTAATTAGAGCAGCCGCGCTCCTTCTCGCGGCATCGATCGTTCCAGCCGCCGCCGGTGCGACGACTTTGGTTCCTTCGCAAACATACAAATCCGGGACCAAGATTGCGTGCACGCTCGACGAGCATCTCGACTCTTCGAAACTCGCCTATGGCGACAAGTTCAAGCTGCGGGTCGTCGACCCGAACTTTCCCGCGCTGCAGGGAGCTCAGATTATCGGCTACATTACGGACGTGCGCCAGCCGCACGGCGTGAATCGGGCGCGGGTCGGCTTCATGCTGACGTCGATCCATCTGTCCAACGGGGAGAAGAAAAGCATTAGCGCCACCGTTGTCAGCAAGCGCGTTGTGCCGATCAATCCCAGCGCGCAATACGCGTCACGTCAGCAGCTCTCGCCGATGGCCGGCGTGCCGTACGGAACGGTAACGCCCGGGCCGATCGCCTGGCAGATGAATATCGGGAACGGTCCGTCGAGCGTGCAGAGTCCAGCTTCCCAGAATCTGGGCGGATACGTCTATGCTACGAGTAACAACGAGCCGATCGTCGTCAACGCCGGGACGCCGGTCACCGTGGAGCTTTCTGCGAACCTGACCGTTCCGTAGGATCGAGCAACTGTTCCATCGTGCACTGACGGGGCGCCTTATCATCCCGCCAGCGCAAGAGACGCGTCGCGTGCCGAAACCGGCGCGCGGTCACGTGATCGAACGAGACCTCGACAACGATTTTCGGTTTGACCGGAAACCACTGCGCATTCTCCGCACGCCGCCAGCGGCTCGGACCGCCTGGTGCGGCGCCGGTAAATCCCGGTGGCTCCACGATCGGTTTGAGCAGCTCGGCCGCGCGCTGGCGTTCCTGCGCGCTCATCGAACCGACGAAGCCGACGTGATGCAGCAGGCCGCCGTCGTCGTAGAGACCGAGCAACAGTGAGGCGATCGAGCCATCGTTTGCCGTCCGAAACCCGCCGATTACGCAGTCGGCGGTGTAGCTGCGTTTGATTTTGAAGACGGCGTCCCGGCTGCCGAAGGCATACGGCACGTTCGCTTTGGCGATCACGCCGTCGAGGCGCGCGAGGCTTCCCGACAGCCAGCGCTTCGCCAGCGCGACGTCGGTGGTTGCAGGGGAGAGCGCGATCGACGGGTTCTTCGCAAAGTTGCGCAGCACGAACTCCTCGAGGCAGGCACGACGTTCCTGTAGTGTGCGTTCGAAGAGTTTGCTGCGACCGTCGACCAGCAAGTCAAAGAGTACGTAGGTAGCCGGCGTTTCGGCGGCCAGACGGCGAACGCGACTTTCGGCGGGATGGATGCGCTGCAGCAACGCGTCGAAGTCGGCGCATTCACCTTCGACGATCATCAGTTCGCCGTCGACGACGAAGCGTTGTGTGCGCGCGTCGAGCAGCGCCGAGACGATCTCCGGAAAATAGCGCGTTAGGGTTTCGCCGGATTTGGATTGCAACTCGACGTTCTTTCCGTCGCGAAAGGCCACGCAGCGAAAGCCGTCCCACTTCGGTTCGTAAGTCCAGCCGTCGCCCTCTGGAATGTGCGCTGCGGGCCGCGTCTCCATCGGCTCGATCGGCGGGCGGAGAGCGAGGCCTTCAGAGCTTGGCATTGAGGTCGAACCGGCCGCGGCTGCTCAGCAGCGGTTTCCAGAGATCGCCGAGTTTCGCGATGCGCTGCGGTACGTTGAAGATCGTGAAGTCGGTCAGCTCACAGCCGCCCTCGATCTCGTCCCACGTCACCGGCGTCGAGACCGTCGCGGCCTCATTTGCGCGCACCGAGTAGATGGAGGCCAACGTCTTGCCGAACGCGTTTTGATTGTAGTCGACCAGGACGCGCCCGGCGGGCCGCTTTGCGATGCGGTATTCGGCGGTAAGCACGTCGGGATGGGCGGCTGCCATCTGCTGTCCGATCGCTTTAGAAATTTCCCAAACCTCGTGCTGCGTCGGACCCACGCGAATCGCGACGTAGACGTGCACCCCGTGGCTGCCGGTGGTTTTCACGTACGGCGTCATCCCGATGCCGCGAAGAACATCGCGGACGATGAGTGCGCCCTCGCGCACGACCGAGAACGGTGTATCGCCGACCGGATCGAGATCGAAGTGCAGACAAAGGGGGCGATTCGGGTCGCTGCAGAGCGAGTACCAAGGATTGAGATCGATGCAGCCGAGGTTGATCAGCCAAAGAAGCGACGAAGGATCGTTGATTAGCGGAAAGTCGATCGTATTGCCGGAGCGATGCTCGATAGGACACGTTTGTATCCACGGCGGCCGCGGCGACGGCGTGCGCTTCATGTAGAAGAAGTCGCCGGTCACGCCATGCGGATAGCGCTTCATGACCATCGCGCGGCCGGTAACGTGGGGAAGAAGAACTTCGGCGACGGCAAGATAGTAACGGAGCAGGTCGCCTTTGGTCAGGCCGAGTTCGGGGAAGTAGACTTTGCGCAGATTGGTCAGGGCGACGTGGCGGCGGTCAATCTCAATCGTCGCGTTGTCGACGTCGCTCGGTATCTCGACCTTCAACCGGGCCACGTACTCTTAGCAATTGCATAGCGGACGCCGGGGCGGCCGTCGGGCGGAGTGAACTCCGTCTCGAAGAGCATTCCGCACTTTTCCATCACGCGGCGCGAGGGCGCGTTTGCCGATTGCGCGATTCCAATGATCCGCTGAAGATCGAGCGATTCGAATCCGGTCTTGAGTGAAGCCAAGGTGATCTCGGTCGCCAGTCCGTGCCGCCAATATGCCGGCTTGACGACGTAGCCGACTTCAACTTCGCCGGCCTCGCGAGGCGAGTTGAACAAGCCGCCATGGCCGACGAGGCCTCGATCGGAATCCTCAAAAATCCAGAACCCCAGGCCGGTTTCGCGCCACATCGCGATCCATCGGACGAGGCGTGCGCGCGACTGCTCGGGACTCTGAATGCCAAACAGCCACTGTGCAATGCGGCTGTCGCCATCGACTTCCAGCATGTAGTCGAGGTGATCCGCGGTTACGCGGCGCCCGATCAGCCGGGGCGTCACGACCGTATCCGGCGCGGGCGTTGAGCTTTGCATGGTCGGCGAGTAGAATACGTATCCGGGGGCGCTTCGCCTCTTGGCCGGGAGCGGATGCGCCGACAGGGACCACGAGCGACCCGTGGAACCAGCCTCCCCGGCCTTGTCCGAGGCCCCACGGTCGTTCCGGATTAGCTCAGTTGGTAGAGCAGCTGACTGTTAATCAGCGGGTCGTTGGTTCGAGTCCAACATCCGGAGCCATTTTAAAGCCCTTACGCGCTAAGGGCTTTTCGTTTTCGGGATTGGAGCCAAAACGGCGCCATGTCTCAACGCCTGTCTCAACCGTGCTTGCGAAGGCCCTCGATGAAGCCGCCGATCTTGTCTGCGACATCGCGTTCGCGATCCTCGGAAACGTTCAGGTAGTGCGCGTACGTCGTGCCGAGCGTGGTGTGACCGAGGCGTGCCGATATTAGGTCATACCCAACGCCGGACAGCGCTGCGACCTGATCAGACGTATGCCGCAAACTGTAGAGCCCGCGGTCGGTGGGGAAGCGGTAGTTGTCGTCCCCGGCCGCCCGTGTGGCCTCGATCTTTGCCGCTTTCAGCAGCGGCTTCCACCATCTGCGGATGAGGTTTGAGTGCCGAATCAGGGGGCCTTCATCTGACGTAAGGACGAACTCGCTCGTCGCGCTCCCAGCCGCCAGCAGCGCTTTAGATGATCGCGCAACGCCGTGACGGCCTGCTCCGACAGTTCGATGCGGCGCACGCGCTTCGTCTTCGTCGTCGGAGCGACGTGTGGCCGGAATCCTGTCTCTTTGTTCGCAACCACCCCGCGCCGAACCCAAAGCTCGCGCTCGGCGAGATTGAGGTCCGAGCGTTGGCGACGGTGCTGGCGGCGGCGGCGGCTCGTCCTACCTAGAACCAAGAGCGCACAATGTCACGGACAAGAGCGGCGCAGCCGCAGCGGGCGATGGCCAGCTCATCATCTCCTGGGTTAGCCGCCAGATAACGACGCGCCAATTCTTCGTTCAACGGCTTCGCAACTTCGCGGGGCCGTTTCGCTTAGCGGTTTCGATCGGAGTAAGCCGCTCGCGTTGTAGCATAGAGCGTGACGCTAACTGCCACAAGAAATTGTTCGGAAGTTTTTTCGGCCGGGTACTCGAAAGGCGAGTCGCGAGAGATCACGACGGCGCTGCGCTAAGAACGCCAACCGCGCCCCTGGCGTTATTAGCGGCCTTAGGGTTCTGACGCCGTCGCGCCGAACGTCCTAGCGCCGATCCGTTCGGCTTCAGGAGGCACGCGATGAGGGTTTCCGGTTTTGGCCGATACGCGCTTTTGGGCTGCGTGGCTGCGGCAATACTCGCAGGCTGCGGCGGATCGCCGCCACCGATCGCCACACCGGCGCTCGCAGGCCGTGGGCTAGCCGTCCCGTTGGGCCGCTCTTTTCATGGGTACTACCTCGCTAAGTTCACCGATGTGGTTGGGGCCACTCTTCCCTTTTCTTCTGTGTGTCTGCGATTTACGTCCTCAAGCTCGGGCTCCGGCTACAATTGGTCGTCTGTACCGGCGACCACATTTGTCGGAACATACCTTATCTCTGGCAACAAGTTATTTGCATCCGCCATAGCGCCCTGGTCGCCGGACATTTATGCAAGCTTGCAAGGGTCCGTCAATGCGAAGCAAGGCTCCGGCGACTACATCGTCATGCAACCTAACGGCGACCTATACAGTGGCGGGACGTTCACCATGACGCGCAAGCAAAAGGGCTGTAGCTGAGGAACTGGCCTCGAGGAGCAAGGTAGATGAGGATTTCAGGTTTTGGCCGGTGCGCGCTTAGCAGCGGCGCGGCTCTCGCGATGCTTGCTGGCTGCGGCGGATCGCAGCCGCCGATCGGCGCGCCTAACGGCGCAAACAACGTTGGCCATCCCCCTTCGCATCATCGAACATTTCATTACAAAAGCAAAGCGCAGTCTTTCGTCGTGCCCACCGGCGTAACGCAGATCACAGTTGTCGCTAGCGGCGCGAGCGGCCCGTACGGCGCGGTCAGCGGTTCCTGCACACTCGTCGGCGGCCTTGGTGGTTTGGTGCAAGCAACGATCCCCGTAACGCCAGGCGAGACGTTGGCAGTATACGTTGGCGGCGAAGGCACAATCGGTGCTGCCTGCGGGAGTGAGTACGGCGACGGCACCGGTGGCTTTAATGGTGGAGGATCTGGTGGTGCGTCGGGCTATAGCTTCAACGGTGACGGTGGAGGCGGCGCGTCAGACGTGCGGGAGGGAGGCTCCGCGCTGAGTGATCGGATCCTCGTCGCTGGCGGTGGCGGCGGCCAAGGCGCCTCAGATTGGGGTGGCACCGGCGGTGCTGGCGGAGGTCGCCGCGGCGGCGCGGGAGGCAGCGCATACGGTCCTGGGCCGGTTGGCAGCGGCGGCGGGGGCGGAACGCAGAAGCGCGGGGGGGCCGGCGGCAAAGCTTCACCGTATTACGGACCGCCCGAAGCCGGGCAGCCCGGCGATCACGGCTCGCGAGGCACGGGCGGCCAGGGCGGGATCGGCGGCTTGTCGTTGACTGGCTACGATAGGCCCGGTGGCGGTGGCGGTGGAGGCGGTGGCGGTCACTACGGGGGCGGTGGCGGCGGCGGCGGCGGTGGCGGCGAGGACGGCTGCGCCGGCGGCGGCGGTGGCGGCGGATCGTCTTTTGTCGAGGCAAGCGCGACGCATATCAAGAGTCTCCAGGGGAAAGCGCCCGCCGGAAACGGTCAGATCACAATTTCTTGGTAAAAGCGATTAGATGAGCTCCGTGACATTCACGGTGCGAGGAGCAGAGCAGCAGAGCATATGAGAATCTTTGAATTTGCGCGTTACGGCTTGATGAGTTGCGCGGCTGCGGCATTGCTTGCGGGCTGCGGCGCGTCGACGCCGGCTGGAACGCCAGCTCGAACAGCGGTCGGTCAAGCGCGGCCGGGGACGTGGATGAGCGCGAACACGTCGAGCGCGAATCTCGTGTATATCGGCGAGGGCTCAAAGGTTCTCGTGTTCTCGTTCACCGGCAAACAAGTCGGCGAACTCACCGGGCTCAGCGGCACGGGCGCGATCTGCTCCGATAGCCAGGGGAACGTCTGGGTCGGCTACGACGGCAGCCTCTTGGAGTACAACCACGGAGGAACGGTTCCGATCGCGCAGCTCTACCTGCAACCCTACTATATCCCTAGAACGTGCGCGGTGGATCCGACGACGGGCGATATCGCCGTCGTGGAATACAGCTATCAGTCTCAGTCACATCCGGAGAACGTCGCCGTCTATCAGAACATCTACGAGCCGCCGCAGACCTACTCCGACGTGGATTTTTTCTATAGCTACCTCGGCTACGACGATCATGGCAACCTTTTTGTGAACGGCACCGGCGGCCATCGCGGACAGGTACCGTTGTTTGACGAACTTCCGCAAGGTGGCAGTTCGTTCGAAAGGCTCTCGTTCGACGTAAGCTTCCGGACAATCGGCGGCCTGCAATGGGACGGACAGTATTTGGCGCTGGGCGACGCCGGCAACCACGTGGTTTATCAAGTGAGCGTGTCGAATGGTTACGGTACCACTCAAAGCACGACACACTTCCACAACTGGCGCGACAAGGGCGCCGTTCCGTTTGCGATCGAGGACGGGATCATCGTCTTCGCATTCAACCGGCGCCAAGTTGGGTATTACGATTTTCCGGCGGGCGGTAAGGCGGTCCGTCTGATCGGTCTCACGAGCACCGCAGGAATTACCATCAGCGTGCCGCCGACCCCGCGTCGTGGAGGATCGAAATGAAGATCGCTCTACTGCTGCGGGGCTTCGCAGCGACGGCCGTCGTCGCGCTGCTCGCATCCGGCTGTGGCGGCTCGCGCGCTACGGGCACCGTTCCCGGCATAATTCCTCAAGCAGAGATGGTGCAGACCGGGCGAGGTTGGATCAAGCCCGGAACTTCGGCGGGTGCACTGCTCTACGCGGCTGCCGTCAATGGCGGCAGCTTCGCGACGCTGATCTACTCGTATCCCGCAGGGCAGCTCGTCGGATCGCTCGAGAGCTTTGGCGGGCTCTGTTCGGATACTCAAGGCAACGTCTTCGTGGTTTCCGGGAACGCGGCGACGGAGTACGCGCACGGTGGCACGACGCCGATTCAAACGCTGCGGATCCCCGGCGCCGAACTGTACGACTGCGCGATCGACCCGACGACCAACGATCTAGCGATCACCTTCTCCTGCCCGCCGTGCGGCTACCAAGACCTGGCTATCTTTCCCAACGAAAGCGGGCCGGCCGTCCGCTACCATACCGGCAACGACGCCTGGACGTGCGCCTACGATGGCAGCGGTAACCTCTTCATCAACGATAGCCTGGGAACTGCGCTTCGTGAGCTTCCGCAAGGTAGTGGCTATTTCACGACCGTCACTTTCGACAAGAGCATCGGCCCCACCAACCAGATACAGTGGGATGGATCGCACATGACGCTGCAACAGCTCAACTCCCCCGGCTCGATCTACCGCTTCGAGGTCGTTGGCTCAACCGGCAAGATCCTCACGGCGACGAAGTTCAGCAAGAAGGGCTACGAGAACGGCCTGTCGTGGATCTATGACGGCACCGTCGTGTTCGCGTTCAACCCGAAGCACAACACCGAGCGACCCACAAAGATCGGAATCTGGAACTATCCGCATGGCGAACGACCGATCCGCATTATCGGAACCGCGCCCGACGGCGGTTTCGGCGCGGTAACGGTAAGCGCGCCGCCCTCACGCCACCAGGAGGAGCAGTAAGATGTTTGATGTACGTTTCGGTCGCTACGCGTTAGGTGTCTGCGCGGCTTGCGCAATCCTCGCGGGATGCGGAGAACAGGCTGCTAACCGCGCCCTGCCGGGCGCCGGTGGCGTTTCGAACGCGCCGGTTGCGTCTGCAGTTCGCGCAATGCCGTCGCAGGTGAATCCGCTGGTGCGCTCGCTCCCGGGTTTCGCTGCGCGGGAGGCTCTCAATAATCGAGCCACGCGTGCGGGAAGTTGGGAATCGCCCGGGGGCGGAAAGCAGGCCGTCTACGTCGCGGATCCTAGTCTGAACGGCTATTACGGGGCGATCTGCTACTACGCGACGAGCGGTGGCAGCCAACTGGGTTGCCTCGCCGGCGGCGCTTCTTCGAATTCCGGCATCGACTTTCCGCAAGGCACGTGGATCGATAAGCACAAGCATCTGTTCGTCGCTAACGGCGGCCCGGACGCAAGCGGGTACTCCGGCGCGGTTACCGAGTACACACTGCCGCTGACCACGACCTCGCAGCCGATCAACACGCTCTATTCGAACCTGACCAATCGCAGCGAGGGCGCTATGCTTGGCTACGTCTGCGGCGACAAGGTTGGAAATATATACGGCACAACGATTTATACCGACGTGATCGACA
>Ga0181526_10000797_pt1 | contig 32020 bp, 30 predicted proteins | sample PEATcosm2014_Bin_35_FD_119750 | JGI IMG/M metagenome (GOLD analysis project Ga0181526, IMG submission 119750) | Peatland microbial communities from MTU Mesocosm Facility, Houghton, MI, USA - PEATcosm2014_Bin06_30_metaG | ecosystem: Environmental > Terrestrial > Soil > Wetlands > Peat | place...
GGGGCCCGCGATAACAAAGAACCCTGGCCGCGGCCAGGGTTCAGATAGGGAGGGAAGCCGGCCCTGCGGCCGGGCGCCCGCGCGTCAGCTCTCCTTCGGCGTGGGAGTCGGCGGCGGCATCTTGGTCATGCTGCTCTGGTCGGCCTTGTTCGCAATCATCTCGACCATCCGCTGAATCTCGAGCTCGGCATTGCGCCGGGCCACCGCGGCCATCTCGACTCGCTTGGCAAGGTCGAACCCCTCCCGCGTGAGGGCGTCCTTCTGCTTGTGGAGGTTGTCCAGCTCGATCGTGAGCTCCGAAACCTTGGCCGCGGACTGCTCGGCGCTCGCGTTCGCCTTGTCGGTGTCGTCCTTGATCCGGCGCATGTCGGCGTCGTACTTGTCCTGCTTCTCCTTGGCGATCCTGGCCTCCTCGGCGGCGCGCTCGGCGTTGCGCCGCTCGGCGTCCTCGCGGGCCTTGGCCTCGGCGAGCTGCTTCTTCTGCTCGGCCTCCTTCGCTACCTCCTCCTTGTGGGCCTTCTCGGCCTTCATGCGGGCCTCCGTCTCCTCCTTGCTCGCGAGGTAGAAGAACATGAACACTGCCAGCATGATGCCGGGGCCGAGCACGTACATCCATTTTTTCATGAGGTGGGTCTGTGTATAGGGTGGTTGGCTTGGGTCACTACTTCTTGGCCGCCGCCGCGGCCGCTGCCGCGGCCGCCTTGGCCGCCGCGGCTTCCGCCGCGGCGATCTTCGTCAGCACCTCGCCAAGGCTCGCCTGGTTTTCCTGGGCCGCCTTCACGTACTCCTTGAGGAACGCCTCCTCCTCGACGGCCTTCTTGTTCTCGGCCTGGATCTTCTGGATCTCGTCCTTCTCGACCTTGACGTCGGTCGCGAGCTTATCGACCTCGCGCTCGAGCTTCTGCTCCTCCTGGACGGCCTTGTCCGCGTTTAGCCGCGCGTTCTCCTTGTCGTCCTTCTGCTTCTGCTCCAGGGCCTCGCGCTCCTGCCGCTCCTTCTTGCGCAGCTTCTGCGCCTCGATCGCGTCGTGGATCGCGGCCTCGCGCTGGATGGCCTCCTGCTTCAGCTTCTCGATCTTCTGCTCCTTGATCTGCGCGGCGACGGCGGCCTGCTTGGCATCATAGTCAGACTTGAAATTCCAATAGTACGCGCCGAACGCGAGGAGCACCACGAGCGGGGCTATCAGATAGATTTTCGATTTCTTCATGATGATGGCTGAGCTGCTGGAGCCTTTTCGGCGGCTTTCTCGTTCGCTTCCTTGATGGCGTCGTCTATCGCGCCCTTCAGTATTTGCATCTGGTGATCCGGGTTGCCCTTCAGCAGCTCGATCACCTTGTCGATCGCGATCTTCGCGAAGTCATACTTGTGGAGCTCGTAGGCCAGGTAGGCGATGAACTCGTAGGTCTGGAGCGGCTTCGCCAGGCCGCCCTTTTCCATGGCGATCTGGGCGTACTGGAAGGACTTTTCGGTGTCGCCGAGGCTGTAGTAGACCTGGGAGATCTTCATATCGAGCTCGCCGTTCTTCGGGAAGCGGTTCGAGGCCTCCTTCAGGGCGTCGATCGCCTTGAATTCCTGGTTGATCTGCTCGTAGGACGAGGCCAGGAGCTGCCAGTTCGCGAGTATCGGGTCGATGTTGCCCGTCATCAGGCCGTCGTGGAGGAGGTCGGCAGCCGCCCCGTACTGGTTGCTGTTGTAGTAGAGGGTGAAGAGGTTGAAGTTGTCCTTCGTCGTCTTCAGGTAGCCGAGCGCCTGCGCCCGCTCTATGGCGTTGATCGCCCTAATGTCGTACATGCGGATCTTCGCCTCGTCCTTCGAGTTCTGGCCAAGGATCATGTAGAACATGACCAGGTCCGCCCAGTAGCTCTTGCTGGACGGGTTCCTCGAAAGCATGAGTTCCAGGATCTCGGAGGCGCGCGTGTAGTCCTGCTCCTGGTTGAGGGTCGCCAGCAGGAAGGCGTACGTGCTCGGCTTCGGGTGCACGCTCATGAGGAGCACCTTCTCGACCTGCTCGCGAGCCAGCTTGATCAGAGCGGGGTCGGGGTGCTCCTGGTTCTTCGCGACCGCCTCGCCGTAGAGCAGCTGGGCGTAGTAGAAGGAGATGTCCTCGTTCGGCTTCGTGCTGAGCTTGAACCAGCGCTGCATGTACCCGACCGCCTTCTCGTAGCTCCGGATCTGCTCCTCGTGCGACTTCTTCGAGTCGTCGGCCGTCTGGTTGTAGAGCTGCGCCAGCAGGTTCACGATGTCCATCGTCTGCTTGGCGTTGTTGAAATGGTGCCGGTCGGCGATGTCGAGCGCGGCCTCCATCGGCTTGATCGCGTCCGCGTAGTGGGCCTGCTGGATCAGGATGCGCGCCCTCGTCTCGAGGAGGATGTCCATGTCGTAGCTGTCCGCCTCGGCCTCGGAGATGAGCTTGTCGACGGTCGCGTTCGCGCTCACGTAGTCCGGCGGCTTCGCGTCGAGCATCGGCCTGATCTTGGCCAGTCCGTCGCCCACCGCGTCCGATAGGCTGGGCGGCTCCGCCGGGGTCGTCTGCTCGTCCGCAAAGAGCCTGGCGGGCACTGAAAGCACGAGCGCCAGGGCGACGATCCCCAGCCCCCGGGCGGCTGCGATTCTGAGTTGGGGCGGCACGGCTTAGTTCTCCTCGTTGAGTGTGAAGACGATCGGCACCTGCATGTGGGTGTAGACGGCGTGGCCGTTCTTGCGCCCGGGCTTGAACTTCCACTTGCTCACCGCCTGGATTGCCGAGGGCTCGAACTCCCTCTGAGACGAGTGGGCGGAGAACGCGTTGCGGACGTCGCCGTTCGTGTCCACGATGAAGTCGACGAGGACCTCCCCGGAGATCCCGGCGCGCCTCATCTCAAAGGGATACTGGGGCCTGGCCTGGAACCGGGCGACGGGCTGCTGGTCCAGCTTCGAGATGTCGAAGATCTCGACGCCCTGCAGGCCGGTGCGGACCTCGGGGATCTTGACGATGTTCTTGGCGAGGGCCGAAAGGTCCGGCGGCGGGGGCTCGATCTGCTGGACGAACGACTCGGGCGTGACATTCTGGGGCACGTCGAGCTGCATCGGCGGGGCGATCTCGACGGGCCGCTGCTCCTGCTCCTCGACGACGTCGGGCTCGTCCGGCTCCAGCTTCGGCATAACGATGTCGAGCTTTATCTCCTCCTCCTTGGCCCTGGGCTTGGGGACGTAATGGGTGAGGTTCCCGTACCAGGCCACGCCGACCTCGAGCGTGATGGTTATCAGGAAGCCAATGATTATGTTGCGACTCATGTTTCTTTGGGGCCCGGGCCGAGGGCGGTCATTTGCCGCTGTCGCGCACCCTGGTCTCGATGGACACCTGCTCGATCCCGACCTTGCGGATGAGGTCGAGCGCGTAGCACGTCGCGCCGAAGTGCGCCCGGTTGTCGCCGGCGATCAGCACGCGCGGCACCTGGACCTGCGCCTTGTACGAGTGGAGCCGCGGCTCAAGCTCGTTCGACGAGATGGGCTCCCTGTTCCAGAAGTAGGTTCCCGCGTCGGAGACCTGGAGCGTCACCATGTCCGGGTCCGGCTTCTGGTGCGGATCCGGCACGGCGACGGGCAGCTGCAGCGGCAGCGACTGGATCCTGCTCAGCGAAAGCGTGAAGAGCACGAACGTCGCTAGCAGGAAGAAGATGACGTCGATCAGGGGGATGATCTCGATCCGCGCCTTCTTCTTGCCTTCCTGTCCTCGTGCACTTCCGCCGCCGGCCATGGTAGTGTGGTGTTAAAAGGTTTGGTGTTGACTGGCTACGAGCCGACCGCGTTCGCCGGCTTCACACGGGTCTCTATCAGGACCTTCTGGATGTTCTTCTTGCGCACCTCGTCGAGCACGTAGATCACCGACGAGTACGTGGAATCGGAGTCCGCGTTGATCAGGATGCGCGCGTCGTCGGGATGCTCCATGTGGAACTCGTTCAGCCTGACGAGGAACTCCTCGAGGGTGACCGGGTCCTTGTCCCAGGCCATCGTCCCCTCCGGCGTCACGGTGATCGTGGCGGTGCCGGCGGGGTCGCGGGGCTCGCCCGTCTCCGACTCAGGGAGCAGGACGCGAAGCCCCTGCGACCTGTTGAGCGAGAGGGTGAATAGGACGAAGGTGGCGAGGAGGAAGAAGATGACGTCGATCAGGGGGATGATCTCGATGCGCGCCCTCTTCTTGCTGCTGCCGCTTTCGCCTGGGCTTGGACCGGCCATGGGTAGTTCGGTTTGGGCCGGATCAGTGACCCTTGGTCTCGGCCCTCTTGATCAGGATCTCGAGCGCGTGAGACGCGTCGGCGATCTCCTGCTTCGCCTGGTCGGCGCGGGCGTTGAGGTAGTTGAAGGGGAATAGGCAGGTGACGGCGATGAACAGTCCGCACATCGTGGCGATAAGGGCCTCGGCGACGCCGCCCGTGATCGTGCCGGCCGCCGCGCCGATGTCGCTTCCGGCCGAACCAAGGGCCCCGAACGTGCGCATCATTCCGGTGACCGTTCCCAGCAGTCCCAGGAGGGGGGCGGCGGTGATGCAGGTGTCAAGGGTGGCCATGCCCTGCTGGTAGCGGGCGAGCTCCTGGCCCGACGCCCTGAAGAACGCGTTCGAGAGGGAGTCCACGTGATTGAGGCTGTAGACGACGACGCGCGCAACCGGGTCGTCGCTCTTCTTGCCGACCTCCAGGGCGCCGTCGAGGTCGCCCTTCTCGACGCACTCCAGCATCTTTGCGACCACCTCGGGCTCGCGCTGGCTGTTCTCGCGTATGATGAAGAGGAGGCGCTCGATGATGACGGTCATCCCGACGGTGAACACGAGGAGGATGGGCCACATGACGGGGCCGCCGCTCGCGAACAGCTCCATCGGCGTCTTGTTCAGTAGGAAAACGAAGGCAAGGCTGTGTGTGATCATGGTTGGAGATAAATGCGATCGGGGGTCGGGGCGTGAAGTGAGCTAAGAACTGGTCTCTGGTTTGTAACGCTATTTCAAATTCTGGCCAATGGCGAGATTGCACGGCAAGACGGCGGGGCGCCTGTGGCTCCGCGGGTCGAAGCCGCGCGCGCAGGCCTGAATGTGGGTAGGGTGATGGCGGAGCAAGAATGCGGATGAGTGTCCATCAAAACTTGAGTGTCAACCCACATTTGAGAATCCGTAAAGCGAATCCGCGCCACGGTCAATTGCACGCTGCGGGTTCATCGGTGGGAAAGGTGCCACCGCGCTGGGATGGCCGCCAGCAATTAATGAAACCGCGCCGCGGCCGATCCCTTCAGGGATTCGGGAGGTCCGCACCGGAATTGGCTGCCCGGCTAGGACTCGAACCTAGACAAGCAGAGTCAGAGTCTGCTGTGCTACCATTACACCACCAGGCAGTGGGGACACTCGGGAAACTGGAGCCGGCGACGGGAATCGAACCTGCAACCCCGTGTTTACAAAACACGTGCTCTACCGTTGAGCTACGCCGGCGGACGCCCGCTCGGCGGGCGAGTCTTTGCCGTCCGGATCCGGAGGCTCCTGAGCTTGAACTGGGAAAAAACGGCGGGAATCTTGGTGGCTCCCCGGGGACTCGAACCCCGAACCTACTGATTAAGAGTCAGCTGCTCTACCATTGAGCTAGGAAGCCATCAAGCTAAGGAGTCAAAAGCTCAAAATATGCCGGGGTAAGTCAACTCGATTTCCGTCGCGCCCGACCGATAGTCGCGGACCCCGGCGCGCGGCGCGCGCGGCAACCCCGCCGGAAGCCCCGGGGACTCGGGTCATCACCCGGCTGATACCGGGCAGAAGATCTCGTGCTTTCCGTTCCACGCAAGCGGGTCCTCCACGGAAATGGCGTCGATGACCCAGCCCTCGCCGTCCCAGCCGATCCGCACGGCGCAGAGGGCGCCCTTGAGGTCGCGCACATAGAAGATGTTCGCATAGCCGTTCACCTGCAGGATCCCCTCCTCGCCCCCTCCCTGGAGCCGGATGAGGGCGTAGGCGGCGGCGACCGGGCACTCGACCTTGGCCTCGCCGCCCAGCTCCGCGATGATGGGGGCGTCCGGCGCGATCCGGAGCAGCCTGTACTTCCGGAGGAGGGTCTCGGGGATCGGCCCCTCCGTCTTCCCGTAGAAGCGCCTCTTGAACTCGTTCCAGACGGTCGCGAATCTTATCCCCGCCGGCCTCTCGAAGCGCTCGCGCACGGCGAACGGCTCCGACGTGGCGGCGACCGTGGCCGTGGCGACGGCCTCGAGAAGGCGTGTCGATGGGCTGGGGGGTTCGGTCATGGCTGCTGCGCTGCCCGGATGATGAGCGGCAAGGCCCGGCGGCTGTCAAACAAGGACGGGTCGTCCCGGTTGGTCAGGCCCGCCCCGGGGGCCCGCCGTCCGTGCCCCGCTCCCTGTACTCGAAGACGGGATAGAGCAGCGGCAGGATGAACAGCGTCAGGATCGTGCCCGTGAAGACGCCGCCGATGATGACCACGGCGAACGGGCGCGCCGTCTCCGCGCCGACGCCGGTGGAGAGGGCCATCGGGAGCAGGCCGAGGATCGCCATGAGGGCGGTCATTACCATCGGCCTGACGCGCGTGGCGGCGCCCTCGGTGATCGCCTCGATGACCTCGTACGACCGGGTCCGGCGCAGCTCGATGATGCGCGAGACCAGGATGACGCTGTTCTGGATCGATATCCCGAAGAGGGCGATGAACCCGACCAGGGCGGCCACCGAGATGTTGAGCCCGGCCAGGGGAAGGGCCATCATGCCGCCCGCGGCCGAGAAGGGCACCGTCAGCAGGACGAGCACGGCGAAGCGGGCCGAGTTGAACGTGACGAACAGCAGGAAGAAGATGGCCAGCAGCGTGAACGGCACGATGTAGGCCAGGCGCCTCTCGGCCCGCTGCTCGTTCTCGAACGAGCCGGTCCACTCCAGCCTGTAACCCGTGGGAAGGCGCACGGCGCCCTCCACCTTGCGCTGCGCCTCGGTCACGACCGAGTCGAGGTCGCGGTCGCGCACGGACATCTTGATGTCGGTGCGGCGCTCGTTCTCCTCGCGGTTGATCCGGGCGAGGCCCGGCAGGGTCTCGACGTCCGCCAGGATCCCCAGGGTCACCCGCTCGCCGTTCGAGCCGAAGACCGGGATGTTGCGGATCGAGTCGATGTCGAGCACGGACTCGGGCCTCAGCTTGACGACGAGGTCGAAGGTGCGCTCGCCCTCGAGCACCTGCGTGGCCGCCTGGCCGCCGATGGCCGTTGCTATGATGGTCTGGATGTCCGCCACCGCGAGGCCGTACCGCGCGATCACGGCGCGGTCCACGGCGATCTGGATCTGCGGCTGGCCGAGGAGGAGGTCGGTCCCCACGTCCGCGGCGCCGGGCACGGTCTTTATCGCGTCCACGATCTGGTTGGCCAGCTGCTGGAGCTTCACGGGGTCGTCGCCGAACAGCTTTATCGCGAGCTCGCTCTTCACCCCCGACACGGCCTCGTTGACGTTGTCCTCGATGTACTGGCTGAACTGCGAGTCTATCCCGGGGATCTCCCGGAGGCTGCGCGCCATCGCCTCGTCGAGGCCGTCGCGGTCGCGCGCCGTCGTCCATTCCCCCTTGGGCTTGAGGCCCACGCTGTACTCGGTACGTCCCAGCCGTTCACGTCGGTGCCGTCGTCCGGGCGGCCGATCTGGCTCACCACGTACCTCACCTCGGGAAAGGCGGCCAGCCTGCGGCGCACCTCCTGGGTGATCCTCGCCGATTCGGACGGGGAAATCGACTGGGGCGCGAAGGTGCGCACCCAGAGGTCGCCCTCGTCCAGCTTGGGGAGGAACTCGCTGCCGAGGAAGTGGTACGTGACGGCGCCCGCCAAGAGGAGGCCGACCGCCGCGGCTATGACGGTCCGGCGCGACCGCAGGGCCAGGTCCAGCGCCGGCCGGTAGAACCGCAGCAGGCGCCGCACGATCCACGACTCCTGCTCGGCGATGCCGCCGCGCATGGCGATGCTGGCGAGGACGGGCACCACGACGATCGCGAAGACGGCGCCCACGACGAGGGCGAAGGTGAGCGTCAGCGCCATCGGCCTGAAGATGCGCCCCTCGACCCGCTGCAGGGTGTAGAGGGGGATGAAGGCCGTCAGCAGGATCGCCTTCGAGAAGACGATGGGGCGGCCCATCTGGGTCACGCCCTCGGTGATGATCGCGGTGAGCGAGCGGAACTGGCCCTTGCGCTGCTCGAGGATGTGCAGGATGTTCTCGATCACCACCACGGCCGAGTCGACGATGATGCCGAAGTCGATGGCCCCCAGGGAGATCAGGTTCGCGGGTATGCCCCTCAGGTCGAGGAGCATGAAGGCGCCCAGAAGCGCCACCGGGACCGTCAGCGCCACGACGAGGGCCGAGCGGTAGTTGCCGAGCCCGAGGAAGACGACCAGCACCGACAGGACGAGCAGGATACCCTCGATCACGTTGAGCCTGACCGTGTGGAGGGAGCGGTCGACGAGCGCGGTCCGGTCGTAGTACATGGCGAGCCGGACGCCGGGGGGAAGGTAGTGGGCGTTTATCTGCCCCGCCATCGCCTCCACGCGCCGGCACACCTCCACGGGGTTCTCGCCGCGGCGCATGATCACGATCCCCTCGGCCACGTCGTCCTCGTCGCGGATCCCGCCCGGGTAGCCGGCGGCGCCCGTGTCGGTCCGGCCGACCCTGCCGAGCCTGACGGCGTTTCCGATGACGACCTTGCCGATGTCGCTGATGCGGACCGGGGTGCCGCCGCGCGTGTCGACGGCCACCGCCTCGATGTCGGCGATGCTGCGCACGAATCCGAGCCCGCGGACGACGTAGAGCTCGGAGCCGTGCTCGACGTACGAGCCGCCCGCGTTGGTGTTGCTGTTGGCGAGGGCGGTGAAGACCTGCTGCAGGGTGACGGAGTACGACTTGAGCTTCTCCGGGTCGATGAGCACCTGGTACTGCTTGGTCAGGCCGCCGAACGGGTTGATGTCCACCACCCCGGGGACGGACCGGAACTTCTTCTCGACCACCCAGTCCTCGAGCGCCCTGACCTCCGTCGCCGGGAAGCCCCTGGGCGCCCGCAGGGTGTAGCGGAAGATCTCGCCGATGGGCGTCGCGTCCGGCGAGAGGCTCGCGCTCGCGCCGGGAGGAAGGCTGACGTCGCCCAGGAGCTGGTGGGCCAGGTTCCGGATCGTCGCGTTGTCCGCGCTGTCCTCGAAGACGAGCGTGATCTGCGACAGCCCGAAGAGCGAGATCGAGCGCATGGACACTCGCCCAGGGATGCCGTTCATCACGCTCTCGATCGGGATGGTGACGAGCCTCTCCACCTCCTCGGCGGCATGCCCGGGGAAGAGCGTGATGATCTGCACCGTCACGTTGGTGACGTCCGGGTAGGCCTCCACCGGCAGCTCACGGTAGGCCTGGACGCCGAACAGGACGAAGATCCCGAGGCCCGCGATGACGACGGCCCGGTGGCGGAGGACGGAGGCTGCGATCTTGCCGATCATGCGCCAGGGGCCCGTCAGTTCGTCGGATCGAGGACGGCCTCGAGGAGGAGGCCCCCCTCGGTCACGACCCTCTGGCCCGCGCCGACACCCGAGAGCACGGGGACCTTGCCGTCCTTCTCGGTGCCGGTCTCCACCTCGCGGCGCTCGAAGCTCCCCGGGGAGAGCTCGACGAACAGGTACGACTTCCTGTCAATCGTGAAGATGGCCTTCGACGGCACCTCCACGCCGGCCTGGGCAACCTTGGCCTCGTCCCGGACCACGTCGACGGACACGTACATCTCGGCCTTGAGCAGCCTTTCCGGGTTCGCGACGACGCCCCGGACCCTGACGGTGCGCGTCGCCGGGTCGAGCGAAGGCGCTATGTTGGCTACGGCCCCCTCGAACACCCTCGTGGGGTAGGCCTTCGAGGCGATGCGCAGCCCCTGGCCCGGCTGGAGGTCGTCGAGGTCCGTCTCGGCGGCGTCCACCTGCAGCCAGAGCTTCGTCGGGTCGCTGATGACGAACAGGGGCGCGAACAGGTTCGTCGCGTTGGCCAGCATCTGGTCGGAGCGCACCTCCTGGCCGGGGTTGATGTTCCTCTCGACCACGACGCCCGCGAGCGGCGAGCGCAGGACGTACGCCTCGCCGGTGTCGCCCTCGCTCCCGTGGTAGAGCCTGAGGCGGGCCGCCGCGCGGTCGCGCTCGGCCAGGGCCGCCCCGTGTGCGGCCTGGGCCGCCTCGACGTCCTTGGCGGCCGCGGCCCCGTGCTCAAGGAGGTCCCTGGACCGGGCGAGGGTCTGCTCGGCCTCGGTGAGGCTGGCCTCGGCGGAACGTGCGTCCGCAAGCGCCTGGCCGTAGTCGGGCGAGCTGATCTCGGCGAGCGCGCCGTTCGCCGGGACGCCCTGGCCGACGTCGGCCCTGACGGCAATGACCTGGCCGGCCACCGGCGTGAAGACGCGCACGGTCGCGTCTTCGGCCAGGTAGAGGCGGCCGGTGAGGTGGGTGAGGGCGAGGCGCCGGGGCTGCGCGGGCTGCACGGCCAGGTAGGCGAGCTGCGGGGCGCCCGGTGGATAGGTGACCTTGTCCGCCTCGACCCTCGGCTCGGGGGGCCCGGGCTGCGCGCCCGGCTCGCGCCCGCAGCCGGCGAGGAGCGCCAGGGCGAAGAGGCCCAGGGTGGGAATATGTTGCTTCATAGGGGTTTGGCTCCGGCTTGCATTCATTTCCCGTCGGGCCCGCCGAGGCGGCCCAGGGCCGCCTGCAGGGCCGCCGCGGTGCTTGCCGTGTCGGCCTGCGACTGCACGGCGGCCACGCGGATGGCGTTGTCGTTGCGCTCGGCCTCGAGGAGGTCGACGAGCGCCGCTCCGCCGCGCTCGAAGGCGTAGGAGACGCTCTTTACGACCTCAGCCGACTTGGGCGCGAGCGACTCCTGGTAGCGCCTGGCGCGCTGCGAGGCCTCCCGGTACGCGACGCGGGCGGCCGCCACGTCGGCCGCGGCCTGGATGCGCACCTTGTCGAGCTGCGCCTGGGCCTGCTCCCTCGCGGCCTTCGCGGAGAGGATCTCGCCGTCGAATTGGTCCCAGAGGGTCAGGGGCAGGGAGAGCCCGACGCCGACGGTGTTGGCTAGGCTGGGAGGGTTCCGCTCGTACAGGACGCTCGCGGTGACGTCCGGCACGCGCTGGCGCCGCTGCAGCCTGACGTTTGCATCGGCCTGGCTGAGCGCCGACTCCGCGGCCGCGATGTCCGGGCGCTTCCCGATCGGCGCCTCCCCGAGGTCCGCGGGGACTGAGCCGGTCCACTGGCCGAGGGTGTCGGCCAGCGGCGTCGCGCCCGCCGGCGCGGGCTCGCCGAGGAGGATCTCGAGAGTCACCACGGCCGTCTTTGCCACGGCTCGTTCTGCTTCCGCGTTGAGCTCGTCCTGGTCGGCGGCGATCTCGAGCTGCGCCTTGTCCGACGCCGACAGGTCGCCTGCGTGGAAGCGGTGCCCGGCGATGTCCGCCTCCCTGCGCAGCTTCCCGGCCGAGTCGGCCAGGACCTCGGCCTCCTCGCGCGCGGCCAGCGCCGCGGCGTAGGCCTGGGTGACGCCCTGGAGAAGGAGGCGCCTGGCGTCGTCGCGCTGGAACTCGGCGGAGTGGACCCCGGCGGTCGCCGCCTCGCGCATCAGCCCGCGCTTGCCGACGACGAAGAGCTGGCTGAGCGAGGCGATGCTGTCGTAGGCGCGGTCGAAAAGCGCGTTCCCCAGGGCGGTGCCCTCCGGGGCCCCGTTCGTGCTGATGTACGCCATGGACAGGCCCAGCGTCGGGTTCGGATACTCGCGGGCGACCTTGAGCTGGGCGAGCGCGGCGCCGACCTGGGCCTGGGCGACGCGAAAATCGGCGTTTCGCTCGAGGGCGAGCTTCCGGGCCTCGGCCAGGGTGAGCGGCGTCGGGCCCGCCTCGGCCGCCCGTCCGGCGGCGGGACCGAGGACGGCGGCCACCGCCCAGGCGGCCAGCAGGCCCAGCAGCGGGAGGGTCGGGCGCGCCCCGCCCGCCAACGGGCCATTCGTGGGATTAGTTGCCATCCAGCACCATCATACGTAACGCCGGCACAGGATGTCTATCGGACAGCGTATGGTTATTGCATAGGGCCGCGCCCTATGCCCGCGGCGCCTAGGGGTGTTTCTCCACCCAGCGGACGGCCTCCCGCATGAGCACCGTGGCGTTCACGAACCCAAGCTTCTCCTTGATGTGGGCGCAATGGGTCTGGACCGTCTTCAGGCTGAGGTGGAGTTCCTCGGCTATCCGGCGGTTCTCCTGGCCGAGGCCGATCCTGCGGAAGACCTCGAGCTCGCGGTCGGTGAGGCTGTCCACCGGGGAACCCGAGGCGACACCGCTCGCCCGGAGGTATTTCTCCGCGGCCCTCGCGGTCACCGCCGGGCTCACGAACAGCTGGCCGCTCAGGACCCGGCGGAGCGCCGCGACCACCTTGCCCGAGGTTTCGCGCTTCATCACGTAGCCCATGGCGCCGGCGCGCAGCGCGCGCTCGGCATAGAAGGCCTCGTCGTGCATGGACAGCACGAGGATCGCGGGTGGGCGCGCCAGCGCCTGCAGGCGCTTGATCAGGTCGAGCCCCGAGTCGCCCTGCAGCGAAAGGTCCACGATCGCGGCGTCCGGCTGCGCGCGCACGATCCCGGCGTAGGCCTGGCCGGCGTCGTCCGCCTCCGCGCACACGCAGAGGTCGGGCTCCTGGTTGATCAGGCGCGTCAGGCCCTCCCTCACCAGGGGATGGTCGTCGACCAGGAAGATCCGGCGGCGGGGCGCGGGGCCCGGGGCGGCTTGGGGGTCAGCAGGCATGGTCAAGGGGCGCCGTGCGGAAGGCGGCACTCGACCGTCGTTCCTCCTTGCGCAAGCGGCCTCGCCTCGAACGAGGCCCCGATGATGGCGGCCCGGTGGGCCATGATCTTGAGGCCCAGCCCCTGGCCCCGGCGCCCGGGCGGGGGCAGGCCGATCCCGTCGTCGCTCACGGTTAGGACGAGGCTCCCATCATTGTTGGAGAGCGCCAATGCCACGCGGCGCGCCCTGCCGTGGCGGATCGCGTTGCGGGTCGCCTCCTCGGCGATCCTGTAGAGGTGGGTCGCGGTGCCGCTTTCGCCGAGCCTGACGACATCCTCGCACCCGAACGCGCACTCGACGCGGTACTGGGCACGGGTGGCCGCCGCGAGCCCCTCCAGCGCCGTCACCAGCCCGTCGCGCTCGATCTCGGCCAGCAGCAGGCCCTTGGCGAGGCTCCTGGTCTGCTCGATGCCCTGCTCGATCAGCGCGACGATCTTGCCGACCTCGGGAGCCTCCTCGGCGGAGCGCGCCGCCAGCCGCGCGCCGAGCGCCTGGGCGACGAGGGCCGTGCCCGTCAGGTGCTGGCTCAGGCCGTCGTGCAGGTCGTGCCCGATCGCGCGCCGCTCCCGCTCCGTGATCTCGAGGACCACCTTCTCAAGGCGCACGCGCTCGGCGTTCTCCTCGGTGAGCGCGGCCGTGCGCTGGCGGACGCGCTCCTCCAGTTCCCGGTGGAGGGCGATCGCGCCCGCCAGGAGCCACACCACGATGAGGTAGGTCCCCAGCGCAATCAGGGCGTTCCAGATCGGGATGAAGGAATTGGCGAAGCGGGCTCCCGCCAGGATATCCCCGGCGAGCCACGTGACGACGCTCAGGAACGCCGTGAACGCGCCGAAGCGCCAGCCCGCGGCGGCGACCGCCATGCACACCGGCAGGAAGTAGAAGACAAGGAACGAAAGCTCGAATCCCGTCAGGTAGTCGGCGGCGCCGATGAGGGCGACGAGGAGGAACGTGAAGGCCATGTACCGGCGCTTGTGGGAGGCCTCCGAGGTCGCCAGGATGTGCCGCCAGAGGGCGTCGCCCCAGAGCTTGAACGGACCGGCGGGGGAATCGGGGGGGGCCGGCGGGCTCATTTGGGTGGATTCGCTTGGGACGTGGCGGGCGCGGACGGCGCCCCGACGGCGACGGAGCCGCGGCCGCGGTTGCAGTCCGAACGCATGGCGTACTGAAAATCGGGCGAAACGGAAAGTCATTTAGCGACCCCGCTGCCGGAGAAGGCCCGAGGGACCCGCCCGGGCCGCGTCCGGGGCGCCCGCGCCGGGGATTTTCCCCTTGCCAACCCGACCGCCACTCTGTGTGTTCGACCGCTCCCGTCATGCAAAAGACCAAGAAGTCCGTAGCCAAGCGCTTCAAGTTGACCGCCCGGGGCAAGCTCATGCGCCGCACGCCGGGCTTCCGGCACCTGCTCGCCGCCAAGACGACGAAGCAGAAGCGCCGGGCCACCAAGGACAAGCTGGTCGCCGCGGGCCACGCCAAGCCCCTGATCCGCTGCCTCCCGTTCGGCCTCTGAGCGCCGCTCCCGGGCGCACCACCTTCCAAACAGACCACCCCCATGGCACGTGCAACAAACTCATCGGCCTCCCGCAAGCGGCGCAAGAAGGTGCTCAAATACGCCAAGGGCTACTTCGGCAGCAAGTCGAAGCTCTTCCGCTACGCCAAGGAGGCGGTCCAGCACGCCTGGCAGTACGCCTACCGCGACCGCAAGAAGAAGAAGGGCGAGTGGCGCTCGCTCTGGATCATCCGCGTCAACGCGGCGTGCCGCTCGGCGGGCATCAGCTACAGCCGGTTTGTCGAGGGCCTGAATGCCGCCGGCATCAAACTCGACCGCAAGGTGCTCGCCGACATAGCCGTCCGCGACGAGGTGGCCTTTGGCTCCCTGGTCGAGCGGGCCAGGCAGGCGCTAAAGGATAAGGCCTCCGCCAAGAAGGCCTGACCTGCGGAAAGCAGGACGGGGATGCAAGAGCAACTCTCCTCGCTTCTCGCCAAGGCCTCGGGGGAGCTCCAGGCGATCCGGACCAGGCCCGAGCTGGAGTCGGCCAAGGCGCGGTACGTGGGCCCCCACGGCGAGCTGACGGCCGTGATGAAGCAGATTGCGTCGGTCCCCAAGGAGGAGCGGCCGGCGATCGGCAGGACGGTGAACGAGGCCAAGGCGCGGCTCCAGGCGCTCCTCGACGGGGCCCTGTCCAGGATCGAGGCTTCGGAGCTGGCGGCCAGGCTGGGCCCCCCGGTCGACCCGACGCTCCCGTCCGCGGACCCCGGCCCGGGCACGTTCCATCCGCTGACGATCGTGCGCGAGGAGCTGTGCAGGATCCTGCGCAAGGTCGGCTTCACCGTCGCCGACGGGCCGGAGGTGGAGACGGAGTTCTTCTGCTTCGACGCCCTGAACACCCCGCCCGGGCACCCGGCCCGCGATCCCCAGGACACGTTCTATTTCCCGGCGTCGGCCCGCTTCGAGAACGTGTCCAAGCACAGCCCTGGCGAGCGCTACCTCCTGCGCACCCACACCTCGTCGGTGCAGGTGCGCACGATGCTCAAGGGCCCGCCGCCGATCCGCATCATATCGCCCGGGCGCGCGTACCGGCGCGACACGACGGACGCCTCGCACAGCGCGAGCTTCCACCAGATCGAGTGCCCCTACGTGGACCGCAACGTCACCGTGCGCGACCTGAAGGCGCTGCTCGACTACCTGTTCGGGGCGCTCCTCGGGCCGGGGACCAAGACGCGCTTCCGCCCGCACTACTTCGGGTACACGGAGCCGAGCTTCGAGGTCGACCTCAGCGCGCGGCACCTGCCCCGGGTGAACAAGGAGTGGATCGAGATCGGCGGGTGCGGCATCGTGGATCCCGAGGTCTTCACCGCGGTCGGCTACGACCCCGCGGCGTGGACGGGATACGCCTTCGGGATGGGCATAGAGCGGCTCGCGATGGCCCTCTACGGGATCGACGACATCCGCGTCTTCTACCAGAACGACCTGCGGTTCCTGAGGCAGTTCGAGGGGGGGGGCTGAGCCCGGCATGAAGATCTCGCTCAACTGGATCAGGGACTACGTCCCCCTGGACGCCGCGGCGCCCGACGTCACGCACGCCCTGACGTTCCTCGGCTTCGAGGTCGAGCAGGTCGCGGCGGCGGGCGCGCCCCCGCTCGAGAACGTCGTCGTCGGCGAGGTGCTGACAAGCGCCAGGCATCCGAACGCCGACAAGCTCTCCGTGTGCACGGTCGACGCGGGGCCCGCGGCAGGCGTGAAGACGATCGTCTGCGGCGCCCACAACTACAAGGTGGGCGACCGCGTGGCCGTGGCGCTCCCGGGGGCGGTCCTGCCGGGCGGCCGCGAGATAAAGAGCTCGAAGATCCGGGGGCAGCTGTCCGACGGCATGATGTGCTCGGGGCGCGAGCTCGGGATCGGCGACGACGCGGACGGCATCCTCGTCCTGGAGGGCCGGCCGCAGCTCGGCGCGCCGCTGAACGCCGTCCTCGCGCCGGCCGACACCGTCTTCGACCTCGAGATCACCCCGAACCGCCCAGACTGCCTGTCCCACCTGGGGCTGGCACGCGAGCTCGCGGCTTGGTACCGCAAGGACCTGGTCTATCCCCAGGAGCGGTTCCGCGGGGAGGTCGAGGGAGCCAGCCGGACGGACCTCTTCTCCGGCGTCCAGGTGGACGCGCCCGAGGACTGCCCCCTGTATTCGGCGCACGTCGTGACGGGGGTCCGGGTGGGGCCCAGCCCCCCCTGGATCCAGGAGCGGCTGCGCGCCGTGGGCCTGCGCCCGATCAACAACGTCGTCGACGTGGGCAACTACGTGATGCTCGAGTGCGGGCAGCCGCTCCACGCGTTCGACGCCGGCAAGATCGCGGGGCGCCGGATCGTGGTGCGGCGCGCGCGGGAGGGCGAGGCGATCACGACCCTCGACGGCAGGGAGCGGGCCCTTTCGGGGCGCAGCCTGGTCATCGCGGACGCCGCCAAGGCGCTGGTCGTCGCCGGCGTCATGGGAGGGGAGAACTCCGGCGTCGACGAGTCGACGACGACGATCGTCCTCGAGTGCGCGATCTTCAGGGCGGCATCGATCCGGTGGACGTCGCGGGCGCTCGGGCTGTCGACGGACTCCTCCTACCGGTACGAGCGAGGCGTCGACCCCCACGCGGCCCTCGAGGCGGCGTGGCGCGCCATCGACCTCATCGTGGAGACCGCGGGCGGCTCGGTCGTCGGCCCCGTGTGCGTGGTGGGGGGCGACGTGCCCTGGAAGAGGGAGGTCGTCCTCTCGCCGGGCTTCGTGCGCGAGAGGCTCGGCTTCGACATCCCGGAGCCGGAGATGAGGGCCGCGCTCGAGTCTCTCGAGCTCAAGGTGGCCCACGAGGCGCCGGCGCCGGGCGGCGTCGAGTGGACCGTCTCCATCCCGAGCTGGCGCGACGACGTCGAGCGCCCCATCGACCTGGTGGAGGAGATCCTGCGCCTGCACGGTACCGAGCGGATCCCGCCCGCGCCGGTCACCTCGGCCGGCCTCGTCGCGGAGGACGACCCCGTCGTCGCCTTCAACCGGAGGGTCACCACGTACCTGGTGGGCCACGACTTCAACGAGTGCGTCAGCCTGACCCTCAGGCCGGCGGCGGAGCTGACGACGTGGGTGTCGGAGGCGGCCGCGGCCGAGCTCGCCCTCTCCAATCCCTTCGTCGCGGACCAGTCCCACCTGCGCCCGACGCTGGTCATGGGCCTGCTTGATTCGCTGCTGCTCAACCAGTCGCGGGGGGTGGCCGCCTCCAGGCTGTGCGAGACAGGCCGGGTCTTCGTGGAGCGCAACGGGCAGAACTACGAGTGCGCGGCGGCGGCTTTCATCATCGCGGAGGACCCCGTGCGCCACTGGAGGCGCCGTGAGCCGGCGGACTTCTACCAGGTCAAGCACCACATGGCGGCCGTGGCCGCGGCCGGCGGGGTCGACCTCGAGGCGGCCCCGGTCGAGCCGGTGGAGGGCCCCGGATTCGGCTGGCAGCCGGGCCACTCCGTGGCGGCGGGCTCCGTGGAGACGGGCTGGATCGCGCGCTTCGGCCTCGTCAACCTGGCGATGCTAAGGGTTCGCGGCATCGAGGGGACGGTCCTGGGGGGCATCTTCGCCGTCCTGCCCGGCCGGCTTGCGGCCCCCGCCCCGAGGCTCAGGTACCGCGAGTTCAGCCTCTTCCCGGCGGCGCTGCGCGACATCGCCCTCGTCGTCGACGCGTCTGCCCGCGCGGGGGACGTGAGGGGGACCGTCGAGCGGATGGCGTCGTCGGCCGCGGGATCCTCGTTCTCGGTCGAGAGGGTCGAGGTCTTCGACGTGTACGAGGGAAAGGGGCTGGCCGAGGGCAAGAAGAGCCTCGCGTTCTCGCTCTCCTTCCGCTCGGCCTCGCGGACCCTGACCGACGACGAGGTAAACGCCGTGATGCAGAGGCTCCAGAGCGAGATTGCGGAGAAGACCGCGTTCCAGATCAGGAGGTAGCGCCGTGCCCAAGCCCCAGGACCTCAAGCTCGACCATGTGGCGAGCCTCGCCCGCATCGACCTCACGGCCGAGGAGAAGGCGCTATTCGCGACCCAGCTCGGCGACGTGCTCGCCTACGTGGCGCAGCTCAGCGAGGTGGACGTCTCCGGCGTCGAGCCCACGGCACACGCGTTCCCCGTCGTCAACGTCTGGGAGGCCGACGTGCCCGAGCCGGGCCTCCCCGTGGAGGACGCGCTGCGCAACGCGCCCGCGAGGAGGGACGCTATGTTCGTCGTGCCCAGGGTTGTCGAGTAGCCGGGCTCCCCCGCCGTGTCCGAGGAACTCTGCTTCTCGACGATCTCCGAGCTGTCGCGGCTGATGGACAGCGGCGCGCTCTCGGCCGCCGAGCTCATGGGGGCGGTGATCTCCAGGACGAAGCGGGTCGACGGGAGGGTCCGGGCGTTCAACTCGTTCGACGAGGCCGACGCGCTCGCCCAGGCGCGCGCCTCCGACGAGCGCCGCGCCGGGGCCAGGGCGGTCGGGGCGCGCCCCCGGCCCCTCGAGGGGATCCCGATCGGCTTCAAGGACGTCATCTCCGTCGCGGGCCAGCCCCTGACCGCCTCGAGCCGGATGCTCGCCGGCTTCGTCTCGCCCTATGACGCCACGGTCACCCTGAGGCTCAAGGAAGCCGGCGCGATCTGCTGGGGCCGCCTGAACCTCGACGAGTTCGCGATGGGCTCCTCGACCGAGAACTCCGCCTTCGGCGTCACCTCCAATCCCTGGGACCTGGAGCGGGTCCCCGGGGGCTCGTCGGGCGGCAGCGCGGCGGCGGTCGCGGCGGGGGAGGCGATCGCCGCGCTCGGCTCGGACACCGGTGGGTCGATCCGCCAGCCGGCGGCGCTCTGCAATGTCGTCGGGCTCAAGCCGACCTACGGCCGGGTCTCGCGCTACGGGCTGATCGCGTTCGCCTCGTCGCTCGACCAGATCGGCGTGTTCGCGCGCACCGTGGGCGACGCGGCGCTCGTCCTCGGCTCCATCGCCGGGCGGGACCGCAGGGACTCCACCTCGTTCGACGCGGAGGTGCCCGACTACGCCGGCGGCGCGGCGGCCCTCGCGGGGTCCGGGCGCCGGTGGAGGCTCGGGATAGCGAAGGAGTACTTCGGGGAGGGCCTCGACCCCGAGGTGGGCGCCGCGGTGCAGGCCGCGATCGACCAGTACCGGGCGCTCGGCTGCGAGATCCGGGAGGTGTCGCTGCCGCACACCCGGTACGCCATCGCGACCTACTACATCATCGCGACCGCGGAGTGCTCGTCCAACCTCGCCCGCTACGACGGGGTGCGCTACGGGAGCCGCTCGGGGCGCACGACCGACGCCGTCGACATCTTCTTCAAGTCGCGCGCCGAGGGTTTCGGCCAGGAGGTGAAGCGGCGCATCATCCTCGGCACCTACGTGCTCTCGAGCGGCTACTACGACGCCTACTACCTGCGCGCCCAGAAGGTGCGCACGCTCATCAGGAGGGACTTCCTCGAGGCGTTCGCGCAGGTGGATGCGATCCTCACGCCCACCTCGCCGACGCCCGCCTTCCGCAAGGGCGAGAAGGCGGATCCCCTGGCGATGTACCTGAACGACATCTACACGATCGGGGTCAACTTGGCGGGCCTGCCGGGGATCAGCATCCCGTGCGGCTTCACCCGCGGGGGGCTCCCGATCGGCCTCCAGGTGATCGGCCAGCCGTTCAAGGAGACGGAGCTGCTCGCCGTGGCGGGCGCCTACGAGGGCCGCTGCGACTGGGGCGGGCGCCGCCCGAAGCTATGACCTACGAAGCCGTCATCGGCCTGGAGGTGCACGTCCAGCTCAAGACGCGCTCCAAGATGTTCAGCCGGGTCGGCTCGGGCTACGGCCACCCCGAGAACACGCTCACCGACCCCGTCGTCCTTGCCCTTCCGGGCACGCTGCCGGTGATGAACAAGGAGGCCCTCGACAAGACCATCATGGCGGGGCTTCTCCTGGGGTGCGAGATCGCGCCCGAGTGCAAGTGGGACCGGAAGAACTATTTCTACCCAGACCTGCCCAAGAACTACCAGATCTCCCAGTACGACCAACCCCTGTGCCGCGGGGGGTTCGTGGAGATCGAGCTGCCCGGACCCGCGCGAAACGTGATGGGCGAGCACAAGAGGATCCCGCTGACGCGAATCCACCTGGAGGAGGACGTCGGCAAGCTCAACCACGGCGAGGGCGTGTCGCTCGTCGACTTCAACCGCGCCGGCACGCCGCTCATGGAGATCGTCTCGGAGCCGGCGATCCACAGCGCCGAGGAGGCCTTCGCGTACCTCACCGCGCTCAAGACGGTGATGATCTACGGAGCGATCTCGGACTGCGACATGGAGAAGGGCCAGCTGCGCTGCGACGCCAACATATCGATACGCCCGGCGGGCAGCACGTCGCTCGGCACCAAGGTCGAGCTCAAGAACCTGAACTCGTTCTCGTTCGTGCGCGACGGAATCGCCTGCGAGGTCAGGCGCCAGATAGCGGTCGTCGAGGCCGGGGGGGCGGTCGCGCAGGAGACCCGCGACTACGACGGCCAGACGGGCGAGTCAAAATCCCTTAGGTCAAAGGAGATGGCGCACGACTACCGCTATTTCCCCGATCCCGACCTCATGCCGGTCAGGGTGGGGGACGAATGGAAGTCGGCCGTGCGGGCCCTCTGCCCCGAGCTCCCGTTCGACAAGCAGCGCCGGCTCCAGAAAGACTACGGCGTCCCATACACGATCACGTCCGTCCTCGTTCCCGACCGCGGGCTCAGCGACTTCTTCGAGGAGGCGGCGCGGCTGTGCGACAACCCCAAGGCGGCCGCCAACTGGATCGCCAACGACCTCCTGCGCGAGCTCGGCTCGGCGCGGCTCTCGCTCGCCCAGTCCAAGGTGAGGCCCTCCCATGTCGCGGGCCTCGTCAAGCTGGTCGAAACCGGAGCGATCGTGAGCAACGCGGCCAAGGAGGTCTTCATCGACATGTTCCAGACCGGCGAAGCGCCGGAGCGCGTGGTCGCCAGGAAGGGCCTTGGTGCGGATGTCGGCGCCGGCGAGCTTGAGCGCTGGTGCTCCGAGGCCGTCGCCGCCAATCCCAAGTCCGCCGCCGACTTCAAGGCGGGCAAGGAGAGCGCCATAAACGCCTTCAAGGGCCCCGTGATGCGCGCCGCCAAGGGCAGGGCGGACCCCAGGCGCGTCGACGAGATCCTCCGGCGGCTCCTCGCCGGCTAGGTCGGCGGCGCCCGAATCCCCGGAGGGCACTTGCGCTCGGGCCCCCGTGTGGTACCGTTGGCGCATGACGCGGCGCGATGCGATCAAGCTGTTCGGTGGGGGCGCGGCCATGGTCGGGCTTGGAGGGATTGGGCGCGCGCTCGCCGCGGGCCCGGCCGGGCCCGCAGGCGCGATCACGCAACCCTTTGCCCTGCCAGCGCTCGCGTACGGGTACGGCGACCTGGAGCCCCACGTCGACGCGCTGACGATGGAGATCCACTACACGAAACACCACAGGGCCTACATCGCGAACGCGAACAAGGCCCTGGAGGGCCACACCGAGCTCGCGGCGATGACCGCGCAGGACATCCTGCAAAGCCTGGCGTCGATCGACGAGCCGCTGCGCACCGCGCTGCGCAACAATGTCGGCGGGCACGCGAACCACTGCTTCTGGTGGTCGATCCTGTCGCCCAAGGGGGGCGGGGAGCCGATTGGCGACCTGGCGGCCGCGATCGCGGCTGACTTCGGCTCCTTTGACGCGTTCAAGGCGAAGCTCTCCGCCGCGGCCATGGGGAGATTCGGAAGCGGATGGGCGTGGCTGAGCCGCAAGGGCCAGAAGCTGGTCGTCCATTCGACGGCCAACCAGGATTCGCCGATCAGCGACGGAGCGGTCCCGATCGTCGGGATCGACGTCTGGGAGCACGCCTACTACCTCAAGCATCAGAATCGTCGCGCTGAATACGTCGATGCGTTCTGGACCGTCGTCGACTGGACCCAGGCGGGCAGGAATTTCGCCGCTTCCGCGGCTTAGGCGCCGTCAGGTCGCGGGCGTGGCCGGGACGGATGCGTCGGCCGGGACCCGGTTCGCGGGCGCCTTTCCAAAAAACTCTACGATGTGGCCGACCTCCGCGAAGCCCTTCGCCCGCAAGGTCTCCTCGACTGCCTGGACGGCGCGCCGCAGCTCGGTCACAGAGGCCTCGTCGAGCTCCTCGACGTTGTTCGTCTGCCTGCACACGACGTGGTAGCGGTTCGGGTCGCCCAGGTTGATCTCGTAAAGGCTCGTGCCGTTGATCAGGAAGGCCCGCCTGACCAGGCCGATCGACTCGAACGCGGCCATGCAGCGGTAAACGGTCACAATGTCGCAGGAATTCGAACCCAGCTCGCCGTGCAGGGCGTCTATACTGGTCGGGCGGCCCGCCTTAATGAGCGCCGCAAGTATCGACACGCGAGGTTGCGTAATCCTCAGGCCGGCTTCCTTCAGTTTGTAACAGGCGAGTTCGACAGGGGTCTGTTTCTCGCCCGCCACGCCGGTGAGGGGGTGGTTGGTCTGGGTTGAGGCTATCATTGTTTGACCCGTAACATTTACGATAATTTCAGTTCTTGGCGAGCCCAGAAGCGATTCTTTTGCAACTCACAAATATTGATGCAGATAGAATGCATTAAAAGGGCGCTATTGCACGTCCGCGATGCTCGTGCATACGTTTCGGACCCAGCCATGCAAGATGCGGATTTCCCAAGGATTGTTGCCCTGATCTGCAAGGAGGACGCGCGATTCGACCGAAAGGCGTACGAGTTTGTGAGGCTCGGACTGGATCACACGGTGAAAGAGATACGGAAAAAGGACGCCAGCCGCACGGGAAGGTCGAGGCACGTCACGGGGGCCGAGCTCCTCGACGGGCTGCGCGTGTACGCCCTCGAGCAATTCGGCCCGATGACGAAGACGGTCCTGAACTCATGGGGGGTCCGCCAGTGCAAGGACTTTGGGGACATAGTCTTTAACCTTATAGAATATAACGCCTTCAGCAAGACTGACGACGACCGCCGTGAGGATTTCGCAAACCTGTACGACTTCGACGACGTCTTTGTGAAGCCGTTCCTGCCGACGCAGCGTCCACGGGGCGCATCCCCCGCGGAGACCGTCGGATCCGCCTGACGGCAAGGTCGAGATGCCCAACTCCAGATCCACGCAGGCTGAGCCCGACCTGCTGGACGCGTTCTGGCGCGAACCCGTCGATCGCTTCGTGCTGGCGAACGGCCTGACGCTGCTCGTCAAGCCCGACCGCTCGGCCCGCCTCGCCTCGGTCCAGGTGTGGGTCAGGACGGGAAGCATCCACGAGGGCGCCCAGCTCGGGGCGGGCCTGTCGCACTTCCTCGAGCACATGCTGTTCAAGGGCACGGCGCGGCGCACCGGCCGGGAGATCTCCGCCGCCGTGCAGGCGAGCGGGGGCTACATCAACGCGTACACGACGTTCGACAGGACCGTCTATTACATCGACCTGCCGAGCGACAAGCTCGAGCTCGCGGTCGACGTGCTCGCCGACGCCGTGCTCCATTCGGGGCTGCCGCCGGAGGAGGTCCTGCGGGAAAAGGACGTGATCCTTCGCGAGATCGCCATGGCTCACGACGACCCGGAACACAGGCTGTGGGAGGCGCTCTTCGCGACGGCGTTCCGCGAGCACCCGTACCGACAGCCCGTCATCGGCCACAGGGACGTTTTCGCCGCGGTGGACCGGGACGCGCTGCTTTCCTATTACCGCGAGCGCTACGTGCCGAACAACATGGTCGTCGTCATCGCGGGCGACGTGGTGCCGGCGGATGCGCGGGCGGCGGTCGAGCGCCATTTCGGCGGGACGCCGATGTCCAGGCTCGCACCGGTGCTCGTGCCGGCGGAGCCCCTGCAGCTCGGCCCCCGGAGCGTGCGCCGGTTCGAGAAGGTGGAGGTGACCCGCGCGGCGCTCGCCTGGCCCATCCCCGGATTGACCGATCCGTCGGCGCCGGCGCTCGACCTGCTTGCCCTCGTTCTCGGGGGAGGGGACAGCTCCCTGCTCTGGCTTGAGCTGCGCGAGAAGAAGAAGCTCGTCCACACCATCGAGGCCTCGAGCTGGAGCCAGGGCTCATGCGGGCTCTTCTGCATCGCGTTCACATGCGACGAGGGAAAGCGCGGGGACGCGGAGAAGGCGGTCATGAGCGTCCTCGCGTCCGCGCCGCGGGGGTTCACCGTCCGCCAGGCGCGCAAGGCCTACCGCCAGTCGGTCGTGGCCGAGATAAACTCCTGCAAGACGATGAGCGGCCAGGCCGGCCGGATTGGCATGGCCGAGGTTGTCGTGGGCGACCTCGAGTTCGGCCGCGCCTACTTCGAGGGCCTGCGCAGGGTGGGGCCGGCGGACCTCGCGAGGGAGCTAAGGGCGCACCTCGTGCCGAACCGGCTGGTGTCGGTTTCGCTCGAGCCCGAGTCGGCGGCCGGCGCGGGCGCGCCGGCGGGGGCAGCGGCAGCCGCGGCCGGCAGGCCCGATTTCGAGGAGGTGCGCCTCCCCAACGGCGCGCGAATCCTTTTTCAGCCCGACCGGCGCCTTCCCAACCTGCACCTGCGCCTCCTCGCACACGGCGGCCCGGTCAGCGAGGAGCCCGGGAGGAGGGGGAGCTCCGCGCTGCTCGCCACGATGCTGACGCGGGACACCGGCCGGCGCAGCGCCGCGGAGGTCGCGCAGAGGATCGAGGAGGTGGGAGGGTCGTTCAGCGCGTACTCCGGCGAGAACACGCTCGGGCTGGCGGCGGAGGTGCTGCCGCCGGACGCCGACCGCGCGCTTGGGCTCATCGAGGACGGGGCGCTGGCTCCGGCGTTCAAGGTCGAGACCCTCGGCATCGAGCGCGACGCCCAGCTCGCCGCGCTCCGGGAGGAGAACGACGACGTGGTGTCCTACGCGAGGCGGGTTCTGCGCAGGAGGTTCTTCGGCAGCCACCCGCTGGCGCTCAGCGCCCAGGGAGACGAGCAGGGCGTGTCGGCCACGCGCCCCGGGGACCTCTCGGCGCTGTGGGGGCGCCTGCTCGTCGGGCCCGGCGCGGTGCTCTCGGTCGCCGGCGACTTCAATCCCGACAGGCTGATTCCCAGGCTGGAGGCCTTCATGCTCCGGATTCCGCCGGGCGAGCCCATCGGCGCGGGCCAGGCGTTCGAGGGACCTGCCGAGCCGGGCGACTTCGTCGAGAGGCAGCCGCGCGAGCAGGCGGTCGTCCTTCAGGCATTTCCCGGGCCGGCGCTCGACGCGCCGGACTTCTACGTCGGGGAGATCGCCGACGAGCTCTTCAGCGGCATGGCCTCGATGCTCTTCGAGCGGGTCAGGGAGCAGAAGGGGCTTGCCTACTTTGTCCGGTCCGGGCGGATCGTCGGCCGGCGCGCCGCCATGTTCTACTTCATTGCCGGGACCCAGCCGGGGAAGGAGTCGGAGGTTCTCCGCGAGATCGGCGCCGAGATCGAGCGGGTGCAGGACGGCAAGGTGCCGATCGAGGAGCTCAGGCGCTGCTCGGTGCGCCTGAAAGCGGGCCGCCAGAAGACCCTGCAGACCAACTCGGCCCGGGCCATGCACGCGGCCCTGGACGTGCTCCAGGGACGGCCGGCGAACTTCTGGAGGGAGTTCGATTCCCTGATCGACGCCGTGACCCTCGAAGACCTCGCGGACTTCGCCAGGCGCCGCCTCGTTGGGTCGAGGCGCACCCAGCTCGTGGTGCGCCCCTAGCGGGACTACTTCCTCTCGGCGACGCCGCCGCTCCACTTGAGCTTGCTGCGCAGGACGGCGAAATGGGAGTAGCCCGGGCGCTGGGCGAGCTTAAGGCGGACCCGGGCCATCGAGATGTCGACCGATTCCCCGGACATGACCTTCAGGTCGCCGTGCCCGTCGGCCCCGACGAGCAGCCGCGTGCCCAGCGAACGGTTGAACACGCGCAGCTTGACCGTGTCCCTGAACATGATCGTGCGGTTCGACAGCGTGTGCGGGCAGATCGGGGTCATTGCGATCACGTCCGCCTTGGGGTGGACGATGGGGCCGCCCGCCGAAAGGTTGTAGGCGGTGGAGCCCGTCGCGGTCGCGAAGATGAGCCCGTCGGAGAGGTAGTCCGTGACGAGCTCGCCGTCGGCGAACACCTCGATGTGGACGAGCCTGGAGGCGACCTCGTCCTTGATGAGTATGTCGTTCAGCGCGAGGCTGGAGCCCCTGCCGGCGACGCGGCACTCGAGCATCGCCCGGTAGTCCACGCGGAATCCGCCCTGAAGCAGGTCGTCAAACTCCGAGCGCGCCTCCGCCGGCGAGAACGGGGTCAGGAACCCGAGGCTGCCGCAGTTGACGCCGATGAGGGGCACCCTCGCGACGGCGGATTCGCGCACGACGCCGAGGAGGGTGCCGTCGCCGCCGATCACGCAGCACGCGTCGCAGCCGCGCAGGAAGCCGCGGGGCAGCTTGTTCCGGGTCGTCTGGCGGACGCGGACCCCCCTGGCGCGGGCGACCGCCACCAGTTCCCTGCCGAGGCCGGCGGCGCCGGCCTTTTCGGAGTTGATGACGAATGCGATGGAGCGGACGGGCTTCACGGGTCTGGGCAGGCTTGGCCCTGCGGCCCCACCTTGATGGTCGAGCTTCGCCGGAGGCACAACAGGAATTCCCGGTTGCCCTCGGCCCCCTCGATGGGCGACTCCATCGACCCCGCGAGTATCGCGCCGGGCAGGGCGGCGAGCGCGAATTCGCGGACCGACGAAAGGGCGGCCTCCCTCACCGCGGCGTCCCGGATGACGCCCCTTCCCTTGTCTGCCTGCGCCTTGCCCGCCTCGAACTGCGGCTTGACAAGCGCGACCAGCACGCCGCCCGGCCGCAGGAACGGCCAAACCGAGGGAAGGACGCTCCGAAGCGAGATGAAGGACAGATCCATGACGACCGCGCCAAACTGGGCCTGGGGAAGGTCGGACGCCGCCAGGAACCGCGCGTTGAGCCTCTCCAGGTTCACGACGCGCGGGTCCGACCTGAGCCTCGCGTGGAGCTGGGCGCGGCCCACGTCCACGCAGACGACCGAGGCCGCACCCGACTGCAGGGCGCAGTCGGTGAAGCCCCCGGTCGAGGCGCCGACGTCGAGGACGTGCGCTCCCTTGAGGTCGATCGAGAACCTCTCCAGGGCGGCCGCGAGCTTCTCGCCGCCCCGGCTCACGAAGCGCGGCGGCCTGAGGACCGAGAGCTCGCAGTCCCCCTCGAATTCCCGGCCCGGCTTGTCCAGGCGCTGGGTCCCGCTCATGACGCGCCCCGACATGATGAGCGCCTTCGCCTGGGTCCTCGATTCGGCGAGCCCGCGGGCGACGAGGATCTCGTCGAGGCGCTGCTTCATCGGACGGCCACCTCTCGTGCCCGAGGCTTCGGATTACCCATGATTCCGCTTGTTAGGGGACGACTATGCTTGAAGGAGTATGCACCTAATCCTGGGGCTGCCAATTCGCACCGGCATGCACTGCCGGAGAATGAGGTTGGGTCGAGGCCCGGCCACAAGCGAACATTTGTTCCCGGCTCTGGCGGCGCGCGCGGCAGGCATGGCGGACACTGCGGGGTCAGAAAGCCGTGCCGGGCGGTTTTTCGTTGCAGGGGCAGATCGCCAACCTAGGGTTGCGCGCGGCAATGGAATCTGCCGTCCCGCCCTGCGGGTGAACCGCCCGGATCCCCGGGATAATGACTCCTCGTTTCAATAACATACAACGAGAGTCACCATGCCTACATCAAGTCCCCCGGGCCGAGGGAGAGAGCCTTTCGGTCAAGCGCGCGCCTCCCCGCGGCTGCCGGTCGTTGCAAGGCGAGGGCAGGCTGGGCATTAGCAGCGGAGGATCCCCCCTTGGAACTGCCCTACGACTCCCTGCTCATGCGCATATTTGTCGGTGAATCCGACAGGTGGCACCATCGGCCGCTCTACGAGGCGATCGTCCTGCGGGCGCGCGAAATGCACCTTGCCGGTGCCACCGTGCTCCGCGCCGACATGGGATACGGGAGGGCGAGCCGCCTCCACACGGCAAAGATCCTCAGGCTGTCCGTCGACCTGCCGCTTGTGATCGAGATCGTGGACAGCGAGGGGAAGATAGACGCGTTCCTGCCGGTCATCGGTGAAATGCTCGCCGGGGGCCTCGTCACGCTCGAGAGGATCCGCATCCTTCGCTACCGCGCCGGCGCCGAGGCCGCGAAAGCCCACTCCGCCGATGCAGCCCCGTAGCCGTTCCACGGGGCCCCTCTCCCGCCAATCCCACTTCGCATGATTCTCGACAACGTCTGGTACGTGGCCGCGATCTGGATGGGACTGGCGTTTACAGCGAGCCTGATCTCCATCCGGGTCGGCATCTCGGTCGCGCTCATCGAGATCATGGTCGGCGTCATAGCGGGAAATCTTCCCCTGGCCGGCGGCCATCACGTCCTGAAGACGACGGAGTGGACCAACTTCCTGGCGATGCTCGGAAGCGGCGTGCTGACGTTTCTTGCAGGGGCGGAGATCGATCCGGCCTCGCTGCGCGCGAACCTGCGGGCCAGCCTGTCGATCGGCTTCCTGTCGTTCATGCTCCCGTTCGCGGCGGTTTGGCTCTTTGCCCAGTTCGTTTTAGGCTGGCCGGTGCACCAGGCGCAGATCGCGGGGATCGCGCTGTCGACCACCTCGGTGGCTGTCGTCTACGCGGTGATGATCGAGGGCAGGCTGAGCGAGACGCCCATGGGCAAGACGATTCTCGCCGCGTGCTTCATCACGGATTTTGGCACCGTGCTCGCCCTCGGCACGCTCTTTGCCGATTTCAACGTCTGGATGGTGGTGTTCGTCACGGTGATGTGCGTCACGCTGTGGTACATGCCTCGGTGGACGAAGTTCATCATTGTCCACCTCGGGGCGACGCGGGTCAGCGAGCCCGAGGTCAAGTTCATCTTCTTCATCCTCTTTTTCCTTGGCGGGCTGGCCTCCACGGCCAAGAGCGAGGCCGTTTTGCCAGCGTATCTCGTGGGCCTGGTCGTTGCCGGCGTGTTCCTGCGCGACAAGACGCTTGTGCACAGGATGCGGACCATCGCATTCACCGTCTTCACCCCGTTCTACTTCATCAAGGCCGGCCTCTTCGTCTCGCTCCCCGCGCTTTGGGCTGCGCTTGGTGCCATCGTTGTCTTGCTGCTGCTCAAGATGCTGACCAAGTTCGTCGGGGTCTGGCCGCTAACAAGGCGGTTCTACATGCGCACGCGGGAGGCGAACTACACGACGCTGCTCATGTCCACGGGGCTGACTTTCGGCACGATCTCCGCGCTGTTCGGGCTGCAGAACAAGATCATTGACGAAAGGCAGTACACCATCTTGGTCACGGTGGTCATTCTGAGCGCGTTCGTGCCGACCTTCATTGCGCAACGATTCTTCCAACCCACGCTCGAGGCCATGCACGAGTGGGGGCGAATCTACGCCGAACGACTTAACCCCAAACCCCGGCGCCAGGCGGCGCTACCAGAAAAGTGAGGCCCAATATGTTCAAGAAAATCCTCGTCGGCTACGATGGATCAAAGGGAGGCAAGGCCGCTCTCAGCACGGCCGCCGCTCTCGCGGAGCAATTCGGGGGGGGCGTGACCGCGCTCTGGGTGCGCGAGCCGCTTCCGCGCCACTCGGATTTGCCGGGGGAGTATGAGGAGGAATCCGAGGCGGCGGAGGCGTACTTTGCCGAGCGCCAGACGGAGGTCGCGGAGGTTGCGGCCCAGACGGGCCAGTCAATTGCGTGCGAGGCCGCGCGCGGCCACGCCGCAAAGGCGATCCTGAAATTCGCCGAACAGGGAGCCCATGACCTCATCGTCATCGGCCACAGCGACCACTCGGAGCTCTGGGGCCGGCTGCTTGGCGACACGGCCGACCGGATCTCGGATCACGCCCGTTGCAGCGTGCTTATTGTCAAGGTAGGGTCCCCTCCCGCATCGGGCGCCTGACGCCCCGGCACTTCCCGCGCCCGACTCGCCGGAGTCCGGGCGCGGAACACCGGTCCGGTCAGAATTCCACGTGGGCCCGCAGGGCGTAGAGGGTCACCGGGCCCCGGTCGCGGTTGTAGCCGGGATGGACGGCGTACTGGAAATCCGGCGAAATCTTGAGCCACTTGGCGGCCTGAATGCTGTAGTAGACCTCCAGGATCTCCTCGAGGCCGTAGTTGAGCCCGCCGTCGCCCAGGATCAGCCCCTCGGTTCCCCCGGCCTCGAGGTAGGCCTGGTGACTCGGGGTGATGCCGTTGACCACGCCCGCCACTCCCAGCGTGTCGTCCTTCCGGCTCCACCGGCTTCCGTTCATGCTGAGGCCGGCCGCGAGGGACCTGTCGACCTCGGTGAAGGCGAACGATTCCGACTTGCCGTCGTCCCAGCTCAGGCGCGCGAAGGCCCCCAGGTCCTGGGTCAGCTGCTGGTCCCAGCTCACACCGAATCCAACCTTGGACCGGTAGGCGCGCGACTCCGAGAGTGCGTAGGTGATGTCCGGGTTCTCGACGGCATCCTGGTAATTGCCCATGTGCGCCTGGTTCCAGTACACGAAGGGCCTGACGGCGCCCGTCAGGGCGCCGACCGAGTACATCCTGTCAAGCTGGAGAATCTGCCCGTGCGCTTCCTCGAGGTGATAGTCCAGCCGGGCCCCGTTTGTGACGGTCGGCTCCATGAAGATTCCGTAGTGGAGCATCCAGTCCTTCGCCTGCCATTCCGCGACGAAGCCTGCGGTGTAGCCCACCACATCGGCGGGATAGTCCCAAGCGGCGCTTTCCCAAAGGGCCCAGTTCATGAACTGGCTGCGCGTGTCGTGACTGTACGTATTGCTGTCGAAGAAATCCGAGGCGGAAAACTTGCCGACACTCAGCGTTATCCGGTCAACGTCGAGGCTGCCAGCAACCTGGTTCGGACCGTCCTCGACCTTCTCCTTCTCGCCCCCGAGCCCAATCGTCTGGCGAATGAAGACTCGAGAGGTGTTGTAGTGCAGATTGGGAAACGCCGCCTTAACGGCCTCGCCGTTGGGGAAGCCGGCCATTCCAAGCGTGTTGCTGAGGCCGTGGCCCTGGAAGAATTCGGGGTCAAAGTAGAGCTCCGTGCCGGCGAGTATCCGGTAGCCGAGGAACAGCGAGAATGAGAACGTCCTCTCGGACTGGGATTCTCCCGTGAGGCTGTTCGTGCTTTCGTATGGAGAATCAAAGGCGGGGTGCCATTGGTCGATCCACGTGGCCTGGGTGTGGACGGTCCACGCCTTGGCGTCGTTGGCCACGGGCGGGACATCGTCGGCCGAGAGCGCGACAGCCGCGGCTCCGAGCAAGGCCAGGACCACTGCTGCTGTGCGCCCGCGCCCCCATGGGCCGTGAGCGGGCGTCGGTTCCCCCCTGGCCGCCACCCGGGCGCCCAAGGCTCGCCGGAAACGGCACCTTCCGGGACGCTCAATGAAAGCGGGCCTGTCAACGCTGCGGTGCCGATTCACGCCTTTAGGAAGCACTGGAGACATGGTGAAGGCCTGCATGCAACGAACGGGCGCAGAAAAGGACAAGTCCGGCCGGATAAAACCTCCCCGGACACCTGTTACGGTTTGGTGTCGGAGGCGGCGGGCGGCCTGGCCGCCCGCATGGGGCGCAGAGGGGGCGCTTTGGCGCGGGTTGAGACCTGCGCGATGGCCATGGCTGCAGGCGCCAGCCGAGCCTGCTGGCGGGCGCGGATCGCCCGCGTGGCGGCGCGAACAAGCGGAATCTTTTCGCCTTGTCTCCAAACGGTAGCCATAGCTACA